>Ga0308418_1000040_pt1 | contig 96124 bp, 79 predicted proteins | sample HotsprSampleR4cd_FD_203517 | JGI IMG/M metagenome (GOLD analysis project Ga0308418, IMG submission 203517) | Hot spring phototrophic mat microbial communities from Mushroom Spring, Yellowstone National Park, Wyoming, United States - 20090729_R4cd ... | reverse complement strand
CAACCCGTTGTCCGCGTACCGCCTAAGAGTATTGGCGTGCAAGCCGGTTAGCTCACAAGCTTCTCTTAGCTTCAGGTAGCCCAGGTAAGTCATGGCAAACTTTTCGGCCTGCTGTTGCCAACCTTCGTCAAGCTGTCTTCCGCCGATGCATCGGTGCTGTTTCAGCCAGTGTCCGGCTGGAACGGGTTGTTATCGGTACCAGTTGCCGGTTGAAGGTAATCGGCGTGGTCTCAATGGCAGCGGCCGACGTAGGGATGGCATAGTAGGCTTGCAGGTATGGCCAGTCACAATCCCGAATGGTTATTAGATCGCCACGCACATGGCTGACCCAGATTTCCCCAATTCGCGACGTGGCCTGGGTTTGGGAAAGCCGTTCACGAGCAATCGCTACGTAACCGGCGTCAATCTCGATACCTAGATAGCGCCGCCCTAGCTTTTTGGCAGCCACCAGTGTCGTGCCCGTGCCAGCAAAGGGGTCTACAACGACATCTCCAGCATCGGTCGTCATCAGCAACAGCCGTTCGAGCAGGGTTTCCGGCAGTTGGCAGGGATGCGGGTCACGGTGTGAGGCATGCTTGACACGGTGCAGGTCGCTCCAGACATCGGAAACAAGTGGTCCAAAAGGATGCAACCCGTGTTTTTTTCCGCCATAGTCCCGATACAGGACACCGCACTTACGACAGCGCCGGTGCGGGTGGCGGATTTCATAGAATTTTTGCTGCTGCTTGTCCCGCGCGTAAAGCAAGATACCATAGTGACGAGGCATCAGCGTCTTTCCCAGCGGCATCCCTAGCGCCTCCCAGGCAATCCAGTGGCAAAAGTCAGCCCTTTCATTGAGAAAGGCAGCGTAGTGCGTTAGCCATTTGGGAATATTGTGGACGACGATACTACCAGTTGGCTTAGTAATGCGAATCAGCTCGTGTAACCACCGCCGACACCAGTCAAGGTATTCTTCACTGCTCCGCTGGTCATCATAGCTCCGGTACTTTTTGGCCAGATTGAAAGGTGGATCAGCAAAGGTCAGGTCAGCCATTTCTGAGGGTAGTTGGCGCAACACGGCCACACAATCCCCGTGCACAACGGTATCGAGGGTCACAACGCACACTACCTCCAGTGGAATTTCCCCTTGGAAGTCCCTGGCTCGAAACCCTGGCTAAAAACCTTGAAAAAACCCTGGAAAAAAGCCGCCCTACTCGGTAGGTAGTCTCAGATAGCAGTCACCATCGGCGGCGCTAACGTGTGTGCGTTATATTCAATAACAGTCCGGGAAAACGCAACCTGGAAATTACCGGCCAGTACGTCTTGCAGCCATGCTCTCCCCTGTTGTCATTGTTCCTGGCCACTTCCTTGAATGGCGCGCCTATCTTCCTCTTGCCAGCCGTCTACGGGCAGAACCCTTCAATCGCCAGGTCTGGATCGCCCCAATTGAACCGTATCACTGGTGGCAGTCTTCTGGAGCCAACTTTCGCCCGGTGATTGATGTCATGGCGCGGTGTATTGAAGACGTTGCCGAACAAACCGGGATGTCGGTTACGGTGATCGGGCACAGCGCCGGTGGACGGCTCACGCGGAAGTTTCTCGGCGAGGATGACTATTGTGGACGCCGGTACGCCGGCCACCGTTTTGTCAACACCTTGGTTTGCCTTGGTACGCCACACCACAGCTCGGCCCCGGCCAGCTCGGTTTCGACCCGCTGGGCGAATGAGCATTATCCCGGTGCTTTCTTTGCACCGAAAATCCGTTACGTGAGTGTCATTAGCCGCTACATCAAAGGCAATCGCCACGGAACCCTTGCTGAACGGACGGCCTATGCCCTGTATGAAAGTCTGCTCGGTGCGCCCGGTGATGTCTGGGGCGATGGCATCGTGCCAGAACCGTGCATGATGTTGGAAGGGTCAGAAGTCATCCAGCTTGAAGGGGTTTATCACCTGCCTGTTCCGCTGGTGACATGGTACGATGCCCCACACATTCTGCCCCAGTGGGCCCAAAGCATCTGAGCTACCTAGGGCTGGGTTATCTCTCGGTCTCGCAACGGCCGCGACCAACACCCACCTGCTTGCCTTCCATCGGCAAGAAGAAACCTAGCGTTGTAAACAACGATAAGGACGTGACAGCCGAAACATCTTGTGGTTGAATAATGCTCTGTCGCATAAGTGCATAAGGCGACAGACCCGACGGGATGTGGCGCAGCCTGGTAGCGCACACGCTTGGGGTGCGTGAGGTCGCTGGTTCAAATCCAGTCATCCCGACCACCATTCGTACGGCGAGACGGCTCTGACCGCCTCGCCGTTTTGCTTGTGGTAAAACAACTTGTAACTGGAATAATGAAAGTTCACAAAAATGGCGCACTTGCCAAAACAGGTTTCCAAACGCACTTGGCATAGTCCCAAGTTGCGCTATTGACTTAGGTTATGCCGCTTATCCTTGTCACAAATGACGATAGTATTTACGCCTCTGGGCTGCGCGCACTTGTTGAGCAGCTTCAATCCCTAGGTGACGTTATGGTCGTTGCGCCAGCAAGTGAACACAGTGGCTGCTCCCGTTCGGTGACGCTTGGGCGTCCTTTGCGCATCCGCAAACAGCGCGAGCGGGATGGTTGGTATGCTGTGGAAGGAACGCCAACAGATTGCATTGTTTTAGCGCTGCACTGGCTTTTGAAAGGCCGGCCCCGTCCAGACATCGTTGTCTCTGGCATCAATCGCGGTGCCAACTTAGGTGACAGTGTCACCTATTCTGGTACGGTAGCCGGGGCACTGGAGGGCGCCGTCAACGGGATTCCAAGTCTGGCGTTCTCACTGGTCTCGCGAACGGAGTTTGATTACACCCACGCGGCTGCTTTCGCCGCCCGCCTAACCCGCAAGGTTTTGCAGGTAGGGCTTCCAAAGCACGTCTTACTCAATGTCAACATTCCACCAGGGCCAATTCGCGGCTACCGGTTTACGCGCACCGGAACGAAGTTGCTCTGTACAAACATCGAAGAACGCTTTGATCCACGCGGACGCCCGTACTACTGGATCGGGACGGAAAATGATGGATATGACGAAGCCCCAGATGTAGACTACACGGCTATTGCAGAAGGGCTGGTGGCTATTACGCCTCTGCGCAATGACCTCACAGACCGCAACGCCTTGGCGTATCTCAAAAGCTGGGAGGCCGAAGACCTCTGAAGGAAAGTAAAGCAAACCTCATGGTGAAGCTCATCACAAGCCTGCGCTTGGTAGTCACCCTGATCTTGGCAGTGATCATCCTGCTTGTTCCAGCCTGGCTTGCTTTCCCTTTCTCCCAATCTGTACGCACGCGCATCATGACGTACCCGTTCAAGTTCTTTTCCTACCTGCTCCGGTGGGTTTTCGGGGTGTGGCTCACGGCTGACGGGCATGAGCACACCCGTGGCCCGCTTATGCGCAATCACCTGTTCATTAGCAACCACCTGAGTCTGGCCGATACGCCACTGCTGCTTTCCCTGAGTCCCTATCCCTTCATCGGCAAAAAGGAAGTGCGGCAGGTCCCCATCATCGGTTTTGCCGGCAATGTTGGCGGCAATCTGCTGTTTGACCGAGCCGACCCGGAAGACCGCAAGCGTGTCCAACGCGATGCCGTCCGGCGCATCCGCGAAGTCAGCTCGATTTATCTGTTTCCCGAAGGTACCCGCAGCAAAACCGGCGAACCCAAACCCGAGCCACACTGGGGGCTCCTCTGGACTGCCTGGCAGGAGAACATTGCCGTCGTTCCGGTTGCAATTTTCGGGTCTGAAAAAATCTTTGAACAACTTACAACACGGGTTTGGATCAAGTACGGCCAGCCGCTGCTGCCGGCCCATTTTCCGACAAGAGAGCAATTTGCCATGGCTTGCTGGCAGCAGGTACGGACGATGTTCTATGAGCTGAAAGCAGCAGCGGAGGGACTTACACCAAGCGGTGTTTCCCAGCCGTTACCACAACTTTATGAAAGGACGCATCGCTGACGAAACCACCACATCTGCTGATTCCCCACCGTCGCAAACTCCGGCTGTCCGCAGCGGCTTTGTCGCTCTCATTGGTCGCCCTAATGCCGGTAAATCCACGCTTATCAACTACTTGGTCGGGGAAAAGATCGCAGCCGTCTCCGATAAGCCCCAGACAACCCGTACCCGTATCCTAGGCATTGTCACACGCTCAGACGGACAAATCGTGTTTGTGGATACGCCCGGTGTCCACAAGCCAGGCTACCGACTCAACAAGCGAATGATGCAAGCTGTCCTTGATGCGCTGGCGACGGTGGATGTTGTTGTTCTCCTGCGTGATGCCACAGTCTCAACCGGCAACGGTGATCGGTTTGTGCTGAACATGATCAAGCAGTCCGGACGGCCAGCCATCCTGGCACTCAACAAGATTGACCGACTCGGTAACAAGAGTGTTCTGCTGCCACTGATTGACTTTTACCGCCACGAACACGACTTTCTGGAGTATATCCCCATCTCAGCGCTCACTGGCGAAGGCACAGACATTCTGTTAGGCAGCCTGCTCAGACACCTTCCAGTAGCTCCCCCGCTTTTTCCCGAGGACGACCTGACGGATCAAACTGAACGGACACTCGTCGCCGAATTCCTGCGTGAGCAACTGCTCCGGCGACTCTCGGACGAACTACCTTTTGTCACAGCAGTGGCAGTTGAAAAGTGGGATGAGCGCGCAGACGGCAGCCTTCACCTAGCCTGCGTCATTCTTGTGGAACGGCCCTCCCAACGCGCGATTGTCCTAGGGCGCGGTGGCCTGCGGCTGCGCGATATGGCAACGGCGGCCCGCGCTGAAATCGAGGCTATGTTAGGACGCCACGTTTTCTTGGAAATCTTTGTCAAAGTCGAGCCTCACTGGCGCAATAACGAACGCTGTCTTGACGAACTCGGCATTCGCTAAGGTAGGCCCAGCCAAGTCGAAATTTCCCTGGGGTTCCCTAGCCGTGGAACAGGCTGCCTTCCCGCAAGCACATTCATCAGACTCAAGGATGTATTTCTACGTCGTTCTTGTCACCGTTCCGACGCACACGGCCGAAGCTATTGGGGAAACCTTCTGGCAGGCTGGCGCGCATGGTCTTGAAGTCGTGACCGAAACCGATGCCACCGTCACCCTGCGCGCTTACTTCTCCGAATCCCCGCCGGCAGATGGGCTGCTGGCGGCCCTTGAACAAACGTTGGCAGCATTTGACGACCATGAATGGCGGCTGCAGGATGTCACCATCGAGCGCCACCCTTATGAAGACTGGCTGGCCAAGTGGAAGAAGGACTGGATAATTCAGCCTGTCGGGCAGCAGTGGCTTGTTGTTCCACCATGGCGCCAAGCCGAAGTCGAAGCACACCATGAGTGGAGAGACCGCCTGCGCCTTATCATCGAACCTGGCATGGCATTTGGCACGGGTACGCACGCTACGACCCAGGCCTGTCTAATCCTGCTTGAACAACTTCCTGCGTTACCGCAGCAGGTGCTGGATGTGGGCACCGGAACTGGTATTCTTGCCATTGCGGCCGCCAAGCTGTTTCCCAATGCAGTGTGTATTGCCTGCGATACTGATCCTACGGCCGTTGCCATTGCGGCCGCCAATGCCCAGGCCAACGGTGTTGGTAAGCGTATCCAGACGGATGTCGGGAGCGTCACAAACTACCCGGACAGCTATTTCGACTTGGTGTTGGCTAACCTTACTGCTGAGGTCATCACATCATTGGCATCGGAGTTGGCGCGCGTCTTGCGTCCGCAGGGATACTTGATCGCCGCCGGCATGCTTTGCGAGCAACAGTCCCAAGTTGCGGCTGCAATAGCTAAGGCTGGCCTGGACATCCAGCGCACACGAACCGACGGCGAATGGTGGTCGGCCCTAGCCCGGCGGCAGGTGGGCAACCAGTCCCCCTAGCAACATTCCTCACTGCCAACGAGTTAGGGAGCACTAGTCCACGCCGGCATAGGAATGCAGCCCTGGCAACAGGAAACTCACGCCTAGATAAGTAAAGAGTACGAAAATGAAGCCTAGAACAGCAAAGTAAGCCGAGGTGCGTCCCTTCCACCCATGCACAATCCGCGTGTGGAGATAGCCTGCATAGGCCAGCCAAGTTACGAGTGCCCATGTTTCCTTTGGGTCCCAGCTCCAGTACGTCCCCCACGACTCATTTGCCCAAACGGCACCCGTCACCAACATCATTAGCAACAGCGGAAAAGCCACAGAGACCGTCTTGTAGATCAAGTCGTCGAGCGTATCGAGACTGGGTAGTTTTTCGAGCATGACTGCGCCGCGCCAGGCAAACAACACAACAAAGACCGTGCAGGCAATCAGGGTGAGGATGGTTGTCAGTTCAACCGGATTTGAGTTGAAGCCAATTTCCAATCCGGCTGCGTTCTGGCTCAACCAGCGTGCGCCTTCAGCTTGGAGTTGCTGTGGCGCAAGCGTTGCCGGATCAATGTCAGAACGCTTTGCTAACCAGGCGCCAAATGCTTGGTGCTGACTCGGATGAATGGCAGCGTTGATGTCCATAGGCGCTTTCATCCAGTAGAACAGGACGCCAAACATCAGTACCTGCACAAGAAGTGCTGCCATCATCAGGCGGTTGCCCCACCGACGCGCCAGTTCGTCATTGCGGAAAAAATACACAGCCAGTGCAATGCCGGCTGCAACATACACAAGCCAGCTAAGCTGCATGAGCACCCCTACACCTGGCAAGGTAGCCCGCAAGCAGCCGCCGCCGGCTAAGTTGAGACCGCTGCCCATCCAGCGGACGCCCAGCCCGTACGTGCCAGTCGTTAGCACCTTGAAGTCACCAATCGTGGCATAGGTGACAAGCCCAAGGATTGCCACGCACAACGCCATGCTTTCAATCCGCACCCCGTCTTTGAGCAGGTACAGCAGCGCAATGCCGAAGCTAACCAGACAGACACCGTAGCTAATGGCAGCAATGCTGACATGAATTGGACGCCAATAGCTGCGCAAAATGGGCTGTAACGTGGTCACTTCACTGCCCAAAAAGACGACAAGCGTGAGTGTTAGTGCCGCCAGTGGCATCGTTATGGCGCCAATGAAACGATATTTGTCCTGCGTTGTCAGAATGAGGCTGGCCAGGACGGCAAAGCCCGTGAAGGCTAAGCCAATATCGTAGAGATTGTTGAGCGGGTAGGTATGCGTGATCTTCTCCAGCAGTGGCAGCGTGTGCCAGATGGCCTGCATTGCCGGCTTCGTCTTCTCAAACTCAATGTACTCGACCCACCGAATCCCCCACGCAGCAAGGTTTAGGACGTAGCCAACGGCCATTGTGCCAATGCCAATGCGCTGAAGCAGTGATTCACGGCCTAGCATCCACATAACAAAGGCTGCCGTCGCTCCCAGATAGGACAACAGTGCCAACACGGTGAGGTTTCCTTCTTTGAGAACGGTTGGAGCCGCCCCAAAGGCACGCGCCACGACCAAAGCCGTTGCGGCTAGCATGGGTACGATAAACAGCAGGCTTCGCGGCCAGGCAAACCTAGTTTCTGGCGAAGTGGGAGAAGTCGTCAGGGATGATTCCAGCTTGAGCGCCTTTGTTGACATGGTGAATCCTCGGTGAGCGTATTGCTAGCTTCGCCGTTGGGGGCAATCTCAACGCCCGGCAAGGCGTTGCCACGCGGCTGTCGTGGCAGATGGTAAGAAACTATACTGAGCATCTACTGGAGGGGCAACCCGTGCACCCCTCATCGCAGAGGCCTTCTGGCAAGAATTCGCATGCATTAGCCGCAAACCTGTGCACCAAAGCAAGGGCGTGGTATACCTCTGCAAGTCTTGCAACGAGGCCCTTCGTGCTATGGCGCTTTTTGTTACCGGCGGAGCCGGTTTCATTGGTTCGGCTTTTATCCGGTCATGGATCAAACGCTATCCGGCTGAAACCATTATCAACTTTGACAAACTGACCTATGCCGGCAACCTTGACAACGTGGCCGAAGCCGCACGCCATCCAACCTACCGCTTCATTCACGGCGACATCTGTGATGCCGAAGCTTTGCGCGCCGCCATTCCCGACGGATGCGATGCCATTGTTCACTTCGCAGCGGAATCCCACGTGGACCGCAGCATTCTGAGCGCACGTGAGTTCATCCTGACCAACGTTCTGGGAACACAAGTCCTGCTCGATGTGGCGCGGGAAAAGGGTGTCCGGCGCTTCCTGCACATTTCCACCGACGAAGTGGGTGGCAGCATTCCTGAAGGGCGGTTTTTCAGCGAAGACGACCCGCTTGCCCCAAGCAGCCCCTATGCTGCCAGCAAGGCTGCAGCCGAACATCTCGTGCGGGCAGCGGTACACACCTTTGGGCTCAACGCTGTCATTACCCGCACCAGCAACAACTACGGCCCCTATCAGTTTCCCGAAAAACTTATCCCCCTGGCATTGACCAACGCCATGGAAAACCGCCCGATTCCGGTCTATGGCGACGGGCAGCAAGTTCGCGATTGGATTCACGTTGATGACAACTGTGATGCCCTGCGCCTTGTTCTTGAAAAGGGTCGCCCCGGTGCAATCTACCACATTGGCGGGCGCTCGCCGCTCCCTAACCGAACCGTACTACTGACCCTGCTTGAGTTGCTTGGAAAGCCAGCTTCTCTACTGACCGAAGTGCCTGACCGACCAGGCCACGACCGACGCTACGCTGTGGATTGCTCCAGGATTGAACGCGAGCTGGGTTGGCGCCCGCAGATTCCCTTCCTGGAGGGACTGGCACAAACCATTGCCTGGTACCGCGAGCACCCCACATGGGTAGCGCGTGCGCGCAGCGGCGAGTATCGCCAGTACTACGCTCGCGTATACGGCGCCCTCTAACAGCACGCTGACAACGCCACTTCAGGTAAGGTCATTCAGCCTCAATAAAAACATCCATTTGCTGGCCGACATAGACCGGAAAAGCCGGGGGTTTGAAACGATAGATCACTTGAAGAACACGCACATCCACGCGCTCGGAATTGTCTCCGGTCAGGCTGCGCTTCGGTAGGATGTAGGGGTCAATACGCACGAATTCCAATTCCACAGTTTTCGTAGCATCGCCCTTGAGACTGGCCGTAGCCTTAAGGTTGGGTTTGATCCGGGAGGCGTTGATTTCATCTACATCCACGCGCAGTTGCAGGTAGTCCGTATTGCCGAGCAGCACCGGTGGCGTCGCGGGCGTCATAGACAGGGTCTCGCCGACACGAACGTTGACCTGGAGTACTTTTCCGGCTTGCGGGGCTACAACGGTCAAGCGTGACAGGTTCACGGCAATTTCAGCGCGTTGGGCGCGCAGAACGGCAACCTGTGCTTCAGCTTCGTGCAACCGGGCTTCGGCGCTCCCCACTTGGGCTTCGGCTTGGGTTACTTGCGCCTGCGCCTGGGCGATTTGGGCGCGTGCCTGCGCTACGCGCGCTTGGGCGGCATCCCGGGCAGCACGACTTGAAATGAGCACCCGTTCGGCAATATCGCCGGCGGCATAGAGTTTTTCGTTGCGGGCGACAATCTGCTCGGCATCTACCAACTGCGCTTCAACAGCAGCGAGATTGGCGCGGGCGCTGTCTAGATTAGCCTGGGCAACACGGACGGCCTCTCGTCCGTTGGCTAGGTCAGCCTTGGCTGTGGCAACGGCTGCTTCGGCGCGAGCAATGTTGGCATCGGCAGCCGCCAAGCGTGCGCGTTGTTCCCGGTCATCAATCTGGTAGAGCGGGTCGCCGGCACGCACCACGTCGTTTTCTTTGACAAACACAGCCGTAACCAGTCCAGGAAGCGGGGGTGCAACGCTAATGTTACGGGTCGCAGCTTCGACAATCCCAGCTCCGGCAATGCGGCGGTCAAAGCGGCTTTCAGCCGGTGGAGACACTGGGGGGGCAGCCATCGGCTGTCGGGCCGTAGCTATGACCCACCAGATAGCAAAGCTCAAACCAGCAATTGGCAACACTACAGACAAAACTTTCTTGATCACGGCTGCATCTCACCTGATGTGGTTCGGGTTGTCATGCACGCTTACAATGCGCCCATCAAGCATTTCTGCAATGCGGTCACCATAGGGAAAAATACGGTTGTCGTGCGTGACGACCACAATGGCACGCTCGCTACTGAGCGCCACCTTGCGAAACATCTCCATCACCATTTGTCCTGTTGTGCCATCTAGCGCTGCCGTCGGCTCGTCACAGACCACCAGCCGTGGTTCGGCCACAAGGGCCCGTGCAATGGCTACCCGCTGCTGCTGTCCACCGGAAAGCTGCGTCGGAAAGTGATCTAGGCGATTTCCCAATCCCACAAGGTCTAGGTAATGCCTGGCGCGTTCCAGCGCCTCCCGGTAAGGGTACCCGTTGATGATAAGCGGCACGGCGACATTTTCTGTCGCGGTCAACGTCGGAATGAGATTGAACTGCTGGAAAATGAACCCAATGGTTTGCTGCCGGAAACGGGTTTTCTGAGCCTGGGACAGCCGGTCCACGCGCGTACCAAACACGTCCACAATTCCATCATCAGCATCCAGAATCCCGGCCATCACCGACAAAAGTGTGGTTTTGCCGCAGCCTGACGGCCCGACCAAAAGCAAAAGCTCCCCGCGTCGGATTTCTAGGTTGATGTCCTTCAGTACCGGCAGGTACGTGTTGCCGACCCCGAAACTTTTGTTGACCTGCCGCAGGAAGACTGCTGGGGCCGTCGTTACCGGTTGGTGCTTATCTGCTGGGGCAATTGCCGTTGCTTTAGCCATTGCTCACCCTCGGAAAACGATGGCTGGTTCTAACCGCAGCACGCGCTGGATACTGAGCAAACTTGACAACACACAAATCAGCATTGTGGCGACAAAGGCAATGATGAGAAGCTGATAGGGCGTGTAAAAGGCGAGTTTGCCGGCGCCGCGCCCACCGAGATAGCCAACAAGCGCCCCGCCACCCGCGCCGATACCGTAGCCAATCAGCCCGACGATGACGCTTTGTAGGACAATCATGCCGACCAGCTTCCAGCTACTAGCCCCCATAGCTTTGAGCGCTCCGAAATACTTTTCATTTTGTAGGGCAAAGGCGTAGAAAGTCTGTCCAATAATGGCCATCCCAACCAGAAACACCAGCGTGACCGAAATGCCGATGTTGACCGGGATGCCGGTGTTGCGCATGTAGTAGTTCATCGTCAGCCACCGCATGCCGTCTTCGTCGTAAGCGGCCAGCCCCGTCGTGCGGCGAATGTTTTCGAGTACCTGCTCGATGGGATAACCCTCTTTTGGCGCAGCAAGAATGTAGTTCATTAGCTTGCGCTCGCGCGGCACGTACTGCACCGCCCGCTCGAAGGTCGTGTAAAGGTACGGGTTGGAGAGAAAATCGCGCGGTACGTCAGCAATCCCCACTACTCGCGCCCGGCGGTCATTGATCTCAAAGGTGTCGCCAATTTTGGGACTGCCTAACCGCTCCATTTCGGCTCGCCCAACGATGACAGCGTCCGGGGCGTTGAGGTCCTCGATACGGCCTTCCAGCAATCGCGGTGGGCGTCCAACAAGCGTTGCACTGTCAATGCCAACCAGGCGCACAGCTTGAAACTTACCACTTGGCAGTCGCACCTGGGCCTGGCGAATAAACAGCGGGACCGCCCACTTGACGCCTTCCACACTCCGCACCCGGAGCAGGTCGGTATCTAGCAGCCCTTTGAACTCATCCACAACCTGCAAGTTGCGATCAACGACCCAGATGGGCGCGCCAATCGCTTCCACCGGCTTGGCCGTCCGCCCGATTAGACCGCAGAACACCGATCCCTGCTGGACGAACAAAAAGACGACCATCGAAACGCCACCTACAAGCGTGAAGTACTTGGCGCGGTCCCCCATCAGCATTTTCAAACCAATTCGCCACATGGCTTCGTTCTTACTTTGTGAAGCAGCGTACAAAATTCAAACAACCGTTTGAATCACACGTACAAGTTATGGGGTCTTTCCAAGCCCGTCAAGCCGGTTTCCACAAAAAGCACCAGGGTTAGTCGGAAGCAGCCTACCAACTTACAACCTAAAGGCTAGCTTGACATTTCAATAGTTCGAGCATAAGCCACGTGTGTAACCAAAGCTGTCTTGCCGGTCACACTCTACGCCGACAAAGCCCTATGTCTGCTGCATCAGTACTGCGCACCCCTGACGAACGCTTTGCCAACCTGCCGGACTTTCCTTTTGCACCACACTACGTCGAACTCAACGGCCTGCGGGTGCACTACCTAGATGAAGGGCCGCGTGATGCCACCGAGACGGTTCTGTTACTTGATGGCGAGCCATCTTGGTGCTTTCTCTACCGAAAGATGATTCCGGTTATTGTGGCGGCTGGCCACCGCGCAGTAGCGCCCGATCTCATCGGGTTTGGGCGCTCAGACAAACTCCCTAACCGGGAGGACTACAGCTACCGGTTTCACGTCGAAGTCATGACGTGCTTCGTTACGGCGCTCCATCTGCAACGGGTCACACTCTTTGCCCACGACTGGGGCGGGCTCATTGGGCTGCGCATTGCCACTGCTCTAAAGGAGCGCTTTGCGCGGATTGTTGTCAGCAATACGGGTTTGCCGACCGGCGATCATCCCCTGCCGGAGGCTTTTTTCCGCTGGCGGGACTATTCCCAAACCACGCCGGTTTTCCACGCTGGTGGCATTGTCAAAGGGGCCTGTGTGACGGAACTTCCCCCGGAGGTCATTGCGGCTTACGATGCCCCGTTTCCTGATGAACGCTACTTGGCCGGCGCGCGCGCTTTCCCCATGCTGGTGCCTACTACGCCCGACGACCCGGAAGCCCTGGCCAACCGCCAGGCATGGCAACAACTTCAGCAGTGGGAAAAGCCGTTCCTGACGGTGTTTAGTGATAGCGACCCGGTAACAAAGGGCGGCGACGCCATCTTTCATGAGCTTGTGCCCGGCGCACGCCACCAGCCACACACGACGATCCTCGGCGCCGGCCACTTTCTGCAAGAAGACAAAGGCGAAGAAGTGGCCCAGATCGTTATCAGGTTTATAGCCGGAACACCTTCTGCCTAGCCCTACCCGCGCCACGGCCTCGGAGTGGCCAAAGGATTTTGTTGCACACCTCGCCACCAGCACGAATCTCGAAATGCGGTTCGGCCACAGCCCCGGAGTAGTAAGGGATTTCATTGCACCCACGCCCTCGGCAAAGTAGCTTGGTGACAGAGTTTAGTTCTTGCGCCCCCGAAGCTGATGCGTCCTGGGTCACACCGATGGCCTCTTTCCTGCAACATCCCTGGCTCTTCTGGCTTGGATTGTCTCTGTTTGCGGTTGCTGTCTGGTGGGCGGCTACGGTGGCCATTATTTTCGTCTGTGGGCGTCAGAGTTGGCGTCGGTCAGTTATCCTTTGGTCATCTCTGCTGGCTATAGCAGCCTTAGCCGGGATGCCTGCCATCAGCCATCTGCCAACGCCGCTTGGCGCAGCAGCGGGATTTCTAGCCGGGATCGTTGCCTGGGGATGGTTTGAGACAAGCTACTACACTGGCTATGTCGTCGGTCTGGAGGTTCCGCCCTGCCCGCCGCAGTGTCGCGGCTGGCGGCATTTCCTGCACGGCGTCAAAGCCAATCTCTACCACGAGCTTTCGATTTTTGTTGGTTTTGCGCTCGTCTGGCTGGCAACCCCTGGGCCAAACCAGGTTGCGCTGTGGACGTTCACCATCCACTGGTGGATGCACCAGTCGGCTAAGCTCAACGTGTTTTTCGGTGTCCGCAACCTCAACGAAGAATACCTGCCGGAGCATCTGCGCCGGATGACACAGTTTTTCTCCAAACGCCCCATCAACTGGTTTTTCCCTTTCTCAGTCACGATTTCGACCGCGTGGGCGCACTGGCTGTTCTATCGTGCTTTGCAAGCACCTGATGCGTTTACAGTTACAGCTTATGGACTGACAAGCATCCTAATGGCACTGGCTATTCTGGAGCACTGGTGGCTCATCCTGCCGCAGCCGGTCGGCGTCTGGGCGTGGGGATTGCTGTCGCGACGCACCCCGGAAGTCAAACCGACGGTGGATGTCATCGGTGGCTTTCTCGGCTCTGGTAAAACGACGCTTTTGCGCCACCTACTGCCGCAACTTGGCGACAAGACCGTGGTGCTCGTCAACGAGTTTGCCGATGTCGGGCTGGATGGGGCACGCTTGCGCGAAGGCAGTACCGACGAAGCACCTGTGGTCGAACTTGCCGGCGGCTGCCTGTGCTGCACCCTGTCGCGCAATGTCGCGGCTACACTGTTGCGCATCATTCGTGAATATGCGCCCGAGCGCATCTTTATTGAACCTTCTGGCGCTGCTGCCTTAGGTGATCTACTGGGCACACTCCACCAGCCGGGCTGCCGGGAATTGCTCGGCCCGATCCGCGTAGTAGCAGTTGTGGATGGCAAACAATGGCTGGTAGCCGATCGCAGTGTACAAATGGCTATCACGGCTTATGTTGAGGCAGCCGCTACAGTTGTCGTCAACAAGTGCGACAGCCTTTCCCAAACGGAACTGACCCGGATTCAGCAGCGCCTTACGGCTTGCAACCCCACGGCCAGGGTCATCTATACGAGCTTTGGGCGGCTTGATCTCAGCGATCTTAGCAACACACAAGACGATGCCTGCTTGGGTGAAACCCTTGCCCCGCGCCTAGCCTTTAGGCAACTCTCGGAAACGTTCTCTGCCGTCTTTGATGCCGCTAGACTACAGCAGGTATTTGAAGCAATGACGACTGGGGCCTTTGGCGATATTGCTCGCGCCAAAGGCGTGTTCAAAACCACCGGCGGCTGGCTGCGCTTGGAATACGCCGGGCAGGCGATGAGCCTCAACCCATGCGCTGCTGCGTCGGAAAGCTCGCTGGTGGTCATCGGACGCGAACCTAACTCCGACCTGCTGGCAGCCGTCCGTCAGACAATCGTTGCACCGACGCCCGCTCCAGTTCCAGCCGTTGTTTCACCTGCCGAAGCCCACTACCTTACCACGGCGAGTTAGACGTGTGGTACGCGGCCAGGAATGATGCTTTCCGTCCTGTGCTGGTCTAAACTGCCCGTCTGTCTTCACAGACGCCCTTGGCTATGCCCTCCGTCTCGGTTGCTTCCGGCCGCGCGCCAGTAGACACGCACGACTATCGCCCCGTTAGCCATTACGCTGCCCACATCAAACTGGCTTTGCCAGCTATGTGTTCCCAGATGGGACACCTCATTGTACAGCTTACTGACAGCATGATGCTTGGCCACTACGACACGACTGCCCTGGCAGCTTCCGCCTTTGGGCAGAGCGTGTTTGTCGTCGGGTTGGTCTTCTGTGTTGGCTTTACCTTGGCGCTGACTCCCCTTGTCAGTGCTGCACGCGGAGCCGGTGATGTCGTTGCAGCAGTGCAGTGGCTTATTCATGGACTGGTCATCAACCTGGCAATGGCCCTGCTTGTCACCCTTCTGCTGCTGGCACTCTATCCGTGGCTTGATGCGTTTGGCCAGGCGCCGGAAGTCACAGCCACGGCTAGACCCTACTACCTACTCCTGACGGCTTCCCTGCTACCAGTCATGGTTTTCCAAACATTCCGGCAGTTTACAGAAGGACTTGGCAATACCCGCCTGGCAGCAATCATCACGGCTTTAGAGGCTCTGCTCAACTTAGGATTGAACTACATGCTGATTTTCGGGCATGGGGGGTTCCCACGCCTGGGTATCGTCGGGGCTGGAGTGGCAACCTTGCTGGTACGTGTTGTCTTGGCGGTGGTCTTTGTCACGTGCTTTATCCGCTTCCGCATGTTTGCCCCGTACCGCGCAGCTTTACGCCGAACGCCGTGGAACCGAACTGCCACGAGGCGCTATCTACGGCTAGGCTTGCCGCTAGGCGGACAGTTTCTACTCGAAGTAGGTGCCTTTGCAGCCGGAGCTGTCATGATGGGCTGGCTTGGTGAGCTTGCCTTGGCTGCACACCAGATTGCTATCGGGCTAGCATCGCTGACGTTTATGGGTGCCTCTGGGATAGCAGCCGCAGCAACAATCCAGATTGGTTACTACTTTGGGGCAGGCAAAAAGCGCGCCGTGTGGGCAGCCGGGCTCGCTGCCGTGCACATTGTCCTAGCCTACATGGGACTTGCGGCGCTGGCCTTTGTTGCCCTGCGGCATTGGCTGCCGACGCTGTTTACTACCGACCCAGCCGTTGTCGGCCTCGCTGCCAATCTCCTACTGATAGCAGCCGTGTTTCAGCTTTTTGATGGACTTCAAGTCGTACTTTTGGCGGCTTTGCGCGCGCTCACAGATGCTTTCCTACCGACCCTTCTGGCCGGTGTTGCCTACCTGCTGGTAGCCTTGCCGGCCAGCTACAGCTTAGCATTCTGGCTTGGTTGGCGGGAGGCTGGGATTTGGACAGGATATGCCGTTGGGCTGGCTACGGCAGCCGTCCTCTTTTTCTCGCGTTTTTACTTCCTCAGCCGCCCAACGCCTGAACTGCCTGGTTAGCCGCGTTTGGCCCTAGCCTAACTCGTTTTTCCAAAGCGCCGTGCGACATAGTCGTTGAGAATGTCAATGAACGCCGGAACAATGCGTTCCCCTTCAAGCGTGGCAACTTTGACGCCATCCACAAACACTGGGGCTTTTGGGTCTTCTCCGGTGCCCGGTAGCGAAATCCCAATGTCGGCATGCTTGGATTCGCCAGGCCCGTTGACGATACAGCCCATAACGGCCACCTTGAGCGCTTCGACGCCTGGGTAGCGGGTTTTCCAAACAGGCATCTGCTCTTGCAAATAGGTCTGAATGTCTCGGGCCATTTCCTGGAACAACGTGCTCGTTGTGCGTCCGCACCCTGGGCAGGCCGTGACCAAGGGCGTAAAGCTGCGGATGCCCATAGTCTGCAGAATTGCTTGGGCAACCCGCACTTCTTCAGTTCGGTCGCCGCCGGGAGTAGGCGTTAGTGAGACGCGAATGGTGTCCCCAATGCCCTCTTGGAGCAGCAAACCAATGCCGATGGCGCTAGCCACAATGCCCTTTATGCCCATGCCGGCTTCGGTCAAACCAATGTGCAAGGGATAGTCGCAACGGGCAGCAATGGCGCGATAGACTTCAACCAGGTCTTGTACTTCCGAGACCTTAGTACTGATGACGATGCGGTCATGGGGCAAGCCGATGGATTCCGCCAGCGCTGCTGACTCCAGCGCGCTGGCACACATGGCTTCCAGCATGACCTCACGCGCGGAAAGCGGTGGGTCGCGCCGGGCGTTTTCATCCATCATGCGTGCCAGCAGGGCCTGGTCGAGCGAGCCCCAGTTGACACCTATTCGCACCGGCTTTTCGTAGCGAATAGCCAGCTCAATGATGGCTTTGAAGTTTTCATCGTGCTTTTTCCCAAAACCAACATTACCGGGATTGATCCGGTACTTAGCCAGCAGGCGCGCCGTTTCTGGGAAATCGCGCAGCAGCGTGTGACCGTTGTAATGAAAATCGCCGACCAGGGGAACCTCTACCCCGCGTGCGCGCAGACCGCGCACAATGTCGGGAATGGCGGCTGCCGCCGCACGATCATTGACGGTGAGACGAACAATTTCTGAGCCGGCAGCATGCAGGGCGATGATTTGCTCAATAGTAGCTGCAACATCAGCGGTGTCGGTGTTTGTCATGGATTGCACCACGATCGGTGCACCGCCGCCGATGATCACGTCACCAACCCTGACTGGTACTGAGCGACGACGAGGAGCAACAGGCATAGGTGCTTCCTTCCAACATGGGGAGCCTGTGTGTAGCAGGCCCCTATCCCGCCTAGTTTTTCTTCCGCCCCGGCTTAGGACGGACAATTTCCTTGGCGGTTGTCCGAATGTACTCGGCGCTAGCTTGCGCCGATTGCTTCATGTTCGGATCGGTTGCTTTGGCTGCGACCATCTCAAACAAGGCAATCGCTTCACCGGCTTTGTTCGGGTCGAGTAGCTCCGGGTCGGATGAAAGCAGCGACATCGCTAGTCCGTTCATGGCAGGGATATTGTTGGCATCCTCCTGCAGGACGGCGCGGTACAACTCATCAGCCTGTTTGAATTTGCTGGCAAAGCGGTAGGAATCTCCAGCCCGGACGCGCATTTCGTTGCGCTTTTTGGCATCGGTCTGCATGTCGGCAAGTTCAAGGTAATACTTGGCGGCCTTTTCACCGGCTTCGGCATCGCCATAGAGTTCAGCCAAAAAGCGGAAGGCTTCAGCCGCTTTGCTGCGGTAGCTTGGATCACGCCGGTCAGCCGGTTGAGCATCGTTGAGAGCGACGGCCCGCGCAGCCGCCTCGCCGGATTCTTGGAAGGCCTTCCGCGCCTCATCGCGACGTTTAGCATTGAAGTGCTTTACTGCGATTTGCAGGGTTGCCGAAGCCAGGTTTCCTAGGAATCCCGGCTGATTGTCATCCAGCGCCAGCGCCTTCCGGTAGTCATCGGCTGCCGTTTCGTAGTCACCGCGATTGTAAGCTGCATTGCCCGATTCCATCAGGGCACGAAGCTGCTCGTTGATGTTTCGGGCGCGTTCATTTTCCTTTTCGATGCGTTCCCGTTCGGCCTTGAGCCTGGCGGCGGCTTCTTTTTCTTCCGGTGTCGGCTCGGGCGGAGCTGCTGCCGGCGGGGGTGTGGCTGGCGTCCCACCGCGCTGGGCTTCGGCTAACAGTTGCTCGACCGGCGGGAGACTGCCATCACCTGGCGTCAGGGTAAAGTCAATCCGTACCGGCTCAGTACTCGTGATGCGCACCGGAGGTTTGACCTGGTACTTGTATCCAGGCCCGTGGGCTACCACAACATAGGTTCCAAGTGCCTGTACCGTATAGTAATACGTCCCTTTTTTGTCGGTCTTTGTCTTGAGTTGCCCTTTGATGTCCTGCCGCAGAATGAGGATGTCAACGCCTGCTCGTGGCTCGGGCTTGGCATTGGCACTCTCTTGATAAAATACCGTTCCCTGAATTGCTCCGTTCTGGGCCCAGGCTGTCGTTCCGAGTAGCCCTACCCAGAGCACCAGCCGACAAAGACGGTTGGTAGCACCAAACGGTTTTGCGTCGTCCTGCATGAACAGTCCTCCTCTTTTCCCGGCCGGCACTAGCTGCCAAGGAAGCTAGGCTGGGCGCGTAAGGAGCGCCCGAAACCACCGAACCAACCACTGAGCAACGAGTTCCGGCCACCGAATGGTTTCACTGGCTAGCATCATTTTACGAACGCCTCGGCGTACGGCAGACGAAGCATCTGCCATGATGTTCCAGCCAGGCTTGAAGCACGTTCCCAGCCCTTCAAGCATAGAAACAACACGAAAGACATACACCATTTCTTTTGGCATGCGCAGAGGAACGTAGCCAAAGGCGTCGCGCATGTAGCGCCCAATGCTTTCAATCCTTTCAGCCGTTGGCATGTCGCGTAAGTACAGTTCGCGAAACTTCTCGCCAACGCGCAGAGCGGTCTGTCGGTCTGCAGCCGGATCGACGACCCCCATACGGTAAAGTTCATCCACGATAGCTGGCACATCACCGCGCAAGCCATCCAAAGTCATCTTGAGCAAGCTTTCCCGAACCCGCGCTGAAAGTGTCCGCACAATGCCAAAGTCGTACAGAATGATTCGCCCACGCTCATCTACAGCGAGATTTCCCGGGTGCGGATCGGCATGATATACGCCGTGCACCAAGATCATTTCGAGATAGACCTCGACCAACTGCTCGACAATTCGCAGGGGCTCAAAGCCGGCTGCCCGCAGGGCATCGCCGTCGCTGATTTTGATACCCGGCCGATACTCCATAACCAGCACGTTTGGACGACACACTTCGCCAATCACCCGCGGGACAACTACTAGCGGATTGTCAGCCAGTAACGCGCCGAGTCGTTCTGCATTGGCGCGCTCGAAAACAAAGTCCATTTCTTCGCGCAGCCCAGCGTTGACTTCGGTCACAATCTGGGAAAACAAACGGGTCAGCACGTGAACATCCGAGTTTTCCTGCCGGAAACGCACGAGCTGTTCATCGAGGAAACGCAACAGTGCCGTCACAATGCGGAAATCAGTAGCAAGTTGGTGCTGAAGGCCGGGGCGGATGAGCTTGACGACAACCGGTTCGCCGGCGTAGCGGGCTCGGTGAACCTGCCCAATACTGGCCGTTGCAATGGGGGTTTCCTCAAAACTCTCAAACACGTCCTCCAAAGGACAGCCATAAGTGGCTTCGAGCGCCCTGCGTACTTCCTCGAAGGTCAGTGGGGAAAGGCTGTCTTGCAACCTACGCAGCTCATCCAGGTAGGGCTTGGGTAGTAGATCGCCCCGCGTACTGATGACTTGCCCTACCTTGATAAAGCCAATACCCAGGCGTTCGATTTCCGCTCGGATGCGGCGTGCCCGGTACTGATGCGTTGCTTCGCTGACTTCACGTGCGCCGCCAAAGAAGAAAAACCGCCGCTCATCGCGCCAGTAATCCAAAATAAGGGGCGTAGCCGCTCCGACAACTTGAGCTGCGCGCCGGGCAACTTGGTAACGACTAGACTTGAAACGGGGCATGGGAACAAAGAGAAACTACAGAAACGGACCAAAAAAACACCTTGAAGCGCCACTATAACGGCCGGAACCTGTAAGACGTGCCGGGCGCGTTGTTAGCTACAACGGACACCGCCGATAGTACGAAAGCTGAGGGCATGTGACAAGCAACGGGCGAACACCTACGGTCAGGAAAGGTGGCCTTACACCGGAATGAGCTTGCAAGGTGGAAAACTTTCTTCCACGATGCAGTGCCTTGACCTCTGCTATGACAGATGAACGCTCAATTTCAGCTACTTCAGATACCTCGCCGCCGGCTACACCGTCGCCGAAGGCTTACATTCTGCGGGGCTTTATCTATGCCACGCCGCATACCCTCGATTTCGAGGGCGAGCCAAGTTACTGGGTGCGGCACGGGTTTCAGTTAGGGTTAGTGGCGGCCCTGCTGCTGCACTTTTCATTTTGGGGCTACCTAGCATATCGGACCTTCATTGTCCCTTTTGAAGTGGAAGTCGTAGAGCGTGAGTATGAGGTGGATTGGATCACGCTCACCGATCCACGGTACAAGCCCCTACCCAACCCGGAGAGCTGGCTGGCTTCCCCAGTTGACCAGCCGGCAAAACCAGATGCCTCAGCGCGTGCCGCGGCACTGGCCCGCCGCAAGCGTGAGGAAGCAGAGGCGCGGCGGCGCGCTGAAGCTGCACGTCGGCGACAGGAAGCCAACCGTGAAGCCCAAGCGCGCCGCGCCAAGCAAACCGATAGCGAACAAACCGAAGCCGAGCCACCCAAGCCCACAGAACCACTTCGCTTCGGTAAGGTAGACATAGGGCCGATCAAGGCGATTGTTACTAAACTCTACGACCTCAGCGAAACCGGGCAGCTTGACATCGAACACCAAAACTTCAGCATTACCTTGGCTTTTCGAGTCGAGCCCAGCGGACGGCTGTCTAACATTCGGCTTCTCAAGTCGTCAGGTATTGATGAAGTGGACGAAGCCGCACTGAACATTGCGTATGCAGTGAGTGCTTCCCAGGCGCTCGGCCCTCTTCACATTCTGACCTCGACAACCCTGACTCTCGACGTTGGCCCGCAGTTTACAACCCTGTGCATCGCCGGTTTTGCAGCTTCTCCGCTCGAGGCCAGCGGATTACAGAACCTCATCACGGCCGGACTGTTGCTTGTGCCGCGCCGGAGTGACACGACCGCTTTTCTCAACAACACCAAAATCAAGGCTGAAGGCAAGCGCCTTACGGCTACCGTGCAGATGACCCGCAGCCAGGTCAATGCCCTGCTCAAGCAAAACTTCAAGCGGGGCTAGGCGCGTCACGGCCGTCTTGCTTCCTAGCGGATGTGGAAGACGCTCTGGACAACTTCACCATTGACCAACTCCGCCTTGCGCCAAGAACTGTTGTCGTTGAGTCGAATCCACCGCCGCTCGTTCATCATGTAGTGCCAGTCCGTATCGTTTTGGTAAAAGATTTGGCTTGTGCGGCATTCCAGAATGTTGAGGATGCCGTTGTCGTGGTAGTTCTGCTCGTCAAAATCCGTAATCGCCTTCTGCCCCATTTCCGAATATATCTCGTTGAGCTCAATCAGTAGATCGTTGAGGTCAGGGTCCAGCTCACGAGCGTTGAGGCCAATCCGCTGGGCCTCGCGTAGCGTGATGGGGTAAACGTGTGAGGGGTACTCTGCGTTGAGCGTGTGGCTGATTGCCCGCGCCTTTTCTTCGTCCTTGAGGTGGTAGGACAGAATTTCCGTACACAGCCGCATAGACAACGAACTAGCCCGATCAACCGCGCCGATGACAAGCGGGTGAATGTACTTGAAGATACTCTCATAGGGGTTGGCCATTTCCCCGCGTGTTTCTTGTCGCCAAAGCGTTAGAATGCGGTTGAGTTCGTCAGGGCTGACGCGCACTCGCAAGTTATCTTTGTCAATAGGTGATAGGTCGTGGGTTAGGGCTGTATCTACAGCTGACAAGTGCGCTAACGGCCCCATGAGGATTTCATCTGCACCAAGTGCAATCATAGTTGCGGCCGAAAGGCACGCCAGCGGCACCGCAACGGTAATGTGCGAAGCAAAGTGGCGCAGCAAGTGGACAATGCGTAGCGAGGCGGTTCCGTCTCCCCCATCAGACTTGATAAACAGTGTCACCCGCTCTTGCTTGCCAATTCCCCGCAGCAACTCATAAAAACCGACTACATCGTTTTGGCAAACCGAACCACCGGGCGAATTCCAGTACACAAGAAAGGTCTCGCCAATCTGGGCCTCAATGCGCCGGACGATAGCCTGCGTTTGGGCAAGCAGAATCGGAGGACGGACCAACTCCGGCGTGCGTTTTGGCTTGTCATGCATCTCAGCGGCTGCCTTTTGCGTGTCAGACGAAACAACTGTGCTTGTCATTGCTTTATCCAACTTTGCTAAGACAACTTTGCCAAGAAATTCCTAGTAGAGGCCAATACTCCGCGCACGATGTGGTCAGTCATGTGGCGGCTCCTTGTGTTGTGCGAATGCTAGGGCAAGCCACGGCTTGGCCTAAGGCTAATCCTGCCCCGTAGGTCTACACCGCCTAGCGTCTGAATCCCAGGGTTGCATCTGCGCGAGTGCTGAAAATCCTGACTTCATCCTAGGCAAGCCAGATACCACAAATGTAGCCGAGCAGTAGAGAGTATTATCCCTGTCATTCGAGAGCATCAACCTGTCGTCACGTGACTCAATAGTGGAGTTTTGTACTCTGTGTGAAAGCATCTTCTTAGGCGGTGTAGTAGGCACAACTTTTGTTGGTCAAGTTTCTGCTGGCTGCCACCGTTCCTCGACGGCGCGCTTGAGAAGGGCCATCTTGTCGTGCATGTCGCGTTCAGCAATCTTTCGTCCAATTGTCTTCCACCCGACTAGCGTAAGTGCATCCGGCCGATAGAACACCATTCGGTTGTGGACGGTTGTGTGCTTACTGCTGGGGCTTAGCGTCCAAATGTCCTCGCCGGACATCGCGCCCGTGAAGCGGCTAACCAGGCGAGTGGCTTCCTGGCAAATGATTTCGTACTCCACCGGGTCGAGCCCGTGGGCTATGAACTCGACGCGCAGCTTGGCGCCAACACCGTGCTTTTTACGCCCGATCCGGGCGACTCGTGCTTCTGTTGGCGACCACAATGGCAACAATGCAGGCTCGACTAGGTACGGGAAAATTGTCGCTGGTCGAGCGCGAATCGTAATTCGCTCTTCTAGGACATCCACGATGCTTGCGCTCGGCTCTCGGTAAGGCATCAAAGAAATCCACCTGACAACGACTTATGCGTGGAACACCATACTAAACCACTGGGCAGAGAATGACACGCTTAGACTTGCTGGTTTCTTTTGTGGCGTGTGCAGGGAACAAGCTCCATCCGAGGAATACCTCATCTGCCGTTTTGAGCTAGACCTTTCTCCATCAACCTCAAAAGCCAGACATGAGCTTGTTCCGATACTACTGAACAAAAACACCACGGTTACCCAGATGCTCAAATCGCAGCCTCTGCTGTTGTTAGACCGCCCAATCTTGTTTGTGGTATGCGAGTAAATACAAAAGCCAAAGCCAGCGCCTAGCTGCTTGTGTTTTTTGCTCCGATCCAAGCCTTGTGGCAGAGGTGGTGGCATCGGGTAGGACAAGCTAACAAGGGTTTCATGCAACTAAGAAACCACTATCTGCCTTCTGTTTCTGAAGGCAGATAGTGGTCGTTGATCAGCCGCAACACCAGGCTTAGAGACCTAGATAAGCTGCCAAGAAGGTAAACAGCACAAGGGTTTCAATAAGCACCATACCGATGAGCATGGTGGTAAAGATGCGCTGCCCCGCACCCGGATTGCGCGCCGTGCCTTCGCAGGCCGCCGCAATGGCGTTACCGTCGCCAAGACCGCAGCCAATAGCGGCAATGCCCACAGCAAGTGCGCCTAGCGAGATTTTGTAGGCACTGCCACCACTGCCCTCTTCAGCAGCTAAGGCAGGAAGAGACATCGCTATTAGGAACGATGCTGTAGCCAGTGTTTTTAGAAACAGTTTCTTTGCCATAGGTGTATCTCCAGAAAAGTCAAGGGATGTCAAAGTTGATCCAGCAGCGACGCCTAACCTGCCTTCGGCTTACGCCATTATGAGTGCCGCGTGTTCGGGATTGCAGCCTGTGACGTTGGGACGTACAGCGTTCCAGCAACACACGAAAAAGGATAGGGAAATAGCGCTAAAGCCAACGCAGGGGCGCCAAAGGAACGAAACGCCAAGCCAGCTCCACACAACGGTAGAAACTAACAGGCTAACACGCTCAAGCATGAGCATGTTCATCTTCGTGGCCGTGGTCATCGTGGGGCACGGTCTCGCTCAGGTAGATGATGGACAGTTGCACAAAAATGAATGTCTGTACCACGGCGACGAACGTACCAAGCAGCATGGGCAGCACCGGCAGAAGAAACTTGTAGATTGACCCAAACGCAACGCCCAACTGCTCGTCTACAAACATGTTGATCATCAGTCGCAACCCTAGCGTCGCCGGCCGGATGGCATTGCTAAACATCTCAAAGATGAAAATGATGCCGCCCATAATCGCCATCAGTCCGGCCGTTAGTCCGCCTGTAAAGTGCTTCAGGTAGCCAATCCCCTGCTGCGCAAAGCCCATAAACATGTAGTACACAAACGTCATTAGACCCAGCGCAAGGGTGACGTTGAAGTTGGCCGTTGGAGACTCAAACAGAGGAAACAGACCCATCAGGTTCGAGGTCAAAATGAGCGCCGCCAGCGGGAGCAAGTAGCTGAGGTATTTGAACCCATACTTCCCAATGGATTGCTCCACCATGTCGCGGACCTGAAGGACGATAATCTCGACGATTTGCTGCCCAAAGCTCGGTTTGTCTACCGACGGCTTACCGACAAGCAGCTTGAAGCCGACGACACAGATCACCGCTGCAATGAGCAGCATGATGACGTGGGCCGGTAACTCACGGTCTGAAAGGCCGGTCAGTTGGTAAACTTGTTCGACAAGCCAGGGATGGGTATGCGCTGCCCCCTCATCGGCCAGAGCCAGCGGAAACGGGAAAAAGATCGTGGATAACACCATAGTCAAAGCCAGCGTGAGTGGGGCGTGCTACCGCACGCCTCAAAAGTTACGTCACCAGCTTGCCGTTTAGCCCGTACCAGAGCTGGACTAGAGCTTCCACCACAACAGCTAGCGGTAGTGCAAAGAGGCCGCATACTATGGCAACAACCAGCCCAGATGCAACCTGCGCAGACAACCAAATGAATACCCCAATAACAATCCAGCGCAGAAAAAACTTGGCCATCTGAAAACGTGACGGCCGCTGCCGGGAAGAATCGGTCTTACCGGCAGTGGCTGCCACGATGGACTGCAAACTTGCCCGCATCCAGATGAAGTTCAGGTAAGCCAATCCGCCGCCAATGGCAACACCCACTCCCACCTTAACTTCCCAAATGAGGACGGCGCCAACCGCCATGCCGCAGGCAATGACAGGGGTTAGAAGCCGGACACGCCGTTCGGTCGCCTCCGGGCTAAGCGGCGATAGATCGCAGGGTTGTTCAGATGTCGGGGCTTTCCCTTCCTTAGCCCTACTCGGCTTCATGATTTGGCGGCGTATCCGTCGCTGGAGCGTCACCGGGACGACGCAACCCAAACTTTTCGAGCCGGTACTGTAACGTGCGGAAGGTCAGTCCCAGAAGCTTGGCGGCACGGGTGATGTTCCAGCCGGTTTTCTCCATTGCCTGAACGATAAGCGACCGCTCGACTTCCTCAAAGGAGATGCCTTCAGGCGGAAGGCGAAACTGGAAAGGCGGCGTCGGCGCAGATGCCGGGATACTTGTTGCCTGGCGGATTTCCACCGGTAGGTCTTCAACCCCGATGGTGTCGCCCTCGCACAGCAGGGCGGCACGTTTGAGCGCCGATTCAAGCTGTCGAACATTGCCAGGCCAGTCGTAAGCCTGCAACACCTGAAGTGCCTCTGGCGCTATGGTGTAGTGGGTAGCGCCACGTGACTGCCGGGCGAGAAACCGCTCAACAAGCAGCGGAATGTCCTCTCGCCGGTCGCGCAGCGGTGGCAGGTGAATGGGAATGACATTGAGTCGGTAATAGAGGTCTTCACGGAAGGTTTTAGCCGCCACCATGTCTTCGAGCGGACGATTCGTGGCAGCTACCACCCGCACATCCACTTTGATGAGCTTCGTAGAGCCAACTCGTTGCACCTCTCCTTCTTGCAGGGCGCGAAGCAGCTTGGCCTGGAGCGCTACGTTGAGCTCACCAATTTCGTCAAGAAACAGTGTCCCCCGGTTGGCGACTTCAAACAGTCCTTTCTTCTCGGTAATTGCACCTGTGAATGCTCCCTTTTCGTGCCCAAAAAGTTCGGATTCAAGGAGATTTTCATTGATAGCGGCACAGTTGACGACATGAAACACAGCGGCTGCCCGTGGACTGTGCCGGTGCAGTGCTCGTGCTACAAGTTCTTTGCCTGTTCCACTCTCGCCGCGCACTAGCACCGTTTCATCCGAAGCCGCCACCTTCAGAATGATTTTCTTGAGTTTTTGCATCGGCTCGCTGTCGCCAATCAGTTCGTCATCCAGCGCATCAAGACGAGAAAGTGCCTGTGCTAAGACGGCTAGCAACCTTTCGCGGTCAAGTGGTTTTTCCAGATAATCTACCGCGCCAAGTCGCAGGGCATCCTTGACAGACTGAATTGAGCCGTGCGCCGTCATAAGAACGACCAACTGCGAGGAATCCATTTGGATAAGGGCGCGTAGCAAATCCAGCCCACTTTGCCCGCCCATCTTTAGGTCAGTGAGGACAACATCGAAGCGCTCTGCACGGGCCATGCGCAGAGCAACCTCAGCGCTGGGTGCAGTTGCCGTCCGGTAGCCCTCCGCCGAGAGGATCATGTCCAGAATGTCACGCTGATTTTTTTCATCATCCACGATGAGAATGCTACGTTTTTTAGGCATCGCTTTTTCCGGTCAGATGTGCACACAAGCTGTAGTATCCAGTGTGCTCTCAAGGCGGCTCGGCTGGATAGAAACTTCGTCGTTGGCTGGCTTTATCTCCATGGCAGGCAGTTGGTCACACGTGTAGATCGCCAAACCTTGCGCAAGAATTTCCCGCAGTGGAAGAAAGCGTCCCTGCCCGGTGGCGTCACGGGTGTAAAACTTGTGGTCGAGGGTACAGCGCAACGTTCGTCCGTCTTCCAGTTCAATTTCGACAACTTCCTTTTCACCTGTGGGGAACACCTCGACCAGCTCGTTGGCAACAACTTCTTTGCCGTTCCAGCTCCAGGTCAAGAAGGGCGTTGCATCTGCAGTTTCTTGTTGCCGGTGGGCAATTTCGGCGACGGTAACGGTTGCGCCGGTAACAGCGTCCCGCAAGGTTGCCTCGCCGGTGATGCATTTGTTGAAGGCATAGTCGGCAAAACCTTCAAGCTGTTGCCAGAGTTTTTCAAGCTTAGCGCGGTCGTGCCCGCGCTCCATGGCCTGGGCAATGAACTTGGCTTTGTGGGCATCGAGTTCCTCGCGTTTTTTCTTGCCCATCGCCCGCCGTACCAGGTCGGCTTCACCTAGGGAATACCCGGCCAGCCGCTGGAAAATCGCCATAATCTGTTCCTGAAAAACCGGCACACCGTAGGTGCTTTCCAGTACGTCCTTGAGCTCCTTGAATTCGTATGTCACCCGCCGTCGGCCGTGCCGTCGCTCGATGTAATCATCCACCATCCCGGAATCAAGTGGCCCCGGACGGTAGAGCGCATTGAGGGCAACAATGTCATCGAGGCTACTCGGTTTGAGCCGCCGTGCAATTTCGCTAATGCCATCACCTTCAAACTGAAAGATGGCGTCGGTTTCTCCATCTCCGAACAGCTTAAGTGTGGCTGGGTCGTCTGTGGGAATCTGGGTCAGGTCCGGGCGGCAGCCTGTTTCCTGCTCGATACTCCTCAGGCAGTCCTCGATGATGGTCAGGGCCGTCAGCCCCAGAAAGTCCATCTTGAGCATGCCGGCCTTTTCGAGGTCATTCATGTTGTACTGCGTGGCGATGACCTCGACCTCGCCCCGCTCCCGGTCGCGGGTCTTGGTTTTGAACACGGGCACAAGTTCTGCTACCGGCTGCGGTGAGATGACCACGCCAGCAGCATGGATGGACGAGTGCCGGGCGCCGCCTTCTAGCCGGCGGGCCAGATCGATGAGACGCTTGACTTCGGGTCTTTTCTCGTAAGCCTGTTTCAGATCAGGCACCATGCTGAGGGCCTCGGCAATAGAGACATTGCGCCCACGCTGCGGAGGTGGAATCAGCTTGGCGATTTTCTCAACCTCCGGGTAAGGCATCTCCAGCACGCGCCCAACATCCTTGATGACCGCCCGTGAAGCCATCGTTCCAAAGGTGGCAATCTGGGAAACGTTTTCGCGTCCGTAAAACCGGCTGACGTACTCGATGACCGAGCTTCGCCCGCGCATGCAGAAATCCACGTCTATGTCGGGCATGGAAACGCGCTCTGGATTGAGAAAGCGCTCAAAGAGCAGATTGTGCGCCAGTGGGTCAACATCCGTGATATGCAGGCTGTAGGCGACAAGTGAGCCGGCGGCGCTGCCGCGTCCAGGCCCGACGGGAATGCCCTGCTCACGGGCATGCCGAATGAAGTCCCAAACCACGAGAAAGTAACCCTCGTAGCCCATGCGCTCAATGACGCTGATTTCGTACTCAAGGCGCGCACGGTACTGCTCTGGGTTGGACGGGGCAAGTTGCCGGAGCCTTTCCTCAAGACCAGCACGAACCACGTGTTCAAAGTAACTCGTTAGGGTAAACCCCTCCGGCACGGGAAAGACAGGTAGGTAGTTTGGCGCTTTGCCAAACTCAAAGGTGGCCATCTCGGCAATTTTGAGCGTATTGCGGAGCGCCTGTGGGTTTTCGTTGCCCCACAAAGCCCACATTTCAGCCGCACTTTTCACATAGTGGTCAGGCGAGTAATGAAAGCTTGCCTCACGTAACGACTTACCGGTTTGCAGACACATCAGCACGCAGTGTGCCTCGTAGTCATCCTGGGTAAGAAAATGGGCGTCGTTGGTGACGACAAGCGGCACATCGAGCCGGGCAGCCAATTCGGTCAGCGCCCGGTTGACTTTGGTCTGGTTTTCCTCAAGTCCACGGTGTGATTGAAGTTCAAGAAAGTAGCGTCCTCGGCCGAAGATTTCGTTGTATTCCCCAATCTCACACCGCGCTTGCTCGACCCGGTCGCGTAGAATCAGCGACGCGGGTACGCCGGACATACAGGCCGAAAGTGCTACTAACCCTTCGGCATGCCGGGCCAGTAACTCTTTGTCAATGCGGGGTTTGTAGTAATACCCCTCGGTGTAGCCAAGTGAAGCCAAACGGACGAGGTTTTTGTAACCTGTTTCGTCCATGGCCAGCAAAATGAGGTGGTTGGTGCCACGTTCTCCGTCGGTGTCAGGTTTGCCACGATCATGGCGCGAGCCACGGGCAACATAGGCTTCCATGCCGATAATAGGCTTGATACCGACTTTCTTCATGGCGTCGGCAAAGCCCATCGCGCCAAACATGTTGCCATGGTCGGTGACGGCGATGGCTTTGAAGCCTAAGCGCTGCGCTTGCTCGGCCAATGCTTCATGTTGGATAGCCCCATCTAGAAGGCTGTAGTCAGAATGTAGGTGCAGGTGCACGAAATCTTCGGCAGCCATACCTTACCTCTGTGTCTTTTTTTGGCGCCCTAGCCAAATTGCGGCCCTAAGGCAGCCTAGCCGAAGACGCACATGAGCTTCAATGTGATGACTCCCAAAGCCCGGATGCCAAATGCTGTTCGGTTGGCTTTCGTTGGCTACACAGCAAGAGCACATGCTGACCAGCGCAGGCCCGGGCAACCGGATGAAGCAGCAGCCGGGCCCGTTCGGCCGGAGTGCTTATCGTCCCTGAAGTCTTTACACCCAAAGCTGCCGTGCCTGCTCGAAGGTTTCGGCAAAGGCCCAGACGTGCAGGCAGTGCGGCAGGTATAGAAACTGACGGGGCGGCCTTCCTGCAGGCGACGGAAATCACTGGGCAGAAGTGTCCGGTTGTGCCGGTGCATCCAGCCGCCTGCATCTCAGTAGGTAATGATGACGCGACAGTAGCCGTGCTTGCGTTCTACCCTGGCCTTTGTGGGCACTCCTGGGCGACAATCTCGCCGAAATCCCTCAGATGGCGCAGCCGTGGACAACGAAAGAGAGATGAGGCCAAGCAGGAAGAGTGCGCCAAACGGTACCCAAAGCCTGAGTTCGCCATTCGCGTTTGGTTTCCCTACTTTTTGAACGTCAGGGAAGTCTGGGCACAGCCGCCAAGTGTAGCCGACGCGGTAGCTAGATCACCATGCATTCCAACTGGGACGGCATGAGGTCTTCTTCTAGAGCTGGCTCAAGACCGCCTAGGTTACGGGTACGCATGATGTCACTTGAAAAGGCCTCGAAATCCACCGCCTTGGGTAGTTTTGGCGTACCATGCAGAATAGCCCACTCGATGTCCTCGAAGTAGCCGCGGTGTTTGGGATCATCTGCAATTAGCTGAAACGCCATGCTGCGGTTACGGATTTCGTCTGAAAGCGGAATGCGGGTGATGATGTCAATCCCAGCTTCCCGGGCATACCGCTCACCCCAGCCGGATCCATCATCCCGGTTGATAATCATGCCGAGGACGCGCGTTGTTCCACCCTGCTCGGCAAAGTAGCGCACCGCGCTGCACAGGTTATTGACGACGTAGAGCGCCTGATGATCATTGCCGCCCACAAGAATGATGTCCCGCACCATAGATTTGGCAATTGGCGTGCCAAATCCGCCACAGACAACATCGCCGAGGAAGTCGTAGATGATGTAGTCGAACTCCCAATCGGCAAAGCCCATCTGCGCCAACAGGTCGAAACTGAGGGTGATGCCTCGTCCCCCGCAGCCACGTCCAACTTCAGGGCCGCCAAGTTCTATGGCAAAAACGCCGTGACGTTTGAAAACAACCTCGCTGATGGAAGGCACTGGATTGGCGGCTTTAGCTTCCTGCCGCAGCGCCCAGGCTTCTAGCAGGGTTGGGAGTGACTTCCCCCCAAACAGCAGAGCTGTGGAATCGTGTTTAGGGTCGCAACCAATCTGTAACACCCGGTGTGACTTGCTCGCCAAGTAGTAGCTGAGGTTCGAGGTGATGAAGGATTTTCCACTTCCACCTTTACCGTAGATGGCAACAACGCGACGTGCCGACATGCAGCATCCTCCACAGGGAAGGCTTTGCGTCTTGAGCGTGTGGGGAAGAACGCTTTTGCACGTTACGACGCGAGACGTGTCGTTTGTACGACGCCTACCATCAACCTACATCTGACCCTGGCTGCGGCCAAAAGTTTTTGGCGTCGAACCGGAAGCAGCCAGCTTTGGGCCGGAAGCACGGCACCTTGTATGGAGTTTTGGGCAGAACGTCGCACCGGGGCTTACTGAAAACGCCAAGGCGGCTACTTGCTTCGCAGGTTTCGGAAGTGTCCTATTCAGCCTTGCCCTTGGAGATGGACAAAACCCCAACCAAGGAAAACATCTGCCAAGCACCTGGTAACCCGCCCGGCACAGGGCTTAGTAATCTGCAAACCTAAGCTGTGGTTACTGTGGCACTGAACTCTAACCACTTCACCAAGCAGTGTGACTAAGCAGCACAGCGTGGCCGTACAGACTGTTGCCCTAGCAGATTCTAAAAAAGGTTGTTTAGGAGCGACCTTTCAGCGCATACTTTGGTTGCCCCACAAACCTTTTTGTTCACCGTTTAGCCTGCTTTCGTATGTCTGCCCTGCTTGTGGATGACTTCCCGACGGAAGCGACGACCGGTACAGCATCGGCGGACGCCACTGAAGAAACCGCCACCGCGGTTGTCACCGAAACGTTCTGGCACTGGCGGCTTGGCCGCATCCGGGTCTGGGAAACCGATCCCCATCCTTCCGGTCATGCCATTGTGCTGCTCCACGGCTACGGCGCTATGGTCGAACACTGGCGCAAAAACATTCCGGCCCTAGCCGCCGACGCCACCGTATACGCCCTTGACCTCCTAGGTTTTGGCAAAAGTGATATGCCGGATGTCCACTACAGCGCCCGGCTGTGGGGAGAGCAGGTACGTGATTTTCTCGATGCCCGCCGGCTGGAGAAGGTGACAATCTTTGGTCACTCGATGGGCGGCCTGGTCGCCGCACAGTTCGCCCATGACTATCCTGAGCGGACAGCCGGACTTGTTCTCGTCGATCCAAGTGGCTACCCGCCACGGACGCCCTCTGATGCGCTTTTTCGTATCCTGCGCTTTGCCGCCGAAAACCCGCTGCTCCGCGATGTCTCCTACTGGCTGTTTGCCACACCGGACATCGCCCGGCAGGGCTTGACCTCGGCCTACTTCAACCCGGAAGCCATTACCCCCGACCTGGTTGAAGCCTTCGTGGCCCCCCTCCGGCAGCCCGGCGCGAAGTATTCCTACCTGGCGGTAGCCCGTCACCCGGATGATTTCTTTGTCAAAGCCCCCAACGGCATCCCCGCCCCAACACTCCTTGTCTGGGGCGGACGCGACCGGTTACTCCCACCACGTCTGCTCAAACCCTTTCGCGAGCTTATTCCTCACGCAGAATTTGTCATCATCCCAGATACCGGACACTGCCCGCAGGACGAAACACCGGCGCTCTTTAACTCGGCAGTACAGCAGTTTCTACGGGCAAACGTCTTCGATGTCGGCTAATGTTGGCTTTTTTGGTCTCTGCCGTGGAGGACCTGGCGTATGAATGCAGCAGCTCCAAGGTTCTACCCTCAATCAACTGTCAAACCTATTGCTTATGACCCCGCCCCGCGCCGCATCGGTTACAGCACCTGGCTAAGCGTTACTCTACTCTGGTCGTCGTTTTTCTTCGTCACAACCTTGGCCGCCCTTCAGCTTGCTGCGGCTTTGCTCCGAACAACCATCAGTCTGGCCCACCTTCCTTCGGCTTTCGGATGGCATGTCGGGTTGGCCATTGCCCTTGCCTTCGGCATCGGTTTCCTCAACCGCCAGCTTGATCCAACAGGCGAAAAACGTGCGCAGCGCAACGCCGCTATCCAAGCCAAGTATGCTGGAAGAGTTCCCACCTTTGTTTCATTGCCAGGTAGTATTGCCTCAGCCTGCCTGTTTTTCGGAACCACGGTGTTGGTTTTGAAGGTTTCTGGCACAGCAGTAAGCTGGCCTCTCATCGGCCTTGGTCTTATCCTTAATCTGCCAGCAGCTTTTGTCGGTGCGTTTCTAACTGGGATGGTGTTGCGGAACCTTCAGGCACGCCGCAACCGCCAGCCCCAAACCTGATTTTACATTCAGCGTGCGGAAACCTTCTCTTACCCATGCCTGCACAGGTTTACCTTTTGGTACTGGTCTTCGTGCTTCTTGTGGCTGCCGGCTTGGGCGCCGCTCCAATCCAGCCAGTCCGAGCGTGCTGTTTGTGGGATAAGTCTTCCCACTGCCCCGTCCAGATGTTTTCACCCATGCCTTCCTCTTCTGTTCCGGTATCAGCAAGTGTCTTGGCACGAGATGCACGCTACCAGGCAGACATCCGTGAACTAACCCCTAAACTCATCGAAATTCGGCGCGACTTACACCAGCATCCTGAACTCTCAAACCGAGAAGAACGCACTTCCCGCATCGTTGCCGAGCGGCTACGGGCGTTAGGGCTCGAAGTTCAGACCGGCATTGCGCACCACGGTGTCATCGGTATCTTACGTGGTGGTCGGCCGGGCAAGGTCATTGCGATTCGCGCTGACATGGATGCCCTTCCCATCGAGGAAATCCGTGAAACGCCCTACAAGTCACGCCATCCCGGCGTGATGCATGCCTGCGGCCACGATGTGCATACCACTGTCGCGCTAGGCGTGGCAGAAGTCCTTGCCAAGTACCGTGCCGAACTACCCGGGACGGTAAAATTTATTTTTCAGCCGGCCGAGGAAGGCCCACCACGGGGCGAGCGTGGCGGAGCCAAGATGATGCTCGAAGAAGGTGCCTTTGATGCACCTACCCCAGACGCCATTTTTGGCCTGCACTGCCTACCGACCCTGGAGGTGGGTTTTATCGGGTACTGTGAAACAGCAGCTATGGCAAGCGCCGACCGGTTTCTCATCACGGTGCGCGGAAAGAAAGTTCACGGCGCTTATCCCCACGAAGGCATTGATGCCATTGTGACAGCAGCCGCCATCATCGAGCAGTTGCAGACCATTCGGAGCCGGCGGATCGATACTCAGTCGCCTATGGTGCTTACCATTGGAAGCATTCACGGCGGCAACCGCTTCAACATCTTGGCTGATGAAGTTCGTATGGAGGGCACCGTGCGCACCCTCGACCCGGAGGTACACGCACGCATCGAGCCGTTAATGCATCAGATTCTCAAGGGCGTTACAGAAAGCCACGGTGCCAGTTATGAACTCGACTACGAACGCCTTGTCCCCGTAACCGTCAATCACGCTCCGCTTGTAGCCCAGATGCTCCCCACCATTCGACGCATCGTAGGAGCAACGCACGTTGTGCCAACCCGTCCCCAGATGGGAGCCGAAGACTTCTCCTACTTTGCCAATCGCGTACCGGCCTTTTTCTACTTTCTCGGTGTCGGGAACAAAGCCAAAGGCATTACGGCCATGCTCCACACGCCTGAGTTTGATGTGGACGAGCAGTGCATCCCGGTTGGGGTAGCCGTCATGGCAGCGATGGCGACGGATTGGCTTGAAGCCGCAGCTCCGGCAAGCAGCTCTTCAACCGGAACGAATTAGCTTCCCCAACAACCCTCAAAACAACCATCAAGGGCTTCGGTTTCATCTTTGAGCTGCAGCCAGTAGACTCCCGGCTGACAGATGACACCACCCCCTGAATGGTAAGGATTTTCTAAGCCATGATGACAAATTCGCATGCTTGTTTTGTTGTTCGGGGCCGGTTGCTGCTCTTAGTACTGGCTTTCAGCTTGCTACCTGCTGCACTTACTTTCGGACATCAACGCTTCAATGCTCGCCTTGATACGCTGGCCAGCCAACTTGTCCGCCAGGCTAGGGATGCGGCCGACCGCATCGAACGCGACTACCGCCAGGGCTTCAACAACAACCGGCGCGATCTCCAGCGGCTCTACCAAGCGCGGATGTTCGTCGCTGGGGCGGAGTTGCTAGCGCAAATGACCCGTGAAGGACGGCCCGACGACGAACTGCTCGAAGCCGTTGATTTTCTTCGCAGCCAGGCCAACTTTGAAACAGGTTGGAGCAGTCTCCGCAGTACCCTAGATGACATTGGTCGCGAACTGCGGTTCGGCAGCAGCCAGCCTGGACTTGGCCCCGGGAATGGACGCCAAAGGGGACGCCGCAACAACGACGGTTGGCAAGATGGATACACCACCGGGCGCATGCGGTGGTTTGGACGAGTAGACGATGAAATCTACATTTACGTTCAAGGCAGCACTGCACGAACACAAGTCATCTCCGGGCAACCTACCCTCAACGAACGCTTCACCTTCACAAGCCCTCTGCCACGCCAGCCACTTACGGTGTATGTCAACCGCCTGCGCGGGCGTGGAAGGGTTGAAGTCTTTCAACAACCGTCCGCAAATAACGACTTTACGGCCGTTATTCGTATTGTTGACCGGGGTAGTGGTCCAACTGACATGGAGTTCGAGTTGCTCTGGTAGGCTGCCAGCAAAACCTGCCGCCGGTTATGCCGGCTTCTGCAACGAGAGCCATCGGTAAACTGCCTTGCCGTCCTCAGTGGCAGGCTACGGAACAAGCCTGCTTTTTCGGTCTTGACGACGATGCAAAACAATCCCCCTCCATCTGACGTTGGTGCTGTCCGGTTGCTTTCACGCACCGTTTTCCACCGCGGGCACGTGTTTGAAACCTCACACGATGCCATTGAATTGGCTTCCGGCGCACGGCTTGAGTTAGATGTCATCCATCACCCTGGTGGCGCCGCCGTGCTGCCTCTTTTTGAAAATGATGATGTTCTGCTTATTCGGCAGTACCGCCATCCGGCCGGGCAGGTGCTGCTTGAAGCGCCAGCCGGGCGGCTCGAAGCAGGTGAAGCGCCCGAGGTCGCTGCACTCCGGGAACTTCGGGAAGAAACCGGCTACCAAGCATCGGCGCTGACGTTTGTGACCAAGTTTTATGCCCTACCCGGCTACAGCACGGAAGTTCTGTACTGTTTTCTGGCTACAGGACTCACCCCCGGACCACAAAACCTGGATAGAGATGAGGACATTCGCCTTGTTCGGATGCCATTCACCAAGGCGCGCGAGCTCGTCTATCAGGGGGACATCCTAGATGCCAAAACCATGATAACGCTTTTGCTGGTGGATGCGATGCGGCAGGGACGCACCACAGCTCAGGTGCTGCCGTCCCGGTCCCAAACCTTTGAGCAAAGTGAGGACACCGCCTGTTAGAAGGCACGCTCTACCAGGAAACTACACGGCAAAAGCACACGAAGAGTTTGCTGCTGTGCCGGCAAATCGTTACCTTCTCGCTTGCTACAGTCTCCGCTGGCAGCAAGGTTATACGGCAAGCATTTTGCAAACCGCCCGGTTGGAGGCATTCCCGATGTACAGTCTCCAGTTTGAAACAATCTATCCAATTGCAACACTCAAAGCTAAGAAAGGCGTAACGGTGACGGAAGTTGATCCGGATGGGCTCGGGGCCGCTATCGGGTTGCGGCCAGGGGACCGAATTCTGACCGTCAACGGGCGCAAGCTCCGGGACTACCTCGACTTTCAGTTCTATGCCAGCTCAGAAGACACCGTCACGCTCACCGTTGCGCACCCGGACGGAACAACCCGCCACATCGAAGTCGAAATCGGTGAGGGTGAGATATGGGGCTTGGACTTTGAGCCCTTCAAACCACGGCAGTGCGGCAATGAATGCCTGTTCTGCTTCTGTGAGCAAAACCCGCCTGACGCACGTCCTTCGCTGTTTTTCCGGGATGAAGACATCCGGTTGTCCTTCCTGCACGGTAACTACACGACGATGACCACACTCACTGAGGAAGAATTCAACCGGATTGTTGAGCAACGCCTTTCGCCCCAATATGTCTCCGTCCACGCCACCGACCCAGAAATACGGCGGTATCTGCTTGGGCGCAAGCAGGCAGATGACATTCTCGGCACGATGCAGCGGTTACTGGCCCACGGCATCGAACTGCATGCCCAGGTGGTACTGTGCCCAACCATCAATGACGGTGATGTGTTGCGTCGCACGATTTATGACCTAGCAGCACTTCACCCCGCCGGTGTCAGCTCGGTAGCCATTGTGCCGGTTGGACTAACCAAACACCACCGGAAACGCCACCTGCTTGTGGCACCTACCGATGAATGGGCAGCCAGTATTATCGAACTGGTCACCCCCATCCAACGTGAGCTCAAGCGCCGCTACGGGACATGTTTTGCCTTTCTCGGCGACGAGTTCTATATCCGCGCTGGCGTGCTCATCCCACCGGCGCGGCACTATGGTAACTACCCTCAGATTGAGGATGGCGTAGGGATGGTCCGGCGGTTTCTTGATGGCTTTCAGAAGGCAGTACAGCGGTTGCGGAAACGTCCGCCGCAGGGGCCTTTTTCTACGGTCACGGTGGCTACAGGTGCACTGTTTGGCCCTTACTTGTCCCGCTTGGCCGCGCAACTCAATGAGGAGTTTGGCCTGCGCTTGCATGTAGTTGCCATTCGGAATGAATACTTTGGCCCCGAAGTCAACGTTGCCGGTTTGGTGACTGGGCGGGACATCATTGCCATGCGTGACCAGTTTGCGGGAGAGGACCTGCTTATCCCTAGTGAAATGGTCATGGGCGAACATCACCTGTTTCTGGACAACCTGACCCTAGAAGATGTTCGCCACCGATTAGGCATGAAGGTTCACCTGGGTGGGACAACCGGTGAGGATTTCGTTGCGGCGGCAGTCCGTATTGCGTCAGCGGCGCAGCCAATCTCAGAACAAAAACACTGAAGCAGAAAGCAATACACATGCTACGAAGGTTTGGAAGGGGCTATGCTGCAAAATATCCGCGCCTATATTGATTGTCAGCCGATGGATCCGCTGGGGCACTTTGCCGATGTCAACCCTGAACGCATCCTCCGGTCTTACTATTTCACCTCGGAACTCTCTCGGCTGACGGCACGGCTTATCGAGGGCATTGCCGCACTGAGAAGTCATGAAGCAGCCAGACTCATTACCGGCCCAAGAGGTACCGGAAAAAGCCACACGCTTGCCGTTGCGCGGGTTCTTGCCTGTACGCCCAAAACCCGTCATCTCATAGCCGGCAACCCACCGCTGGCCAATGCCGTCAAGCGCCTCGAAGGTACGACATTTTTGCCAGTCCATATCTCCGGCGCCCCACTGCTTAGCGGAGCGACCGACTTCCCTACCCTGCTGCGCACAGCCCTAGCCAACATTCCCGACTCTCCTATCACGTTTGATGATGCGCAGTGGTTTTCCGTCCTCGAAAACCAGCAGGTCTGCGAACTGATCGCCAGCAAGCTGTTTCCCGGTATGGCACTGCTGTTTGTCATCGATGACTTTTCCGATGTATTCCGCGCGCCACGACGTGCCCCGGCGCAGGAAGCTCTCGATTGGCTGACCAGACTGGCCGACAAGGCGCGCAGCCTGCCTTTTGCGCTTCTTCTGGCCCTGGATACCGATGTCACAGCAGCACATACCGGCATGGCGGCGCGCCTGACGGCCGACTACCAGACCGACGCACTCACCCTGGACAACTTGCGCCGGATCACCGACCAGGCTGTGTTTCGTAAGACCCCTCAGCAACGGGCTGAACTGGCAGCGCTTTACCAGGAAGCCCTCAAAATACTGCCGCGCTTCCACTGGAGCGAGGAAGAGTTTTGCAGCCTCTACCCAGTTCATCCAGCCGTTTTGGAAGTCGCTCCTGGACTGTCCACCTACTGCGAAAGTTTCTCCTTCTTCAGTTTCATCAATGGGATTATTGGTGGCGCCATGCGGCGGCGTCCCCTGCAGCTCATCTCCCTCGACGATGTCTTTGACAAGTACGACTTCGAGTTGAAGCGCCATCCTACTCTGGCCCGGGCCGTTGCTGTCTACGACTATCTCTCGACTATGCGTCTTCCAGAGCTTAGTTTCGAGCAGCGCATTCCAGCTAAACTGCTGCTCAAAGGGCTTTTTCTTTACTCAATTGCTGGACGTTCGGTCAGCGCTGATGAACTGACCAACGCCATGATGCTGGGCGACATTGGCTATCACCAGGCAGCGCTCCTGCTTGAAGACTTATACGCCCACAGCGAAGGGCAAATCATCAAGGAAGGCATTGGGGCAAGCTGTCGTTACAGCCTCATTGTTGTCGAGCAATTTGACCCAGAAGCCCGTCTAAAAGCTGCTCTTGCTGAAACTCCGAGTGACGACACCTTGGACGCCCTTCTCGTTACGTTGGGCGGTAGTGCGCTATTTTATGACTTTCCGTTCACCCTCGATGCCCTTCTGCTCAGCGGAGCAAGGTCCTACCGTGACGAACTCGTTGTCCCCTGGCGCAACACTGGGCGGCGGGGCGTTGTCAGCTTTGGCCTGCCCGCAGAAATCTTTGCCAACCCTCCTGTCCACATTGAGCGCACCGGCCTTCCCTCCACCCCTTCGGGCATTGTTATTCCAACCGAAGATGAAGCCGAAACCAAACCTTCCATCGTTTACCACTGGGCAGATGAACTCTGCGAATATGACTGGCAACTCTGCATCGAGCGCAGCCAAACACCAGGTGGTCTTGAAAACAACACAAGCTTGCCAAGTCTACTGTACTGGCGTCCATCTCCACTCAGCGAAGCCGAAGTGGAAGTTCTCAAGTCGCTGTGGATTGCCTATACACGGGGTGAAGATGTGTTTGGTGATGAAATTTCGGAGCGCGTCGCTACGCTCGAAGCCCAAACCCGCACCCTGTTTCTACGCCATTATGTCGAGGAAGGTGAACTGCTGGCCGCAAACGGGGACACCTACCAATTTGCCCAGCTCTTCCCTCACGGTCTGCCGCGCACGTTCAACGAGTTTCTCAGCACGGTCATTCGCAAACCTCTCGATCTTCGGTTTCCGGCCCATCCGGTCTTTCCAGCTCCATTGACGGAACGCGAAACGAAACGCCTCGTGCTCGGCCTGCTGGGGGGACTGAATCCAACCGACCCTACCGTGCAGGAGATGGCACGGCACTTTGCGCTGCCCTTCCACATCGTCATTGAGCGAGACGGCTTGTACCAACTCGCCATGAACCGGGATGAAGCGCTGGGTGAGCCATGCATTAGCGAGGTGCTACGGTTGGTTGAGGCAGCCGGCGCAGAGGCTGTCCCAGTTCAAGTCGTGTACCAGACGCTACGCCGTGAACCTTATGGATTGCTTGAGCCGGCTCAGCAGATTGTCATGATGGCGCTAGTGGCCGGTTGGCGCATTGAACTGGTAGACGTTTCGGGCTTGCGAATTTTCACAGCCGCTGAACTTACCCAGGACGTGAGCTTCCGGCAGTACGGGTCAGTCCGCCGTACGGCAGCAATTACCTATTCGTCGGAAACCCTTTCGGAATGGTGCCGCCTGTTGACCGAACGCTTTGATCTGCCGGACTTGGCTACCGACCGGAAGCAGGTTCGGGAAAGCCTGGTGCAGTGGTATCAAAAATGGCTCAACTACCGGCTGACGGAGCGGTTTGCCTCGCTGCCGGCAGAAATGCTAACAACGCGCACCTGGCAGCTTATCATCACCTGCAAACGCTACTTTGAAACTACGGCGGCGGCTGTCGAAGCGGTTTTGTTTGAGCGCATTTCCCTAGAGATGGGGCTAGCGCGCATTGTGGATATTTTTGCCGCTAACCCAACCATCTACCAGCGGGCCGTCATTGACCTGCGCGTTCTGGTGGAGTTTCTCGACTGGCTTCCCTTCTACGTCACGGCTAAATCCTACACCCTCAGTGCCCTGCCGGCGACCGATGCGGACGCACGGAATGCGCGGCGCGAACTGGGCAACTTTTTCGAGCACCCGCACCGGCTGCTCGACGAAGACAAACGGCTCCGCTTTGAGCAGGTTTTTGAACGTTTCAAAAAGCACTACATCGAAGACTGCGTTGCCCGTGATGAGCAAGCGACGAAAAACCTTGATCTCTCACCCCTGACAGCCTTGCTGGCAAGCCCAACGTGGCGACTTTTTGAGAATCTGTCCCGCTTGGTCATTGCCGACAAGCAGTACGTAGCCCGCGTCAAACAAGTCCTTGCCGACATTAATGCTCGGCGCAGAAGTCTTCCTGTGCGGGAGTTTCTTGAGCACCAGCCACTGGTCAGCGGACTCATTCAGCGCCGATTTTCGCCGCCACTTGCCAAACAGCTTGAGCAGCTTGAGACAGCAGTTCACCAAGGCCTTCAGCACTTCCGGCAGTGTGTGGCACAAAACCGCAATCTCATCCAGCAAGGGCTGCGAACGCTGGGCTTGCCAGAGCAAGAAGAACGGCTAGTGACCTCGGCGCTGGCAGCTTTGTCTTCCACGGCTCCTCACACTGACCTCGGCATTGCGCCAGAGGTTGTGGATCACATCAATGCAGCTCTGCTAGCCGGAAATCCTGTTGCGCCCGTTTCCGTCAGCTTACCTTTTTCGCCAGGGGAATCCACAACCAAAGCCGACCTTGCCACTAGGTTTGCAGAATGGCTCTCCAACCTTCCTGACGATGCCCCCATCACCTTTGACGGCTGGGAACATAGCGCGCCATGATGGAGTCAGTAACAAAGCCCACAACCTTTGCCGGCCGGTTGCTCGGCGGCCACATGCAGTTACGTCGCAAATGGAGCAAACCATTTCTGCTCTGGCTCTTGCTTTTGGGGTGTAGTGGAGCCGGTCCCTGTGGCTACCACCGGCTGGATGCTAGAGGTGCTTTCCCGCCGGAAATCAAAACCCTCGCCGTCCAACCCTTTACTAACCAGACCCTGCGCTATCGGATCGAACAGCGTTTTACCCAAGCCGTCATTGAGGAAATCTTGCGTCGCCGACTTCCTGTTGTTTTGACCAACAAGCCAGATCAGTCCGATGCTGTCCTTTCCGGTGACATTCTCGCGGTGACAAGCGGCCAAGCGTTGGTAGACAACCGCGGCACAGTACGGCTTTTTCAGATTGCTATTCGGTCGCGCATCACCTTGCGCGATCAGACCCGCAACCGGGTACTGTTTGACCAGCCAAATCTCGAATTTCGTGGTGAGTACGAGTTTTCATCTGACCCACGCTCGTTTTTCAATGAAGAAGACCCGGCCGTAGAGCGCCTCGCCCGCGACTTTGCACGCAACGTTGTCACGCTACTGCTGGAACGGTTCTAAACAACTAGGCTAGCTTGGGAAAGCCTTAGCGAAGTTGATGCGCTGCGGTCAAAAATTCTTGCAGGAACTGCATTACAGCGCGCTGCTCGGCTGGTGGAGCCTGGGCGTCTATTTCGACATGCCCTACAGCAGGGCTAATCAGGACGTAGCAGCGTCCCTTGAGTCCGTGAGCTAACCACTGGGTCTCGGAAGGGGGTATGACCGTATCTCGTGCACCGTGCACGAGATACACCGGACAGCGCACCTTGGGCAGCACCTTGCGCGGAGAAACACTGCGCAGCGCTGCGTGATGCTGGTTGAGTTGCTTCAATAGCCGTGGAGTCACAGCCGTATAATCACCATCAAAAATAGCCTGCACCATGCTTTTTCCAGAGGGCGACAGCCGTTCAGCTTGCTCACGTGCTTTCTCCGGCGCCCCCCACAACCAGTACCGCAGGGCGGCACGTCCTGCCTCGACATCCGCTGAGTCAAATAACCCCGCCGCGTACTTGTAGGCCAACAGGAGGCGGCCATAGGGATCGGCCTGTAACTGAAGGGTTTCCCCAGTCGGCGTCAGGATTTCATTAGTCAGCAGAAACCGTGCTACTCGCTCCAAATCGTCGTGAGCACCAACGGCTAGAACGTAGCCAATGCTCGGCAGAAATCGCCTGTCAGCAGCCGTTACCAGGCACAGTCCACCGGAGAAAGACAGTCCCATCAAGCCTACTCGTCGGCGTGCCTGCCGATGGAGTGCAACCGCTGACCAGCCGATGACCTCAACAGCACTTTTTTCAATGCGGTAATCCGCTAGTGACGGCACGTGGGGCGTCAACACCCGCAGTCCCGTTGCGGCCAGCCTTTGCGCAAAGGCTCTTAGGCGGGACTCATCCATCCCATCCTTGTGAATGCCGTGCACGAAAACAATTGCCGGGGCATCCGATAGCCCTTCGGGCTGGTACAGACGCGCCTGCACCGGCCCCGATGGGGTGGACAAGGTTGTTACCTCGAACACCACTGGGTATCTGGTTGCCCAGGGAAGAACCTGGGTGCCCGTGTGGGGAGCGGCCCTGGCCATCCCTGAAATCAGCAGGACAACCAACGCTAGGTGGATAACCCAGAGCAAAATCCTTCTAGGCATGTTCATCCTTCCTACGGAATGCCTTCATCAAGCGCCTTTAGCTGAGTCAAGGCTGCCGATCACTCCTGTTTCAACGGTACTTGGCGTAATCACAGCACGCTTGACCGTAAAACCATCCCGTGAAGGAAGCTCAACCGAGCGACCATTGACCGTCACGGAAACCGCATGCCGGGCGCCGAGTGAGAGCACTATTTTCTCCTTTGCGCGATAGAGCCGTACGTCATCCGGCAACAAGGTGAATTCTTCAGGCTTGCCTCCATCTACCTGGATTCTGGTCCAGCACCTCCCAGTGGCGCGCAGCTCCAAAATTAGCTCTTCCGTTGGTGAGGGTGCACTAGGTGCCGGTGCTGTTGATACTGGAGGCGTGGTGGAAGCCGGCGGCGTGGGCACAGCAGTTGGTGGTGATTCAGGGCTTGGCGCAGGTGAGCCGGAAACAGGTAAGCCAGAAATTGGTGCGGGTGAGTCCGGTGGCGGTGTTTTGGATGATACAAACGGAGAGACCAAAAGCTGCCACCAACCCGGAAAGGCATAGGAAGTTCCCGCAACAATGACCGCCACGACAGCCAGCGTCAGGGCTAACAAAAGTGCGTTGCCGGTTTTAGGTGGTGGAAGAAGCTCCGGCATGCGGCTGATTTCCTCGTCGGTTGGAATCCGAGGACTGCCTGATTGCCGCTCATAAAGCTGTATGGCGCGGGCTTCATCATAGCCGATGGCGCGGGCAAACTGGCGGATGAAAGACCGGTTGTAGAGTTCACCCGGCAATTCCCGGTAGTCATCCCGCTCGATGGCTTGCAAAAACCGGATGGTGATATTTGTCGCCCGTGAAATTTCCTCAAGTGACTTGCCACACGCTTCGCGCTGCTGCTTGAGTTCCTGCCCTAGCGTTGCCATGGTGGAAAGTTCTGATAGTGGGCCCGAAACTAGGCGCTGGGCTTTCTTGACGCAAGCGTTTGCGTCATTTAAGGGCGTTGCGCCTTTGGTTGCACCCTGAAGTGTGGTAGTCATGCGGTACGGCAACTGTCAAATCAGCCGCCGTCTAAACCGCCACATACAGCATGTTTTTGCTGCCTTAATGTTGCTCTAATGCTAAGGAGCTATGTCATGAAACACAATGGGATGACGGATGCAACACGCCGCCAACTGCTTCGGACCCTGCCCGGACTACTCGGGCTGCTGCTGGCAGGCTGTCAGCCGGGATCACCCCTCCCAAATCAGCCAGCGGTCGCACAACCGACAACGCCACCAGACACCAAATCATCACCGCCGGCTTGCCCCATTTGCGGTATGCCAGTTCTTCGGGAAGAAAGTGAAAACTTCTTTGAAGCGACCCTCCCCAATCAACCCCCTGTACTACTTTGTTCTGCTGTGTGCGCCGTTGTTTACACTGACCGCCATCCTGAAGTAACCCGCTTGGATGTGTTTGACTACCAGCGCCGAACCCTCGTCCCGGCCCAAACGGCGTTTCACCTCTACGAATCCAAGCTCGAAGTTCGGGCGGCTATGCCACCTATTACGGCATCCTTTGCCGTTCGGGACGATGCCGAAGCAGCCAAGAAGGCCCACGGCGGACAAGTCCTAACTTGGGAAGAACTGCGGCGTGCCATTCGTCAGACCACCTACTACAAAACCTCCCCATAACTACGCTCTTCTAAGATGCCCCAGCAATGTTGACCCTATGAAGCTCATTCTAGCCTCGGCCTCTCCACGGCGTATTGAGTTACTCACGCTGGCGGGCTATACCTTTGAGGTCTGTCCCACCAATGCTGACGAAACGCCAGACCCGCGGGAAACGCCGGCCGAGTATGTCCAGCGGGTGGCTATGGCCAAGGCCAAAGCTGTCTCCACTTCCGAACCGGCGCTCATTTTGGGTGCCGATACTACTGTTGTTCTCGACGGGCAGCTTCTGGGAAAACCAGCCGATGCTACCGAGGCAGTGCACATGCTCCGTCGCCTAAGTGGACGCCAACACGAAGTGTTGACCGGTGTGGCTCTGCGCCGGACCTCGGATGAACGGTGTCTCGTCACTTACGAACGCACCGTTGTGACCTTCGACGAACTCTCCGAAGACTGGATTGCGGATTACATCGCCTCTGGTGAACCCTTCGGCAAGGCCGGTGCTTACGCCATCCAGGGGCGGGCCGGCACGCGCATTACCCGCATCGAAGGCAACTACCAGAATGTCGTCGGGCTGCCGGTCAGCACGGTCAACCGGCTGCTGGCGGTGCTGCACTCCTGAAAAACCCCTACCACTTACTTCCGGCTGTCCCCGACCGCAGACCAGTCCCCCTGCTGGCTGGTTGCAGGGGCATCCCAAAACACATCCCGGACAAGAAAAAACCGCCTTTGATTTTTTTGACCCAGCGCCGTACGTCATTGTACGTTAGTTCACGAAAGGTCTTTTACCCCCCTCTTGTGCCGATGTTGTTGCGGCAGCCTTCACCCCCCTATGTGCTTCTTTTGTAGGTGAACGTCCCCAAGCGTTCTTCCTCTGTCTGACGAGGAGACACTGCATGCCGTTTCCGACGCTTGATCCGATCCCCCTGCCGGCCCCGGTGTGGCTGCTCAAGGTGCTGCACATCGTCACCCTGGCGCTGCATTTCGTGACGATTTACCTGATGGTCGGTGGCCTGACACTGGCCGCGCTGTGGAATTTCCGCAGCCGAAACGATGCCGACACTCCGCTTTATGGTGCTTCGGCCGATCTGGCCCACCGGCTGCCCGTGGTGATGACCTACCTGGTCAACCTGGGTATCCCACCGTTGCTGTTTGCCCAGGTTTTGTATGGGCGCGCCCTCTACACGAGCAGCATCCTCATTGGTGTTTACTGGCTGGCCGTCATCTTTATTCTCACGGCGGCTTATTACCTGCTCTATGTGGCGGCCCGGCGGGCAGACCAGCGGCGCGCCTTCTGGTGGTTGAGCCTGCTGTCACTGGTTGGCGTGACCTACATCGGACGCATCTACGCCACCAATCTCACCCTGATGCTCCGGCCCGAGGTCTGGCTGGAGCTGTACCGCGCCGACCCGCTTGGTGCGCAGCTGCCGACCGATGACCCGACGACGCTGCCCCGTTTCTTCTTCATGATGCTTACGTCCTTTGCCATCACCGGCGCAGCGCTGCTGGTGCTGGCGCAGTTTGGCAAGGCTGAAACGGGCGTCCGGGCGTTGCTCCACCGCTGGGGAAGCTGGCTTGCCGGACTGGGTGGATTGCTGGCGATGGGCACAGGCGTTTGGGTTCATGCGACCCAACCGGCGGTTGTCAAAGCCGCCCTGGCTGACCATGCCTTTTACGCCTGGAGCCTGCCGGGTTTTCTGACCTGCGCCGGACTGCTGGCCCTGTTTGGGTTCCTGTCATTGAAAGTAACGGGTTGGATACCCGCCATTGGCGCGGCCGCCACCGGCTTCCTGGCCACGGTCATGGCGGTCATCGCCCGGGATGGAATTCGTGACCTGACCCTGCTCGCCAAGGGTTTTGATGTCTGGCAGCAGCCGGTCGCCGCCAACTGGCAAGTCGTCGTGCTCTTTCTCGTGCTGTTCGTTGCCGGACTCGGTGCGATTGGATGGATGATCTACGTGATGGCCAAAGCCAAAGGAGTTGCCCGCCATGCCTGACGTGCCTGCCACAGAACACTCCCTGGAACAGACCGAAGTCGCCAAGGATGCCAGCCGCCGTACCTTCGTCGCCCTTGGTATTGGGGCGCTTGGGGCCTGTTATGCTGGTCTCATCGGCTATCCGGTGTACCAGTATCTCGCCACGCCGGCCCGCAAGGCCGCCGCTCAAGGGGCGGTGACGCAGGCCGTCCTGGATGGGGCAGACAAACTTCCGCCGGGTTCTTCCCTGATGTTCAAGTTCGGAACGACGCCCGCCATGCTCATTCACCACACGGACGGCAGTTGGGTCGCGCTGGGCGCGGTCTGTACGCATTTGGCCTGTACGGTGAGTTATGAACCGGAACAATCCCGGATTTACTGCGCCTGCCACGGCGGAGTGTATGACCCGAAGACGGGCCAGAACGTCGCCGGCCCACCCCCCAAACCTCTGACCCGCTACAGCGTGGAGGTTCAAGATGGACGCATCGTGGTCACCAAAGTCTGACGTGACGCGCCCCCGCTCACTCGCCACCGTCATCTACGAGTGGGTGGACGAACGGCTGGGACTAGAAGAAATCCTGGCGCTAGCGCGCAAGAAAACCGTCCCGGACCACAAGCATTCGTTTTGGTACTACTGGGGCGGCATTTCCCTGTTTTTCTTCTTCGTACAGGTTTTCAGCGGCGTCCTGCTGCTGGTCTATTACCGGCCTGGTGCGGAGGCGTATGAATCCGTCCGCCAGATTACCTACGACATCCAGTTCGGGTGGCTCATCCGCTCGGCGCACTCATGGTCGGCGAACCTCATGGTGTTTGCCGTCTTCGTGCACATGTTTTCGGTCTATTTCATGAAGGCTTACCGCAAGCCCCGTGAGTTTGGCTGGTGGAGCGGCATGGCCCTGCTAGCCCTGACACTGCTGTTTGGTTTCAGCGGCTATCTGCTCCCGATGGATGACCTGGCCTACTTTGCCACCAAAGTCGGGCTGGAAATCCCGGCCGCCCTGCCGCTGGTGGGCACCTTCCTGACGGACATCGTCCGCGGCGGCCCCGAAGTGAGCGAAACGACCATCCAGCGGTTCTTTGCCCTGCACGTCGTCATCCTGCCGCTCATCTACCTGCCCATCCTGGCCTTTCACCTGTGGCTCGTGCAGAAGCACGGGAATGCCCTGCCGCCCAGTGAAGAAGCCAAACCGGAAAGCGAACGGCGGACGATTCCTTTCTTCCCCGATTTCTTCTCGCTTGATTTGGGCATGTGGCTCATTGCCCTCAACGTGCTTTCGATTCTGGCATCGCTGTATCCGTGGCAGTTGGGGCCGCAGGCCGATCCGCTGGCCCCGGCGCCGGTGGGGATTCACCCGGAATGGTACTTCATGAGCCAGTTTCAGGTTCTCAAGGTCTTCGGGCGCTGGTTTCCTGGCGCGGCAGGTGAGGCGCTGGGCATTTCCCTCTTTACCCTTGCCATTGTCATCTGGGCCGCGATTCCACTCTTTGACACCCGCACCGCTGGCGGACGGCGGGCGCAAATCGCGACGTATTTCGGCTACTTTGCCCTGCTGGGCATGATTGTCTTCAGCATCTGGGGTTACCTCGACCTCAAGTAAACTGTTGGAGCCTTGCGTTATGAACTATCCATTCTGGGATGTTCCCCTCATTGGTAGCGGCTGGGTTATCGGCATTATTGCCATCATTCACGTCATGGTTTCGCATTTTGCCGTGGGTGGGGGCTTCTATCTGCCGATGGCCGAAGCCAAGGCCCTGCGGGAAGGGCGTGAAGACTGGCTGCGCGCGCTGCGCGACCATGCCCGCTTCTTCATCATTCTGACCGGTGTGTTTGGCGCGATGTCAGGCGTGGGCATCTGGTTTGCCATCGGGTTGGCGCACCCGGAGTCCACCAGCACGCTCATCCACAACTTTGTTTTCGGCTGGGCGATTGAATGGGTGTTCTTCATTGTCGAGCTGACAGCGGCTGCCGTGTATTACTATGGCTGGGACAAACTCCCCCGGCGCACCCATCTCATCGTAGGCTGGATTTATGCCTTCTGCGCGTGGATGAGTCTGGTCATCATTAACGGCATTTTGACGTTCATGCTCACTCCTGGCGCAAGCTGGCTGGGCGCGGCTGGCACAGGACAGGAAGCGGCTTATTTCTGGCAGGCATTTTTCAACCCAACCTACTTCCCAAGTCTCGTGCTGCGGACACTGGTGTGCATCTCGATGGCTGGGGTGTATGCACTTATCACAGCCAGCCGGATTGACCCGCTTGCCGAACCACAGCTCAAGGATGAACTCATCCGCTGGTCGGCCAAGTGGCTTCTACCATCGTTTATCCTTGTGCCGTTCTGCTTCTTCTGGTACTTGGCCAGCGTACCAGAATCCCAGCGCGCTCTGCTCAAGCTGGGTATTTCCACCATCGGACAGGGCACGTTCACCCAGGTAACGCGTGCCGCTACGGTTGTCGTCATGACTTCGGCGACCATCCTGGCCTTTGTCTACTTTTCGGCCTGGCGCAACTCACGACACTTCAACCTGGGACGTGCGCTGTGCGTCCTGTTTCTGGCCTTTGCTGCTACAGCTTCGGCCGAGCATTCGCGGGAAATGCTGCGCAAGCCATTCGTTATCGGCGAGCATATGTACTCAAACGGCATCCGCAAGCAAGAAGTTGAGCGCTTCAACCGTGAAGGTTACTTGACCAACTCCATGTGGCTGAAAACTGATGCACCACCGGTCTCTCTACGCCGGGTGGCTTTTGGCCAGCCGGTTGAGCCGGAGACAGCAGCCAACCTAGCACGGGGTGAACTCATGTTTCGCGGGCAATGCCTAGCGTGTCATACGGTCAACGGCTACCGTCCCATAGCACGCCTACTTCAAGGGCGTGACCGCCAGGCGATTATGGCCTTTCTGAAAACGCTTCACGAAAACAAGCCAGATTCGCCCTATCGCAGCTACATGCCGCCACTGGTTGGAACAGCCGATGAGATTGAAGCGCTAGCGGACTATCTTGATGCCATTCTCAACCACAACGTCAAACGCCGCTCTGACCACCTTGCCCAGGCAGACAGGGCCACATTCTGACAAGCGCACAGACTGTCTGGCTGCCGGTGGGGTACTACTTCCACCGGCTTTTTGCTGCTGCATTTCCGTAGAGGCCATCAGTTGTCTTGAAGGGTCTCTCTGCTAAAGGAAACCTGCTGCTATGGCGGGCTGTTACACAAGCTCACGGCAACTGCTATTCGGCGCACCGGACACATACCCACCTGGAACTGTGTTGATCATGCCGCAGAGATATTGGCACCCGAAGCTAGCGCTGCTTGCCGTGCCTTCAACTGAGCTTCAATGCCGCTGCATACCAACTCGCACAGGGCAAAGATGCTCTCATCGGCAATGCGATACCGCGCGCTTGTCCCATCGCGGCGCCGGGCGACCATGCCAGCCTCAAGCAACTGCATCAGGTGCTTAGAGACATTGGCCTGGCCGTAGCCTGTCTCAGCAACAATCTCACTCACACTTAGTTCTCCGTGCTCGCGCAGCAGATTGAGCAACTTCAAGCGTGTTGGCTCAGACAAGACACGAAAGCGGGCAGCCACCAGTTCCAAAGCTTCGTCACTCAGACGGTGGGAGGAGATTGGCATAAGCATCATTCACTAGGATTTCAGGGCAGTTTCAACTTCAACCACATCCGCCAGGGGCACTTCTGCACTGCCATTTGGTGATGGCAGCACTTTTGCCGGCCGTGGGCGGTGCGCAAGGTAGTATAGCGTTGGAACAGCCAAACGTGACAGGAACAGGCTGGCAATTTCACCTGAAATCAGTGCCAATGCCAAGCCCTGAAAAATCGGATCGAGGAGAATGATCCCAGCCCCAACGATTACGGCCGCGGCCGTCAATACCATCGGGCGGAAACGAATAGCACCAGCATCAATCACGGCTTCTTCCAGCGGCATGCCCTCTGCCAGCCGCAACTCGATAAAGTCCACCAGGATAATCGAGTTGCGTACCACGATACCGGCTCCGGCAATGAAGCCAATCATCGAGGTTGCCGTGAAAAACACACCAAAGGCGGCATGGGCTGGCAAAATCCCGACCAGTGAAAAGGGAATTGCGGCCATGATGACCAGCGGCGTAATGAAGGACTCAAACCACCCCACCGTCAGGACGTAGATGAGTACCAGCACGACGGCAAACGCCAGCCCCAGATCACGGAAGACTTCGTATGTGATGTGCCACTCGCCATCCCACTTCATGGCATACCGGGCGTCGCTTTCCGGCTGGCGGGCAACGTAGCGCTCCATTGCAGTCCCGTCCGGGAGTTTGAGTTTGTCCAGCGCTGCATTGAGTTTGAGAATGGCGTACACCGGGCTCTCCGTCCGCCCGCCGGTATCGCCGGTGACATACACCACCGGCATCAGGTTCTTGTGATACAGCGGACGCTCGGCTAAGCCCTCTTCACGCCGCACGAGTTCTCCAATCGCTACGCCACTTCCCTGCCGGCCCGACACACGCAGGCGCGCCAGGGCATCGGCATCCGACCGAAAGGCGCGGGGTATCTCCAACACAATCGGGGTTGGCTCGCGATCCGTCGGGAGGTGCGCCTGACCAATGACCCGCTTGTTGAGGGCCCATTCCAGCGTTCCCAACACAGCCTGTTCCGGGACGCCATGCCAGGCGAGGCGCTCGCGGTCAAGCCGAAAGACAGTCTGAGGTTGCGGCTCGACGCCGTACCAGTCCACATCCACAACCCCTTCAGTTCGCTCGAAAATCGTCCGCACTTCACGGGCAAGGCGTTCCCGTTCGGCGTCATCGGGCCCATAGATTTCAGCAACTAGTGTGGAAAGCACCGGCGGTCCCGGCGGAACCTCGGCAACCTTGATGCGCGCACCATACTTTTCGGCTATGGCGACAAGCGCCGGGCGAACCTGTTTCGCAATGTCATGCGATTTGGCTGAGCGGTCGTGCCGGTCCGTCAGGTTGACCTGCAAATCGGCCACCAGCGGCCCGCGCCGCAGAAAGTAATGCCTCACCAATCCGTTGAAGTTGTAGGGCGCAGCCGTTCCGACATAAGACTGGACATCGCGCACATCGGGCTGGGTCAGCAGGTAATCGGCCAACTCACGTGCCAGCGCGCCGGTACGCTCCAGGGGTGTGCCTTCCGGCATGTCCACGATGACCTGAAACTCTGACTTGTCATCAAAGGGTAACATCTTGACGATGACAGCCTTGAGCGGCACCAGCAGAAGGGCCGCAAGAAGCAGTCCGACGATGCCCCCCAGAAACCACCACCGCCATTTCGGCTCGTAAATGATGCGTTTCATGACGCGCCGGTAAAGCTGCGTGATAAGTCCTTCCGGTTCGCCTCCGTGCTCGCCATCGGCCGGGTGTCCGTGCCCGGCAGATGAGTTCCGGGAGAGAATGCGGTAAGCTGCCCATGGCGTGACCACAAAGGCAACCAGCATTGAAAAGGCCATGGCTGCTGACGCCCCAATCGGAATTGGCCGCATGTAGGGCCCCATCAGGCCGCCAACAAACGCCATCGGCAAAATCGCCGCCATCACCGCCAGCGTGGCCAGAATCAGCGGCGAACGGACTTCATTGACGGCCTCCACTGTGATGTCCAGTGCCGACCGCAGGCGATTTTTAGCCATTCGCGCATGACGCACGATATTTTCGACATCCACGATGGGGTCATCCACCAGAATCCCAATCGAGAAAATCAGGGCAAACAGCGTGATCCGGTTGAGCGTAAAGCCCAGCCAGTAAAAGGTAGCCAGCGTCAGTGCCAGTGTGACCGGGATGGCAACGCCGACAATCCATGATTCACGCCAGCCAAGCATGAAACCAATGAGCACCATGACGGAAACGACGGCAATGAACATGTGAAAGAGCAGCTCATTGGATTTCTCGGCCGCCGTCACGCCGTAGTTGCGCGTCACCGTCAGATGCACGTCGGAAGGAATGACATCGCCCTTGCGTGCTTCAACCCGCTTGAGGATTTCATCGGCCAGTTGGGTTGCATTGACGCCCTTTCGTTTGGAGATGGAAAGCGTCACAGCCGGATACTCGCTGGTCGGCTGACCTGTTTTATCATCCCGGGCGGCATGACGCACAAAGTGCGTCATTTCCTCTGATCCGTCTCGAATTTCGGCAACATCGCGCAGGCGAATCCACCGCTCCGGGCTTCCGCCGATGACAATCTCTCCAAGGGCTGCCGCGCTGTCCACAGTTGCCGTGGCGATGACAACGTGCGCTTTGTCGTCACGGGCCACTTCGGAAGGTGAAAGCCCCCGGTTGGCAGCCGCAAGGCGCGCTGCCAGGGCATCTGCCGTCAGGCCGTATGCCTCCATCCGAGCCGGATCAAGAATGATCCGAAACTGCCGCCGTGCTCCCCCGATGAGTTGGGTTTCAGAAACATCCGGTGTTTGTTTGACGATGTTTTCGACTTCGGCTGCAATCCGCCGCAGGGCCAGGTCATCCTGGGTGGGGCTCCAGAAGGTCAGCGCCAGGATTGGCACGTCGTCTATCGAACGTGCTACTACCTGGGGCGGGGTGGCTTCTGGCGGCAGTGTGGCAGCATTGGCATCGAGCTGCCGGCGCAGCCGGATAAGGGCATCCTCTTCCGGCACACCCACGAAAAACCGGACGACAACCAGTGTCTCGCCGGGTGTCGTCGTCGAATAAACATACTCCACACCAGGAATGGACCATGCCAGCCGCTCCAATGGCGTCGTCAGCCGCTGCTCAGTCTCTTTCGCCGAGGCTCCGGGCAAGCGGCTCATGACATCAATCATCGGAACGACAATCTGTGGCTCTTCCTCGCGCGGCAACGCCCATACCGCTCCCAGTCCAACCAGCACCGCGGCCAGAATGAGCAGCGGCGTCAGCTTTGACTGAATGAAAAAGCGCACAATGCGCGACATGAGATTGTCCGTTTCAGCTGACATACAAACCCCACTTCGGTCAAGACAGCCACATACGGGGTCGTGATGCACTTCCGCTACCGCTCACATCCGATTTCAACCGCGCGTTTGACGCCCAGGCGGCGCAAAATGGCCATCATCGGACACCAATCCGCCACACCGCCCAGGATGAGATTCAGTCCGACGAAAGCCGTCAGCAGCAGGGCATAAGGCGTCCACCATACGCCGGCCGCCAGACTCGCCAGGACCACAACACCGGCAATCACAAACAGGATACGTTCCATAGGCATAACCAATGTTCCTCCTTGGATGACAAGCAAACTTATGGCGCTGACAGCTTGACGCCATCGCGCAACTCAGCGTGGCCAAACACCACGGTTTCGCCTTCACGCAGTCCCGTCAGCACTTCCACCCGGCCGTCAAGCCGCTCGCCGACGGTGATGATGCGCCGCCGGACGGTGCCGGCTGCGTCCACGACAAAGACGCTCTGCAATCCACCCTGCTCAGCGACGGCCGCTGCCGGAACGGTCAGAACATCGCGGATGTCACGCGGTATCAGGACGCGGACAAACATGCCGCTGGAGGCCTTGGCCGACGGCGGCAGTTCAACCTTGATGGTGACGGTGCGCGTCACCGGATCAGCCGCCGGGCTTTGTTCAACCAACGTTCCGTCCACCACTTCCCCACCGGGCAGTTCAACCCGCAGGGTTTGTCCAAGGCGCAGGGCCGCTGCCGGTTCGGCTTCGACTTCAGCGACGGCGCGCAACGGGCCAACCGATTCCAGGACGAGCAGTGGCACGCCGGGTGCAGCCAGCGCACCAGGATCAACCAGGCGCGCGGCAATACGTCCGGCAAAAGGCGCGACAATCTGGGTCTGCGCCACCTGGGTTTCGGCTTCGCGGCGGCGTTGCTGTCCGACGGCAACCTGCGCCTGGGCGCGGGCCAGTTCCGCCTGCTCGGCCGCCAACTGCCGCTCGGCGGCTTCAACGGCTGCCTCAGCCGCCTTGAGCCGCCCCTCCGCAATGTCGCGGTTCTGCCGGGGCACATCACCAGTGGCAAAGAGCTTTTCCTGGCGTTCGTAAAGGGTTTGGGCCAGATCGCGTTCGGCGCGGGCTCTGCGCACGTTGGCTTCAGCCACTTCAATCCGGCGGCGGATAGCTTCTGTTGCGTTTTCTAGGGCTTCAACTTCTGCCTGACTTGTTGCCAGTCCAGCCGCCGGGAGGGCGGCATCGAGCGTCACCAGGCGCTGTCCGGCGCGGACGCTGTCACCAAGCCGGACGGCAACGGATGTCACGCGCGCCGTCACTTCGGCGGACAGATTGGCGACCTCACGCGGCCGCAGTGTTCCCGCAATCCGCCACACTCGTGGATAGGGCTGCCAGCGCACAACTTCCCGGCTGACATTCGCAGTTAGCACCGGGTGGATTTCAGCCGCCGCTGACGGACTATGGGAGACTAGCCGACTGCCCAGCCACATGAGTCCAGCCAGTCCCAAACTAACCCCGACCACGACTGCGATTCGCTTCCACCATTTGGACATCACGGCGAGAACACCTCGTTTCCCAAGTTACTACACTTTTATAACTATAAAAGTATAAAGTCAAGTACTTTTTCTCACGCGACCGGCGGCGAGCGGTTGCATTCTTCTGTCCATCTTGGGTAGTTAGGAAAATTCGTGAAATCAAAAGCCATGAAACACGTATCTTCGGAGGACTTGTATGCCCTTGGGTTTCTCTTCTGCCCCGCTCAGATGGCGCTGGGTTATCGGCTTCCTGGGCTGGTGTCTGATCTGGGCCGCCAGCGCCGTGGCCCAGTCAGGAGCAACGCTTCAGGGACGCGTGGTGCTCGAACGTGATGACCGTCCTGTTTCAGAAGCCATCGTGACGATCATCGAACTACGGCGTTCTGCTGTAACTGACGAAAACGGAAATTATCGCTTTGAAAATGTTCCACCGGGCAACTATCGGGTGTTTGCCCACCTGGATCGCATCCCAGATGTCGTTCAGCTAGTGACCGTTGAGGGACCGACGACATTGGATTTCACGCTGAAACTCCGCACCGAAACCGAACAGGTGACAGTGACGGCGACGCTTCGGGAAGAAACTACCCGCGATGCCATTCAGGCGGTAACGACGGTGAATGCCTTTGACCTGGCCGAACGGGCGCCAGTCTCACTGGGCGATGCCCTTGAACGGGAAGTCGGCGTGGCCAAACGCTCCTTCGGCCCCGGTACGGGGCGTCCGGTCATCCGGGGCTTCGATGGCGACCGCGTCCTCATCACACAGGATGGACTGACAACCGGCTCAATTGGCTTTCAATCGGGAGACCACGCCGAAATTGTGGACTTGCAGGGCGTCGAACGGCTGGAAGTGGTCAAGGGGCCGGCCACGCTGCTCTATGGCAGCACGGCTGTGGGCGGCGTCATCAATGCGGTAACCGGAACCGAAGAAGCCCACCCTGGGCTACAAGGTTACTTTACGGCCTTTGGCGGTACCGGCAACGCACTTGGCGGCAGCAATGGAGGGATCAAGTACGGCCGCGGCCCGTGGATGGTGTTTGCCAATGGCGGCGGGCAGCGGGCAGGTGATTACCGCACACCACTGGGCATCATCAAAAACTCTTTTGCTCGGAGTGGCAATGCCACTGGTGGCCTGAGCTACTACGGCGCACGTGGCTTTTTCAACGTTGCCTACACCTATGCTGGACAGAATTACGGTGTGCCGCCACTGCCGGACGACGATGACGACGAGCGGGTTCGGGAACGCGCCTTGCGCCCCAAGGGTGGCGAACCGGGTGAACTGGTTCGTCTCAATCCCCGGCGGCACGGGGTTCGGTTCACGACAGGGGTTCGAAACCTCGATACCTTCTTCACCGACGCACAGGTACAGCTCCAGTACAATCGCTATCGCCACGACGAAATCAAAGTCGAAACCGACGAAGTTGAAACAGCTTTCCGCAATAACACGTTTGCCTACCGCATCCTGGCCGACCATCGTCGGATTGGGCGCTTTCAGGGAACGTGGGGGGCTTCAGGCCTGTATCGGGACTATTCAACCCGTGGTGAAGAACTGCTGACACCGGCGACAACCCAAACCAACTTTGCTTTCTTTGGGCTGGAGAAGGTGACGTTTGAACGGGCGGCACTCCAGTTCGGCGGACGCATCGAGCGCAATGCCTACACGCCGACCGGCAACCGCTCGCGCAGCTTCACCGGCTTTTCAGGCGGCGTCGGGCTGCGGGTAGGGCTGTGGGAAAACGGGGCGCTGACGGTCAACTACACGCACTCGTACCGCGCTCCGGCCCTGGAAGAGTTGTACAACTTTGGACCGCATCCCGGGACGTTATTGTTTGAGATTGGTAATGCTGACTTAGAGCGCGAACTCACCAACGGGGTCGAGGTCAATGTACGGCACCAGTCGCGGCGTGTTCGAGCCAGCGCCGGGTTTTACTACTACGACATTCGCTCGTTTGTTTTTCCTGTGTTGACGGGTGAGTTTGAGGACGGGCTGCCGGTGGGTGTTTTTACCCAGAAGGATGCGCGCTTTCTAGGAACGGAAGCCCAGCTCGACATCAACCTGCATCCCAACCTCTGGTTTTACAGCCAGCTCGATTATACGAACGCCGAGCTGAAAACCGGACTTCCCCTGCCCCGTATTCCGCCTTTGCGTGCACGGGTGGCGCTGGAGGGAACCTTCAAGGGGCTGCGGCTGATGCCGGAGTTGTTTGTGGCCAATCGGCAGGACCGGGTTTTCACACTGGAAGAACCGACGGCTGGCTACGCGGTGGTCAACCTCGTCGGGTCTTATACCGTCACCACGTCCAACACAGCGCATGTGTTTTCTGTCACCGGGTTTAATCTGGGCGACCGGCTCTACCGCAACCACCTGTCGTTTATCAAGGCATTTGCGCCAGAGATCGGACGCGGGGTGCGGTTTACCTACACGATGCGGTTCTTCTGACTCGCCCCAGAATGTTCATCCGCTCCGCATGGGGCGCGGAGCGGATGTTCTCCGCCAGATGGTTTGCACAATCAACAGAGCAGGCTCACGGCTGTGGATTATCGCTCTGGGGTTTGCTCTGCCCCTTGCGCTCCAATTGCATCGGGTTGGGCGGCCCCTGACGCTGCTCCTTGAATACCTGGAAACGTGACTTGACCGGACGGCGCGGGAAAAAGTTGTTCGCCAAATCAGCGTCCGCCGTCTCTAATCGCGGGTCTAGCGTAATGCTCGCAATTTCTTTCGGCGTCACAATGAGCTTGGAGACTTCAAAGTTGTTGAGCCGCCAGATTTCAACCGGAAAGCGCATTTCTTCCTTTGTGCCGTCCGTGTAGGTCACTTCCAGAATGATGGGCATGACCAAACCACCGATATTCTTGAAATCCACAAAGTAGAAATTCAGTCCGGCGTTGAGGATTTCTTTCTCGCGGTCGGTCAACGTCGCCAGAAACTGCCGATACATCTCCCGGTCAGTCTCGGTTACATCGAGTTCGTCATACCGGTTGTAAAAATCCTTCAGGTCAGGGTACTGATCCACCCGCTTTGGCAACGGTTTGTTGCGTTCCTGGGAAAGTGTTACTGGACGCGACTCACGTTCCTGGCGGCGAAGCCCCTTTTCAATGTCGGGATTCTGGGTGTCGAGGCGATACCAGCGGACATTCTCAATGGAAATGTCCACGTGGTCGGTCGAATAAAACCAGCCGCGCCAGAACCAATCCAAATCCACGCCGGAAGCGTCTTCCATGGTGCGGAAGAAGTCAGCCGGTTCCGGGCGTTTGAACTTCCACCGCCGGGCGTACTCTTTGAAAGCATAGTCAAAGAGTTCCCGCCCCAGAATCGTCTCGCGCAGAATGTTGAGGGCCGTCGCCGGCTTGGCATAGGCGTTGTTGCCAAACTGCAGGAGCGAATCCGACTGCGTCATGATGGGCACCTGGTTTTCGCTCTTCATGTAATCCACGATGTACTGTGGCTCGCCCCGAAATGACGGATAGTTTTCTTCCCACTCCTGTTCGGCTAGATACTGCAAAAAGGTATTGAGACCTTCATCCATCCATGTCCACTGCCGCTCATCGGAGTTGACAATCATCGGGAAAAAGTTGTGGCCGACTTCGTGGATGATAACGCTGATGAGACTGTACTTGGTGCGCGCCGAATACGTGCCATCTTCAAGCGGACGCGGGCCGTTGAAACAGATCATCGGATATTCCATGCCGCCCACAGGGCCGTTGACCGAAATGGCAACCGGGTAGGGATAGGTGAAGGTGTAGCGTGAATAGACGTTGAGCGTGTGGATGATGGCGTGCGTGGAATACTTTTCCCACAGGGGGTTAGCTTCGTTGGGATAGTATGACATCGCCATCACTTGGTTGCCCTCGACATTATGTCCCATAGCATCCCAGATAAACTTCCGCGAAGAAGCAAAAGCAAAATCGCGGACGTTTTCGGCCTGAAAAATCCAGGTTTTCTTGCCCGTGGGACGCCCATGCTCTGCTCGCCGGGCTTCTTCCGGCGTCACAATGAACACTGGCGCCGCCGCCGTTTTGGCGCGCTCCAGCCGTGCGATCTGCTCCGGCGTCAGCACCTGCTTAGGGTTTTGCAGGACGCCCGTTGCCGCCACGATGTGGTCATCCGGCACGGTGATGGCTACGCGGTAGTTGCCAAACTCCAGCGTAAACTCACCGGCCCCAAGAAACTGCGTGTGCTGCCAGCCACGGTAGTCCGTGTAGGCACACATGCGCGGAAACCACTGGGCAATTTCGTAAATGTAGTTTTTGTCTTTTGGGAAATACTCGTACCCGGAACGCCCGCCGAGCTTTACGGCATCGTTGATGTTGTAGTGCCAGTCCACTGCAAAGCTCACCTGCTGGCCGGGCTTGAGCGGCGTAGGCAAATCCACGCGCATCATGGTTTTGACGACGGTGTAGCGGAGCGGCTGACCCTTGGCGTCTTTCACGGCTGTGATCTTGTAACCGCCGTCGAATTCAGGCCGGCGCAGCAGGCTGTCGAGAACGGAGAAGGGCACGCGGTCCAGTCCGCCCGAAGTCTGGGTGCGGAAGGCGTCACTGTCTTTGGCAAAGATGTTCTGGTCGAGCTGCAACCAGAGGTAGCGCAGCTCATCGGGCGAGTTGTTCGTGTAGGTGATGGTCTCGCTGGCCTGGATGCGCTGGCGCTCGTCATCAAGTTCGACACTGATGACGTGGTCGGCGCGATTCTGCCAGTACCTGTGTCCCGGTGCGCCAGAGGCCGTACGGCATTCGTTGGGCGTGGGCAGCAGTTCGTCGAGTTGGCGGAACTTGTCGCTGGGTTTGGACTTTGACTGGGCAACAGCCGGGGTTTCCCACAGTGTCCAGCCCAGACACAGGGAAAGCAGCAGGCAGAAGATGGTTTGTCTCATCACGTGAGGTTTCGGAAAAGGGGTTCACACAAAGACTACACTTCACCCATCAGACGGGCATACACGTAATCCAGGTCGCGCAACGAGGTTACGATATACACTTCCCGCGGCAGGCTGTCGTCACTGGTACTTAGGGCAACGGTGATGCCATTGTCCGGACATTTAGCAAAACAGGGACGGCTGCTGATGGTCACGCAGCCGCTAAAGCCTTCCTTTTCAAGTTGTTTCTGGAACAGTGGACGAATCCGCGTCCCAAGAGCAGCCACGTCGCCATCCGTCGCGCGGCGGCTGCAACTGCTACAAAACTTCACCCGGTCAAACAAAGGTACACTCATGCGCAGCTCCCTCCTAGGCTAGCGCAGCGCTCCGGATCGCCTCGATGTCGGCGACTTCCTTGGGTACGGCAGCCGTCAATACTTCATTTCCGGTGCGGGTTACCAGTACGTCATCTTCAATACGGACGCCAATGCCAACATAGCGTTCCGGCATGTCATTGACGCTCGGTGCAAAGTAGAGCCCTGGCTCAACGGTGACAACACAGCCGGGGCGTAGCTTTTCATACATGTACTGGCCGTTGTGGGTTTCATCAGTGAAGTAGGTGCAGGCATCGTGGACATCGCTACCGAGCCAGTGACCGGCGCGATGCATGTAGTACTTCATGTAGGTTTTCTTTTCCTTGATTTCATCGCGTGACCCACTCAGCAAGCGAAGATGACGCAGGCCGTCAATCAAGGTGTCGAGGGCAACCTCGTGGTAGGCGTCAAAGCGCGCCCCTGGCCGGACAGCTTCAATAGCCGCTTTTTGTGCCTGAAGCACCAGTTCGTAAATTTCGCGCTGGGCGGCAGTGAACCGTCGTCCGACGGGAAAGGTCCGGGTGATGTCGCTTGCGTAGTAGCCATATTCTGCCCCGGCGTCAATCAGCAGCAGGTCGCCGTCGCGAAGCCGGCTGTTGTTCGCGTTGTAGTGCAGGATTGTGGCATTGGGGCCGCTGCCGACAATTGAGGTGTAGGAACTGCCCAGCGCACCACGTTTGCGAAAGACGTACTCCAGTTCAGCTTCAACTTCAAATTCATATTGCCCCGGCCGCGCCCGCTCCATAGCCCGCAGATGGGCTTCGGCAGCAATGTCGGCTGCCCGGCGCATACGCAACAACTCATCAGCATCTTTGACCAGCCGTAGTCTGCCCAGCAGGGGTAAGGTGTCCCGAATGACGGTCGGAGCCGGTCCCTGGCGATGCCGTCGCCGTGCAGCCGTGCGGAAAGCCATTAGAACCCGCTGGTTGAACTGTTCGTCCCGCCCGAACTTGAAGTAAAGCGTCTGAGCCTGCTCAAGGTAGCGCCCTACATGGGCGTCAAAGCTTTCAATGGGAAACGCCTCGTCCGCACCGTAGCAGGTGACAGCTCCTTCGACGCCGGCCCGGATGCCATCCCACATTTCGCGTTCTGGATCACGTGGGCGAACGAACATAATGAACTTGGGCGTCGAGCCACCCACCAATAGGATGACGGCTTCTGGTTCTTCAAAGCCGGTCAGGTAATAGACATCGCTATCAGGTCGGTAGCGGTAGAAAAGATCGTGCGTACGGTGTGCTTCCGGCGGATTGTATAGTAGCAGTACGTTCTCACCGAGTTGCCGGAAGACCTGGTGGCGGCGTTTGGCGTAACGCTTGGCATCAAAGGGTACAGGTGGAAAAACTTCACCAAAATGGTTGGATGGACGACGCTTAGGCATACGCTTTTCCAAGAAGGTCGGCAAAAGCAGCTTTTAGGTCCGGCGCGCGCATCAGATGTGTTCCGATGAGAAAGCAGGTGCAGTACGGAAGCAGTGCCTCGATGTCGGCACGACATTGGATGCCACTTGCCGAAATGGTCACCACTTGAGAAGGCACACGTGGGGCCAAGCGCTTTGTGGTCTCCAAAGAGATGTCGAATGTTTCCAAGTTGCGGTTGTTGATGAGAATGACGGAAGGGTTCAGCGCCAGGGCGCGTTCCAGTTCGGCTTCGGTCTGGACTTCCATAACCGGTGTCATGTTCCAGCGTTGGATTTCAGCCTGAAGCAGCCAGAGCTGCTCGTCGTTGAGAATTTTGACAATAAGCAGTACAGCTTCTGCACCAGCAGCACGCGCCGCGTGTACCTGAGTTACATCAAGCACAAAATCCTTGCACAGGATAGGGCGGCTAGAACGGCGCGCAACAGCCGCCAGTAGTTCAAAGCTGCCCCCGAAGTAGTCCGGTTCGGTCAGGACGGAAAGCGCGACAGCATAGGTGTTATAGGCAGCTAGCACACGCGCCAGATCGGATGTAGCTTGCAAGACACCTTCGACCGGCGATATTGGCTTGATTTCAGCAACAATGGCCGGGGCACCTTGCCGCAAAGCTGGAAGAAATGTTCCTTGGGCCGGCGTCAACACGGATGGCACAGCCAAGCAGCGACCGGTCACAGACTGGCGTCGCGCAGCCACAATCTCAGCTAGGGTTGGACGGGCAAACGGGCGGCTTACCATCTGGTTGTCAGCAGCGGTTATCATCCTAGTTTCTGTTGCCATAGGGCTTGCTGCCGCTGCCCGCGCCGGCGCAGGTAGTTCCCTAACCAGGTTGCCAGCGGCGGGTACAGGCTGGTCAGTTTTGCCAGCCAGCCTCGATGGCGTGGCAGAATCACTTCAAGCGGTCGGCGCTGCCGTGCTTCCTCAATAGCTGCCGCCACTTCAGCCACGCTCAGGATGCGTCCCCCGGAGAAGGTCAAAGCAGCTTCTGCCCGATGCACCTGTAACTCGAGCATCGGGGTTTGCACGGCATCCGGGCAGACCACTGTTACGGCCACGTTGTGGGGGGCAAGTTCCTGGGCAGCGGCCAGCGAAAAACCGCGCACGGCGAACTTGGATGCCGTGTATAGCGTCAATCCTGGCACGGCGGCAATCCCTGCCAGCGACGCCACGTTGATAATGTGCCCGCCATGGGGCTGCCTGACCATCTGGCGGGCTGCCAGTAGCGTTCCAAAAATGACACCTTTGGCGTTGATGTCCAGATGGTCATGGACGGCTGCCAGCGGTGCAGCCAGCAGTGCATCCACGTGGAGATACCCGGCAATGTTCAATACCAGGTCAAGCCGCCCCCAACGGTTGACCGTATCGGCAATGACGGCTTCCCAAGCCCGCTCGTCACGAACATCCAGCACCCAGGGTATGGCTTCTCCACCGGCTTCAGCAGCAAGGGCAGCACAGATGTCATTGACATGGGCTGCGGCTCGGTCAGCAAAAACCACGCGATGCCCGGCGCGATAGTAGGCTTCTGCAACGTAGCGGCCGATGCCGCTGGCACTGCCAGTTACGATCATAACGGATGACATGACTAAAGACTTACGGGAAATCGGACGGAAAACAAAAGGCCATATAGGCTAGGGGTGCTTAGGAACAAACGGCTTCCATGTGCGCTCGTAGCACCGCCTTCGTGTAGGAGCCACAAAGAGCATGCCATCCCGAAACAACTCAAATCTGTTCCCGTAAACGAAGGATTTCAGCTTGCAGCCGTGGAATCTGCGGCAGGCTGCGGGTTTCACTCTGGGCCGCTACAGCACGCTGGACGTGCCAGTAGGAAAGTCCCAGCTTTGAGACGTTGCGGAGAAAAGCACGGCGCGCCGCAAAGTTCCCCTGAAGCGGCCACAACGTGCGGCGGAGAATGGAAGTGACAATAGCCAACTGCTCCGGTGTGATTAGACCACGGGCAACCTCGACGGACAGCATCTCCTGGAGAATCTTTGCCTCGCGCCGCGCAACATAGATGAGAAAACCGACAAAGGCCAGAAAGAAGGGGACTTCAAACAGCGCGTAGCCAATGAAAAAGCCGGCGCCTAGAAAGGTGGCCATGCCATTCCAGACCATGTGCAGGATGACAGCCAGGATGTAGCCGCCGAGTGGCGCCAGGATGCGCACGGCGAGATTGTGGGACTCGCGCGCCAGACCACACCCAATGCCGGTCATTGCCGTGAAGGTGACGTGGGAAAAAGGTGCCAAGATGCCCCGCAAGACAAAGACAATGAGCAGGTCCTCAAACCCACCTCTCAGCAGACTGCGCCCGTAATAGGAAATGTTTTCTACTGTGGCAAAACCAAGGGCAATAAAGCTGCTGTAAACAACTCCGTCCACGATGTCGTCAAACTCCCGGCGGAGAAACAACAATAGAAGCACCACCCCCAGTCCTTTCGAGCCCTCTTCCACAATAGGGGCCGAAATCACAGCGCCGACAATATCACCGGCGACTTCCCCGCCAACACTGGCAGCAATAGTGCCAAAGAGCGTGTTTAGGATGAGAGACACAACGATGGCTACTAAACCTCCCCAGGCGAACGACGCTGCCAAGGCCCAAACCGGTTCCGGGTCATAGCGGTCCAGCCACAGGAAGGGCAGCATGTAGAAAAATGCTGGGACAAACGCCACCACCGTGGCAATCAGGGCAACAACAATACCTAATTCGGACAGCATGATGAGGGCTACAATGAGAGTCAGCACCAGGCAAACAAGGACCCCAACTGCCGCACCAATGTACACCCCCATTGGCGAAGCCTCTGCTTCGGGCGCCATAGGCTTGCGCTCCGGGTTGTACATCCCCAAACCGGCAATCGTCTCACGCAGGCGCGCTGTACCACCGCCAACAGCAGCCGGATAGCCGGCCGCAGGTTGCCCCGGCCCAAAGGCAGCCGGATTGGCCGCTGGCGCTTCCAGCGCAACCTGCAGACGAACGCCAGGGTTGCCCAACTCAATGATGTCTCCCTGATTGAGCCGGGCGCGCTGAATGCGCTGGCCGTTGACGTACGTTCCATTCGTGCTCTGGTTGTCCACCACGTAGAATCCGTCCGGCTCGGCCCGAATCAGGCAGTGGCGGGAAGACACCATGGTGTCCACAGCCGGGTTGAACCGGATTCCGGCATCCGTGCCACGCCCCAGAAGCAGTGCACCTTCGTGCAGTCGATAGACCTGACCACTCAGGGAGCCATTGAGGACAGACAGGCGCAGTTGCATCTCAGTACTCTCTTTCAGCCCGGAGGCACAAGGGTCTAGGAAGTCAGCCCGAAAGCATTCAGGACTTCTTGGGCATGGTTTTCGACATCAACCTTGTCAAAAACCTTGACAAGCACACCCTGCTCGTCAATGAGGAAGGTCTTGCGAGCCAACCCCATGAATTTCCTACCCTGCCACTCTTGCTCGCCGTACACCCCGTAGGCTTCCGAGACCACATGGTTTGTGTCGGCTAGCAGGGTAAAGGGAAGCTGGTACTTTTCAGCAAAAGCCCGGTGAGACGCTTCATCATCGAGCGAAACGCCAAGCACCACGATCCCCTTTTCTTGATACTTGGCATAGGCATCACGAAAGCTACACGCTTCCTTAGTACAGCCCGGTGTGTCGTCCTTTGGGTAGAAGTACAATACGACCTTCCGACCTCGGAACTGTTCAAGGCTCACAAGATTGCCGTGCATATCGGGCACAGTGAAGGTCGGCGCTGGTGAACCTACTTCAGGCATACTAACCTCTCGGTCTAGCAAGGATGTGAGTACGAGCAGACTAGACCACATGCCACCGGTCAAACAACATTCCTCCCCAGCCACTTGTCAAAGCCTTGGCATCTTGCTGTTCAACCGAGGGTAAACGCGATATAGTGCGGGAGCACAGGTTAGCAGGTGGCAACGATTTGCAGTGTGTCTTTGGACATCGCCAGCTAGCCCTATTATTCATCTGGCCTGTATTGACCTTGGTTTAACGATTTCGGCTTGCAACTCGTTTTGCCATAGGGATTTCACCTTTGTTTTCAGACGTTGGTCCGCACACGCAACGTCACTTGAGACAAAAGCCATGCCACAAGATCACCCTAACCACGATGTTATCCTTGCGCCAACAGCAGCCGAGCCAGAACTTGCCACCCCAACCGTTCAGGACCGCATCCGCCGGCGGGGAGGTTATCAATACACCCTGCCGCAGGATGATACCGAACAACCTCTACGGCAGGCGTTCCTGACGATTTTGCGGTACAAGTTCACGGTCATTCTCTGTGTCGTGCTGACGATGACAGTTACCGGGCTGGCACTTTCGCGCATGCAGCCCGTTTACGAAGCGTCTTGCCACATCGAAGTTGCCCCGGAAAAAGAGCTTTATTCCTCAAGCGGGCGCATTGCCTTTGTGCCCTATTCGGTGGACCCGGATTACCTCAACACGCAGATTCGTAAAATTTCAACTCCGTCGTTGCTTGTTGAAGTCGTCAAGACCCTCAAGCTCGACCGTGACCCAAAGTTTCTGGCTACTGGGCCGACCACGCTCAGCGCGGCGCTGCTCGATCTCATCCGCTCTCCCCGTGGGCCGCGCAAGCCTCCCCAGAGTGAAACAAAATCTGCGGAGTTGCCGGAGGCCAGCCCCACTCCCGCGACCACTGAAGATGAGCTTCAGCGCTATGCACCGCAGATTGGACGGCTGGCGAGTGGACTGCAAGCCTACAACGTTCCCCGCACACGCCTCGTCCGCATTACCTTCCAGCACCACGACCCGGAAACAACCAAGGCGGTGGTCAACACCGTGGCTGAGGTCTTCGCCCGCCGCAATGTTTCTGACCGCCTCCAGCAGGGCAGCAGCCAGAAAGAGTTTCTGTCCTCGACAGCCGCACGCCTCCAGCAGGAAATTCTCGAAGAAGAACGAAAACTGACAGAGTATCTGCGCACAAGGAAAATTGTCTCGCTCAAACCGGAAGACAACCCGGAAGTTGCCCGGCTGACCGGTCTCAACCAGGCCCTGCTCGAAGCCGAAAAAGAGCGCCTGCGCGCCGAAGAACGTTACCAGGCCAGTCTGACCCAGCCTGTTGACTCTCTTGACGAAATGCAATCAGACCCGGAGTTGCAGAAGCTGCGGGGCAAAATCTCTGAACTGAAACAGCGCCGCCTCGAACTGCTCGGAACCTACACGGAACTGCACCCCGATGTGGTGCAGATTGATCAGGTGCTGGCCCAGGCCGAAAACGAACTCAAGGAAGCAAAAGCGAACATGCTGGTTCGCATCAAAACGGCCTACGAAAACGCCAAGCGACGTGAAGAAGAGCTGCGCGCACGGGTTGAAAAACAGCGCAGCGAGGTTGTCACCCAAAATGGCGACGGCGTCATGCAGCGCATGATGCAAGACAACATTGATAACAAGAAAAAGATGCTTCAAGCGCTGCAGGCAACAACCAAGGACACCGAGATCAACTTACGCATGGACCTCAACAACATCACCGTGGTAGACCGCGCCGGTACCCCCGGTGCGCCCATCAGCCCACGGGTGGGCTACACCCTCAGCGTTGCCTTTTTCCTCTCCCTTTTTGGCGGTGTCGGTCTTGCTTTTGCGCGGGAATATTTCAATACCCGCATCAAGTCTGTCGAAGACGTGGATCGGCTGCTGAACCTCCCGACGTTGGGACTGATTCCCCAGGTTTCCCCCAAGGAACTCAGCAAAAGCAGTGGGTACTACAGCTATGGCGGCGAAACCAAGGCGCTGGCCAAACTGGCCGATGGGCGCCCACTGCCGGCCGATTTCAATATCGGCCTCAGCGCCTTTGCCCTTTCGGCTTCACCGATTGGCGAAGCTTACCGCCAGCTTCGGACCTCCATCCTGCTTTCTTCATCCGATGATGTTCGCAACCGCATCATTCTCATCACCAGCAGCCAGCCAGGTGAAGGCAAAACGACAACTTCGTTCAACACCGCCATCTCGCTGGCACAAACCGGTGCTTCGGTCCTGCTTATTGACTGCGACCTGCGGCGCCCACAACTCCAGAAGCTGTTTGACAGCTATGGCCAGGAACGCACCTTCCAGCCGGGACTTTCCCGGTATCTCTCCGGGCAGTGCAAGATTGGTGACATTTTCATACCTTCTCCAATTCCATACCTGACCTTGATCACATGTGGACAAATGCCACCTAACCCGGCCGAGTTGCTCGGATCACAGCGTATGCAGTCGCTGCTGTCGTATGCCGTTGAAAAGTTCGACTATGTCATCTTGGACACACCACCGATGCTCTCGTTTGCTGATGCCACAATCCTCGCCGCTATGGCCGACAGCGTCATTCTGGTTGTCCACTGCCAGCGCTCGAAACGGGAGCTTGTGAAACGTACTTGCCGGAAGCTAGATGAAACCAACAGCCGTATCTTGGGCGTGGTTCTCAACGGCATAACCCAAGAACACTCAAGCTACTACTACGGTTATGACTACTACGGCTATGGTGCCTACTACCGCCATGTCGCAAACCAGGGCAATGGTAAAGCAAGCGGCACCAAACTACCTGCCTCCGCATCTGAAGTCTTTGAACAACTCAAGCATGCCCTGGAAGCGCAAGAGTCGGACTCTGACGACTCATCATCTTCTCCACACACATCTGCTTCAGGCACGCCCCAAGGCAATGGTTCATCTTAGGTAAGGCAAGCTAAGCTTCTTTGGTGTTTTGGACTGTCAGGGTGTCCGCCGCCCTCGGCATCTCTTTAGGCCTCCTTGATTTCGGGGCCTTTTTTGTTCTTTGCAATTTCCCGCCAGCTAATGGCCACAACTGGATGGTTTGCGGCACATCCGAAAGCATGTTGGCCATAGGCCACTACTCGGAGTGATCTCCAGTGGTATAGGGCTAGGCGCTTGATACTACTTTTCTCGGGCCGGATTAGTCGTGCTTCTCCTCAATGCGCCCCTGCTGTATTTGTGCAGATGCATACCAGTTACCTACGGATTACTAGGCAGGGCATCAAAGAATCCTAAGCTCTGGGGACGCTTTCCAGGACCGGCAACACCCTAGCACAGAGAGTTATCACCAGTGGTATGCTAGGCAGGCCAAGATCGTACAAGGGAGCGAAAAGGCTGATGGCTACTTCCGCCACTGATAGTGTCAAACTCATTGCTTCCAATCGGGAGGCCTACTTTGACTACTTCATCCGCGAGACTTACGAAGCCGGAATTGAGCTTGTTGGGACAGAGGTCAAAGCCCTGCGTGAAGGGCGGGTCAACCTCAAAGATGCCTACGTTGTCATCCAAGATGGTGAAGCTTGGCTAATGGACGCACACATCAGCCCTTACTCCCACGGCAACCGGTACAACCACGACCCTCGGCGCACCCGGCGACTGCTGCTTCACAAGCGTGAAATTGCCAAACTGGCGGCAGCCACCCAGGAGCGCGGATTGACGGTTGTTCCAACCAAGCTGTATTTCAAGCGCGGGCGCGCTAAAGTCGAAGTTGCTATTGCCAAAGGGAAGAAAACCTATGACAAGCGTGAAACCGAACGCCGCCGTGAAATTGAGCGAGAAGCCCGTGCAGCACTCAAGTTACGCATGTAAGCCCCCAAAGCAGGCATCAGGCTAAAAATTCAACAACTTTCGGTCCTACGATGACAACCTACCGTGTTCTTGTTTGTGGCAACCTAGCCGAAGATGGCCTCAACATTTTGCGCCAGGCACCCAGCATTGCCCTTGACATCACGCCAGAACTCAAAGAAGACGAGTTGGTCGAACTAATTGCCCCCTACCACGCGCTCATTGTGCGCAGTGACACCCGTCCAACAGCAAGGGTCATTGCAGCAGCAGAAAACCTCAAGGTCATTGGTCGGGCTGGTACCGGCGTTGACAACATTGATGTTGAAGCGGCGACCAAGCGCGGCATCGTGGTGATGAACACCCCTGGCGGCAACAGTGTTACCACCGCCGAACACACCTTCGCCTTGTTGATGGCTACAGCCCGGCACATTGCCCAAGGTACGATGAGCCTCAAAAACGGTCGTTGGGAACGAAAAAAGCTCATCGGTGTCGAGCTGTCTGGCAAAACCCTGGGAATTATCGGACTTGGGCGCATCGGCAGCCTTGTAGCCCAGCGGGCAATCGCCTTCGGCATGCACACCATTGGCTATGACCCTTACTTGACCCGGGAAGCTGCCGCCAAATTGGGCATTGAACTCGTCTCCTTTGACTCCCTTTTAGAGCGTTCTGATTTCATCACGCTGCACGTTCCCCTGACCGAGGAAACCCGGCATATCATCAATGCCGACGCCTTCCGCAAGATGAAACGTGGCGTCCGGCTCATCAACTGCGCCCGCGGTGGACTGGTGGATGAGATGGCGCTAGTCGCCGCTTTACAAGATGGTACAGTCGCGGCAGCAGCACTTGACGTTTTTGAAGAAGAGCCACCACCAGCCGACCATCCCCTTCTGGCATTGCCCAACCTTACGTGCACACCACATCTGGGAGCTTCAACGGCTGAAGCCCAGGTCAACGTGGCTGTTTCAATTGCAAAACAAGTTGTGGATTTTCTCGAAACTGGCGCCATCTTCGGCGCCGTCAATGCGCCTTCGGTGAGTGCAGAAATGATGTCGGAGCTACGGCCTTACGTAGACCTCGGCATCAAGCTCGGCATGTTTCAAGGGCAAGCTTTTGGCAGCCAAGTACGCCGTCTGGTCATTGAGTACAGCGGCAAGGTGGCTGACCTAGATGTTCGTCCAATCACCCAGGCTATCCTAGTCGGACTGCTGTCGGGCACAAGTGATCGGGTCAACTTTGTCAATGCGGCGCTCATTGCCGAAGAACGTGGTATTGCCGTCTCAGAAACCAAAAATCGCGTCGCCAAAGACTTTGCTAGTCTCATTGCCCTGTGGGCCGAAACTGACCAAGGAGAAAGCGATGTCGCCGGTGCCATCTTTCGTGAATCGGACCTGCGTATCGTTCGTGTTAACGGCTTTCCCATCGAGGCCATACCGAAGGGCCACATGCTGCTGTGCGCCAACCGCGACCAACCCGGCGTTTTGGGCCGGATTTGCTCCACACTCGGTGATGGTGGCGTCAACATCGCCCGTCTTTATCTCGGACGTAAGGAAGTGGGCGGCACAGCCATTTCGCTCATTCAGGTGGATTCGCCCGTGCCGGATGAAGTCCTAGCAAAGCTGCACGAAATTCCTGCTGTTCTCAAGGCGCGGCGCATTCACCTGTAGCAGGGTGACGCAAAAGGCCGCCGCGCTATCCCAGCGCTCTCAAAGTTCTTCTAGGCGGGCGAGTAGGGTCGCGGCCCAATCCAGCGTAGCAGCGCGCTCTTTTGGCTCCAGCTTGTCCCACATGGCATACACCATGCGCATGCGCTGGTTCGAAGACAGCTTTTCGCGGTGCCGGTCGAGAAAAGCCCAATATAGGCTGTTGAATGGACATGCTCTCTCCCCATGCCGCTGCTTTGGGTCGTAAGCACACCCCTGACAGTAGTTACTCATGCGATTGATGTAGGCGGCACTGGCAACGTAAGGCTTAGTAGCCAAAAAGCCACCATCGGCATATAGCGACATACCCAGCACGTTGGGCAGTGTGACCCACTCATAGGCGTCTATGTACGCCAACCAGAACCACTCATTGACTGCCTGGGGAAGCACTCCGGCCAGCAGGGCGAAGTTGCCCAGCACCATCAAGCGCTGAATATGGTGCGTATGCCCAGTTTGCTGAAGTTGGAGGATAGTTTCTCGGAGACACTGCATCCGTGTCTCGGCATCCCAGTAGTAGTGGGGTAGTGGACGGGTGTCGCCAAAGAAGTTAGCCTGCGCCATTTCCGGCATCCGCAGCCAGTAGATTTGATAGATGAACTCCCGCCAGCCGATGAACTGTCGAATAACGCCTTCCACCGAGTTGAGCCGCGCCTTTCCAGAACGGTACGCCTGCTCGGCTTGCCGAGCTGCCTCTAGCGGATCAAGTAGGCCGACATTGACGTAAGGTGATACGAGGGTGTGGTACAGCGCGAACTGTCCCCGCACCATCGCGTCTTCATAGGGACCAAAAAGGTCAAGCCGGTGTTCAATGAAATTTCGGTAGGCATCTTCTGCATCGGCCCGCGTCGTAGCCCAGTAGAAGGGCTCAATGATGCCGTAGCCATCCGGGAAATCACGTCGAACCCAGTCTATAACCTCGCGGGTTATAGCATCCGGGGCGTACCGAGGGAGGGACGGAAACTGATGTCCGGGTGGCGGCACCTGGCGATTTTCTTGATCGTAGTTCCACCTCCCTCCTGTCGGTTCGCCGTTTGGCTCCATCAGCAACCCTGTCTTCTGCCGCATGTGTCGGTAGAATTTTTCTAGGACAAGTGTCTTTTTCCCGTGTGCCCAGGTAGCAAATTCTGTCCGGTCACTGATGAACATAGTCGTCGGCAAAATGCCGATGGAAAGGCCATAAGCTTTGACCAGCCGTTCTAGAGCCTCAGCTACTCCGTATTCACTTGGTTCCATCAGCCAGATACGAGCCGGCCGGTACTGGCGAAGGTGCGCTTTCAGGCCTGTCTCAAAATCCGGCTGCTCCCGGTGGTAATCTACTGTCCATCCCAAGGCGCGAAGCTCTTCGGCATAGTGCCGCATAGCTGAAAAAAGGAAGACCAGCTTTTGCTTGTGATAGCGCACCCGCCGTGCATGTGCTGCCGACTCAATCATCAGTATCGTCCCTGTGTTGCGCGTGACCCGTTCAAATGCCGGGTGATGAAGCACTAACTGATCGCCTAAAATCCAGATGGTTTCCATAAGTAAATTGCCCACTTAAGACGAGCTTGACTTTCTAGCACTCGGATTGGACTTTGGAAGGGAGATGGACATTTCAAACCGTGGAGCGCAAACCTCTATGCTATCTTCGTACGAGACGGCGCAGAAGCGGATTCGTCACTACTTTGATACGGTTGGTTTTGAAAAATGGCAGCGCTTTGCGCGTGGTGAAGCGCAAAATCGTATTCAGGCAAGTATCGTCGCCGGTCGTGAAAAGACCATGGCTACAATTTTAGCCTGGGGCGGCAACTGGCAGGGGCGAAAGGTTCTGGATGCCGGTTGCGGAACTGGTGCATTTGCCCGCCGTCTCGTGGATGCTGGCGCCTACGTTACCGGCGTGGATATTTCACCACGAGAAATCCAGGCTGCGCGCGAACACGTTCCAGAAGCCGTGTTTCAAGAGACCGACTTCTACGGTGTTACCGAGGTGTTCGACACCGTGGTTTGTCTTGATAGCCTGATTTATTACGAAGAAGATGACCTAGTACAGCTCCTGCGGTATCTCGGTGAACATACCCGCACCACGCTTTACTTTACCTTTACGCCCAGCACAACCTTTTTCGAGATCATGCACGCGGTTGGAAAGCTTTTTCCCAAAGGCAACACTTCTCCGGCAATTGTCCAGATCAAGAGCAAGCGGCTCTATGCGCGTTTGCCCCAAGAGACACCTCTGCAAGTAGCCCGCACAGTACACATTAGCTCCGGCTTCTACCAGACAACGCTTGTCGAACTCCACCGGAAGTAATTGCGCCAGTTGTGAAAACTTCTTGGAGAGCCCTTGCTGAAATGCCAAACTTGGCCCAAAGAAACGCTGGCTAGGGTTGAAACTTCTGCTTCTGTGCTGCCGCAGGCGCTACGGGGTAGCTTGCATCATGCTGCGCCGTGCTTCTTCAACCGCAGCTTTTGCTTCCTTGACGAGCTTTAGGGCGTTTGGCTCACTTGGCACGCTGGCATCAAGATAGATAAAGCGGCTGCTGTAGGTTCGTTTGCCATCACCTGTGACGTAGGCACGCAGCTCCCCAAGGGCCTTTGTCTCATAGTTGTTGACGACCACGGCCGTATTTCCCACCGTCTCCAGGGTGAGCAGCGAAGGCTGTGTGTGTCCAACAACCATGACATCTATCCCTTCGAGTTCTGCCGCCAGTGCCTTGGCTTGGTCAAGGGGCAGGTAAGCCAGCACGACAACCACATCTGCCTGCTTTCTTAGCTCTGGAAGGACTTCCTTGAGTGCTATGGCTGGATCGCGCCAGACATAGCCAGTACCTTCGCTGGGTGCTTGCTCGCAGACGCCAGTAATGCCAATCCGTAGTTTGTGATTCTTTGGGATATACGGCGATTTTACTTCCTTGATGATATAGCGCGGCAGAGGAACATGTGTTTTTTCATTTACGGCCGGCGTGGCATTGGCCGAAACATAGGCTTTCAGCACAGGGAAATCTGCTGCCGCCTGCTTGGCAGACTGAGTGGTGAAATACTTGTGCAGTACCCGCAAATCCTGGTAAGTCAGGTTGACTGCATCAAAGGGGTAGGTGCTGTAGCCACGCAGGGCATAGTCATTCTGGACAAGGACATCTTTGAAGGGTGGGTTGAGCAAAACCCCTTGGTCGTTGAAGATTGCCCCAACCGAGAGTTCCAGCAGCGGAATGTCTGGGAAGGCCGCGCGAAAGGCCTGTGCCATGGTTACGCGACGGTGCAGGCCGCCGCTCGGATTTGCCGGGCAGCCACATGTGTCCAGATTACCCCTTGTCTCCCCAGAAAAGTGAATGGCAAAAGCAGCCTTATCGTCTACCCCTAACAGATGTGCCGGTACAGATGGCGTTTGTGCAATCGTGCTGATCCAGAAAAAACTGCTGACTAGAAGCCCAGTTAGTCCAACTACCAAAGACAGCCCATGCTTATGCATAACTTCACTAACCTCGGGCAAAATATCTCAAATGCCAATACTTTCAACAGCTATCTGGGCAAGCTGCTCCTCGCAAGTGACCTCACACGTCAAGGACCTTGCAGCAGTCACGGCGCTCACAGGCTGTTATAAGTCGTTGAAACCTTGTGGGACGGCACAAGGTAGTTCGTTGGTAAGGTAGGAAGCTTCGGCACGTATACAGGCGATTGCCTGTTAGCTGGTGCTTTCTTTTGCGGAAGTGAAACCGATAGCCCCGTGGCCCACTGAGCAATGCGTTGCAGCTCTTTCGCAATATCATCCAGGGGGAGATCATCTGGGCGAGACTGCTGTGCGCGGTACCGACCTAGGATTTCCTTGAAGACAGCAAGTTGCGCACGCTGCCTAGCACATTCCTGGCGTTCTGCGTCGTAGCCTGGGGTTTGGTCAAGCTGGCGTGCTAACTCTGTAACTTGGTGTTCTACCTGTTCAATTCGCTTCTCAAGCTCATCTACCAAAGGACTGTCGGTGCGCCCGATACCGCTTGGGTTGCCTGCTTCTTCTTCCGCTGGCTTTGCCAGGGGTGGCGTGACTGGAAACGCTGGCGGCAGGCCAATTGGCGCCGTCCCTGGGCCCGGCTCCTTGCTGGCAGCACGTTGTTTTACAGCCCGTGATTGCAAAACCCATACCATAGCAGCCGCGCCAGCCAAGATAATCACTCCTACAGCCGCCAGCGCCAAAAGAACGAAAAGCTTGCCGCCTTTTGAAAGGCCTGGACGCAGCAGTGTTGGCGTCTCCGAAACAGATGCCGGGGTAGAGACGGACGTAGCCACTGACCTACCGGTCGGGCCATCTGCTGCTGGATCGGTGGTTGGCGTAGAAAGGCAACTCTGGGTCGCAACGGTGACATTGGGAAGCGTTGGTTGCCCACCAGACAAGTCGGAAGTTACACGGCCGAAACTGACTGGCAAGGTCGCTTCTCCCGATGGCTCTGAGGCTAGGAGTCGCGTTGCGCGGGATTCTGAGATGGTATCGGGATCATCCAGAGTGCAAAGGCGCGCAATCACCACAGTGATGTTGTCTTCACCACCCCGGTCGTTGGCCAGCTTGATCAGTGACTCAGCCGCTACGTCGAGGGAGCTTGCTTTCAGCACATGACTTAGCAACTCCTGCTCTTCAACCTTGTTGGAAAGACCATCACTACATAGCAGGAAAATGTCATTTGGCTGAATGGGCTCGGTGGTGATGGCTGTCCCAATGACCTGCTGGGTGCCAAGCGCCTGCAAAATAACATTGCTGGGGATATTTGCACCTGAAACTCCTGCCTTTTTGGCCGCATTGGCCCAAGATTGGTCTTCTGTAAGCTGCCGAATCTGTCCTCCGCGAATGAGGTAAGCTCGTGAATCCCCAACCTGCGAGACAGTAGCCTCTTGTCCGCACAGGTGGACTGCCGTCAGCGTTGCCCCTAAACCACGGAGGGCGTTTTCATTTTGCGACCGCTCCCAAATCGTGGCATTGGCTCGCTCAGTTGCTATTCGTAGGGCTTCGCGTGCAGAAGCGCCGGCCTTCAACTGGTGCAGCATTTCGCGGGCGACAATATCAACAGCCATCTCACTGGCGACTTCCCCGGCCGCCGCTCCGCCCATCCCATCGCTCACAATCAGCAGGGTTCCCAACTGACCGAGCCGGTGCTGTGCCACTTCGGGTAACAAGGATGCATCACGGTGGGCCAAACCAAACCGCTGGCTGGTCAGATCGACCACTTGCAAGTTGTCTTCGTTTCCAGCCCGCCGCCTACCGACATCCGTGCGGACTGAAATTGAGACCCACGTCTCCGTTCGGCGAGATACCGCAGCCTCCACCTATCCCTCACATCGTCGAAAAAATTCCCAACCTTTTTCAGGTTTTCAAAGCCGCCTCAGTACGGCGGTTCCAAATCTAACTACCCAGCACCTCAAAGCGGAACAGTTGTTTCCCAATCAACAAGACATCACCTGACTTGAGCGTCACCGGGCCGTCTATTTTCTTGAATGTACCGTTGCGTGAGTTGTCATCCTGAAGAATGAACTCATCTCCACGCCGAATAATGCGGGCATGGCGTCCCGACATGTAACCGTCATGAGGAAACCGAATGTCGCCCGAAGTACGCCCAATGGTGAGCTCGTCCCCTTTGATTTCGTACACCTCGCCGTCAGCTCCGCCTTCTTGGATAAGGCACAAACGGGCTACCCGCGTCGGGGGGCGTTCCGATGTGCGTACAATGGTCTTCATCGCTGGAGCCGGTAGGGCTGCTCCACATCCAGCACAGAAACTGCTGGTCGCCAAGTTGATCCTGCCACACTGACTACAGATGACAGTGTCGGCTGTGCTATCTGCTACCGAAGAGTGGGCTACCACGGTCGGCGGTACAGGTGGTGGAGGTGCAGGCTGGGCGATTACCGTCGGCGGGACGGCCGGTTGCGCCACCACAGTCGGTGGCACCACAGGTTGAGCGATGACCGTCGGGGGGACTGGTGGTTGAGACGTTGGCTGGGTAACCACTGTTGGCGGAATTGCCGGCTGGGCAATTACCGTCGGTGGCACTGGCGGCGGGACAACCGGCTGCGCCACAACCGTTGGCGGGGCAACCGGCTGAGCCACCATTGTTGGTGGCAGGTCAAGCGAATGCCCCCCTTGCGTTCCACCGCTGGGAGAAGCCGAGCGTACGACGGGAGCCGGCTCGGATTTCAACGGAGAGCCACATTGTTGGCAGTACAACCAATCTGCTGCGTTTGGTGCGCCACATACGGAGCAGGCTATTTCACCCGTAGCGTTCATGCTCGTCTCACAGGATTGAAGAATTTCTCACCCAAGCGGTGTCGTAGGCCAAAACCTGACGGATAGCTTGGTGATATGCTACACACATTAGCATGCTACTTCTCTTCTTTATAGCTTGTTGTTCGAAGCCATCCGTGAAAGTTGAGTATACATACGCCCGAATCGGCAAAACAAGCCGAGAAGTGTATTGACGAAGCCTCAGAGGCGAGCCGCCCTGCCGGTAGCCTGATCTTCCTAAAGCACCCACTCAAGACGACTAATGCTTGTTTGTGTAGCATGACTACGCCCTATGACGACACTATTCGATGAACTGACCTGGCGGCAACTAGTTCAAGACTACACCCCTGACCTTCCCCAACACCTGGCAGAGCAGCGCTCCATCACTGTGTATGCTGGCTTCGACCCAACTGCGCCTAGTTTACACGTTGGCAATCTTCTACCTCTTCTAACCTTGGTGCGATTCCAGCGTGCTGGCCACCGCCCAGTAGCACTCGCCGGTGGTGGCACCGGCCTGATTGGCGACCCTAGCGGCAAAGCCGCCGAGCGCCCTCTTTTGGATCCTGCAACCATTGCAGCCAATGTGGAAGCTATCGAGCGGCTTTTAGCGCGTTTTCTCGATTTCTCTGGCGCCAATGCTGCCCGCATTGTCAATAACCTCGATTGGCTGGGCAACTTACCGCTTCTGACATTTCTCCGCGAAACGGGTAAGCACTTTTCTGTCAACCTTATGCTGGGCAAGGAATCCATCCGACGCCGCCTAGAGACGGGGATTTCCTACACTGAGTTCAGCTACATGTTGCTTCAGGCACGGGACTATCTCGAACTTCACGACCGCTACAACTGCACGCTGCAAATCGGCGGTAGCGACCAGTGGGGCAACATTACGGCCGGCATTGAGCTTATCCGTCGGGTGCGTGGAAACACCGTGCATGGTCTGACCCTGCCCCTGATTACCAAGGCCGACGGCACAAAGTTTGGCAAAACCGAGCAGGGCGCCATATGGCTCACCGATGACCGCACTTCCCCTTATGAGTTCTACCAGTTCTGGTTCAACACTGAAGATGCTTGTGTGATCAACTACCTGAAAGCCTTTACGTTTCTCCCCCCTGAAGAGATAACCGCCTTAGAAACGGCCGTGGCGACTGAGCCAGAAAAGCGTGCAGCACAGCGTTCGCTAGCAGCGGCCGTTACGGAGTTTGTGCACGGTGCAGACGGATTGCGGACGGCTTTGGCGGCAACCAGCATCCTGTTTGGCGGTGCTCCCATTACCGACATTGACGCCAACACGCTGCTGGCTATCTTCCACGATGCTCCTTCAACTGAAGTTCCTGCCTCGTTGTTTGCCAACGGCGGCGCGTCACCATCGGAATTAGCCGTTGCAACCAAGCTGGCTAGCTCAAAAAGTGAAGCCCGTCGCCTTATCGAAGGGGGTGGACTGTACTTCAACAACCAACGGGTTGAGTCGGTTCACACTCGCATTCCTCGCGAACGTCTGATCAGTGGGGAGTATGGTGTCCTGCGCAGAGGAGCGCGCACCTATCACTTGATCCGCGTGGTGAACACGCCTTAAGTCTGTGACCGCTCTGGAAGGTATCATTCGCAATCACATTGCCCGGCAGGGTCCACTGACCTTCCGCGACTTTATGGCGCTGGCGCTCTATGACCCAACACACGGTTACTACACAACAACCAGTAACCGGATTGGGCGCGCCGGCGACTTTTACACCTCGAGCAGCATTTCCAATCACTTTGGAAAGCTGCTAGCACGCCAAATACAAGCCATTTGGTGTGCGTTAGGCACACCAGTGGAGTTTACAGTTGTCGAATGTGGTGCCGGCACAGGTGCGCTGGCAGCCGACATTCTGGCCGAGCTCCGGGACAAAGACCCAAAGCTTTTCTGCCATTTGCGTTACGTCATTGATGAATGCAGTCCGGCTATGCGGGCAGCCCAGGCGGCACGACTGACGGAATTCCTCGGACACGTCACCTGGCAGAGGCTAGAGAAGCTGTCTAAAACACCTATCACGGGGCTCATCTTCTCAAACGAACTGGTCGATGCCCTGCCGGTTCATCTGCTCACCCGCCGCCAGGGACAATATTTTGAAGGACTGGTGTCGGTTGAGCGGGGTCGGCTGCAATTGACGTGGGGTGCACCTACTCGATACCAAGACTTTGTTTCTTACCTTGCCATTGGTGAAATCGAGCTTACTGAGGGCAATCAGTGTGAAGTTGCCCTGGATGCCCTTGACTGGCTTGCCAAGGCGGCCGCTGCTCTAGGGCGGGGCTACCTCATTACGATTGACTACGGCGACCTTGGCCCCTACATGTCAGGTCGTCCAAGTGGCACGGTGCGGGGCTTCACACGTCATCATCTTGTGGAAAACCTGCTGGATAATCCAGGGCAGCAGGACCTCACGGCCGATGTCAATTTTTCTGCTCTGATTCGCTACGGCGCCTCCCAAGGTCTGCAATATCTGCAGTTGACGCGGCAAGCCGACTATCTCATCCAGCTTGGCCTGCTTGACCTACTCAATGCCGCAACCAGCTTGGAAGAGTCCCGAGAAGCCCTCCGAGAACGGCTTGCCCTCAAGCACTTTTTGGTGCCGGGTGGGCTCGGGGACCGCTTCAAAGTACTTGTCCAGGCGAAGGGCAGCAACTTACCGGACAAATTGCCTGTTCCGCCATCAGCTTTTACAAGCTTGCTGAAAGCTCGCGTAGTAGGGGATGAATCACCAGGGTTCGGTTTTCATCGTCAAGGATGTGAACCAAACAGTTAGCAGCCGCTAAGGCCCGATAGATGCTCTGACTCCGTGGGCTCTCATCGCCACTTTTCAGAAGCTGGACGGCTTCATCAAACGAAACGGGTAGGCGACGCAAGCACTCTCGCAACAACGACACCAACACAGGCTCACCAGAAGCAGGAAGCAAAGCCTCGAAGTCAATACGCAGATATGAAGGCAGGTTATAGGCAATTTGCGAAACAAGATTCACTGCTGCTGCCTGCCCCTGTGTTCGCTCGACGATCAGCCCTCCCTCCTCAGCGCTAATCTCGTAGCGCGCTACTTGGGCAAAGTAGCCCATGACATCTTCCGGGTCAAAACGCAGGTCAGACTCCGTAACATCAAGCCGTGTCACTCGGCTACGGCCGGCGCGTTTGAAAAGCGGTGTCCGCTGCGTTGCAATAACGAGCTGCATCGGCGGCGGCAGTTCGGCTACGACTTGTTCAACCAAATGGTTGATTACCGGTACATCGGCAACGAACTCAAAGTTATCTAGAACCAGGGTTTCAATTCCCAACTCACGCATGCTGCTGACTACAAGCTGGACGGCTGAACGAGTGTCCTGGGGATTCAGCACGTGATAGTCAGGAACAATCGGCAACCGGTAGAGAGCAGCACAAACGTTGGCAGTAAAACTGCTTACCGTGGCATCGCTAGCATCAAGCGCTAGCCAACCAACTTGCGCTCCAGCCCGATACTTTACAGCACTCAGCAGCGTCGTTTTGCCATAGCCAGCAGGGGCTTCGATAACCACTAAAGGCACGTGAAAATGACTGGCGAGCAGGTTATTCAAGTAGGCGCGATGGTATGTCCGCGCATGCGGCCGTACAGGCGACGACTTTGATTGCGGCCAGGGCGCGCCTACCATGGGGTGACTTCCCACAAACAGCCGACCAACCCGACTGCGCAAAATGTCCTGTAGCTTAGCTACTTGATAACCAACACCGGGCAGTGCGCTCGATGCATGACCCGGTCACACACACTGCCCAACAAGATGGAAGCAAGCTGTCCACGTCCCCGGCTTCCAATCACAATCAGATCGAATCCTTCGGCTTCCGCAACAGAAACAATCGTTGCGGACGGCGAACCAATTTCGTAACGGCTAACAAAGGGAACGCCCAGTGGACGCAAGACTTCGGCGGTGCGCTCCAAAACAGCGTTGGCCGACTCCCGCTGGAAACGCGCCACTTTCTCCGGGTCGATCCCAAGCTCATAGCCGGGCAAGCTGATATAGGCCATCTCATTGAAGGGTTCCATCACGAACAAAAGCGTAATGGTGCCCTGCGTTTTGGTCGCTAACTTACCTGCTGCTTGAGCCGCCTTCAGCGCTGTTTCAGAGCCATCAGTGGCCAAGAGTATTTTCTCAAACATCCCTTGCCTCCCTCTGCGGATAAACGGTGTCCCTGCGCCAGCATTGGCTTTTTTCGGGTCAGGAGCTTTTGCCAAAAGCCCTGGTTGACTATCTTCTCTGGCTAACCTCTGGCTGGTTGCATCGTCTTGCCACTTCCTTTCCTCATCTCCCCCTCATTTACCGATAACGGTGTCAAGCTTGGGCAAATTTGCAGTTTCGGGCTTCATACAGACAACCTTGAGGAAGGACAAGGGAAGCAACAACCAGGGCAACTGTCAGCAGGCAAACTTGTCCCTTTAACAAGATGCCAACTATATTGTACTTCGGCATTGAGAAACAACGTCTAGGGTCAACATCCCAACAAGGCGATCAAACCGAGCATAGCTCACTTAAGTCAGACTGTTTGCCGGAAATGCCAAAGACATCCAATGCATCGTCGTGCTGTAGGGCAAGTGCAAAGCAGTGTGAGAGGTATATACCGAGGTGGAGTACCTACCAGTGCAGGATGACAGATGCTTACGCCTGTTCCCTGCTCTCAAGAGTCCCCTGTGAACGGTACACACCGTGCCTTAGTCCTTTGACTCCTACCTTAGGTTAGCGCTAAAACCTGTATGTGGTAGGCGCGTCCAGTAGAGCTTAATCCTGGTAAGTGGTGGTCTCTCAGTGTTGTTCTTCTGAGTCCACAACACATGACCCAGGCAATATCCTGTTTCCTCAATAAACGACTATGGCTATTACAGTAGAAACTGAAAGAATCGGCGCTAGCCGTTCAGAAACCCTCTTCGAGCAGGCCTGTGCTGTGATTCCCGGTGGGGTCAACAGTCCGGTACGTGCCTTTCGGAGCGTAGGTGGAACGCCCCTGTTCATTCGTTCTGCGCAGGGCCCATACATGACGGATGTGGACGGCAAACGCTACGTGGACTACATCGGCTCGTGGGGCCCTATGATTTTGGGCCATGCACATCCGGAAGTCCTGGCGGCCATCTGCTCGGTCATCGAACGTGGCACTTCATTTGGCGCACCGACGGAACTCGAAGTCGAAATTGCTGAACTTATTGTTTCGCTCGTGCCCTCTATTGAAAAAGTCCGCATGGTAAGTAGCGGAACGGAAGCAACAATGGCCGCCATCCGTGTCGCGCGCGGTTACACGGGACGCCGAAAAATCATCAAGTTCATTGGTTGCTACCACGGCCATGGTGATGCTTTTCTGGTCAAAGCCGGCTCTGGCGTAGCGACGCTCGGACTGCCGGATAGCCCTGGCGTACCGGCTGAAGTTTCCCAGCAAACCATTGCCCTTCCCTACAATGATCTTGCCGCCGTCGAGGCTGCCTTTACCGCGTATCCAAATGACATTGCAGCAGTCATTGTCGAACCGGTTGTCGGAAATATGGGGTGTGTGCCACCCAAGCCGGGTTACTTGCAGGGGCTGCGGGACCTGACTCAAAAGCATGGTGCTATTCTCATCTTCGACGAAGTGATGACCGGCTTCCGTCTGGCACGTGGCGGCGCCCAAGAGCTGTATGGCGTCATACCGGACATGACCTGCCTTGGGAAAATCATGGGTGGTGGTTTACCGGCAGCGGCGTATGGTGGGCGTGCTGACATTATGGACTATGTGGCTCCGGTGGGCCCGGTCTACCAAGCCGGTACGCTGTCCGGCAATCCAGTCGCCATGACGGCTGGGCTCACAACCCTGCGTCTACTGCAGCAACCCGGCGTGTATGACACACTTGACCGGCAGGCCAAAAAAGTTTCTGAAGGGTTGCTTCAGCTCATCCGTAAGGCAGGCTTTCCGGCGACGCTCAACCGCGTTGGCTCAATGTTTACGATCTTTTTCACCGACGGTGAAGTAACCGACTGGGATTCAGCTTCCAAAAGTGACACGGCGCTTTTCGGGCGCTTCTTCCACGCCATGTTGCAGGAGGGTGTTTACTTACCGCCTTCACAATACGAAGCTGCCTTCATGGGCCTTGCCCACACGGATGAGGTTATTGAGGCAACCTTAGCCGCTGCGGAGCGGGCGCTGGATAAGCTTGTGTGAATCTGGCTCGCTTCGACAGCAGTGCCGTTTTGGTACAAGGGACGATAGATGGCTCGTTTTTCCGAATATCTGCGCCAACACGCATCTTACCTTGGGCTAGGAGGGTTGCTGCTGCTTATGGTTGTGGGCAGCCTATTGGCCCCGCAACCAGCGGTTCAGCCGTCATCTACAGCAAGCCGACCCCTAGATGTTCAAGGCGATGTCATTCGTCTCCGTTTTGACTACATCAAAAACGCCAACTATGACTTTGATCCGCGCGCAACGACACCGACGCCACCGCCGCCTGCGCTCCAGGCACTCGACGGCAAGCAGGTGGAAATTGCTGGCTTTGCTCTGCCACTCTATAGCCCTACTGGAGAAACAGAGTTTCTTCTAACCCAATCCGCCAATGGGTGCTGCTTTGGTGCACCACCCATGCTCCAGCATATGATTTTGGTCCGTGCCGGGCAGATGAAACTCGATAACTCCGGTGATCCGGTGCTTGTCCGGGGCATTCTATCTGTTGGGCCAGAATGGGAAGACGGGTATGTCACAAGCTTACTACGGCTTCGGGCTACCGCCATCCGAAACCTTACTGATGCACGTGACATCGAGTAAGCACTTGTAGGACTTGCTCCAAAAGGAAGAAGTTTTCAACTAGGCGGAAGCCGAGAGGGCAAAGCGACACTCGGCACAGTAGCCATAAACCTCAAAGGCATGCTTGACAATAGCAAACTGCTTACGCAGTGCCTGCGTCATGAGCTTGGTTTCCACCGGACACCAGTCCAAGCGAATGGCCCTGTGGCAGTTGAGACAAATGGCATAGTGCCGGTGTTCATTGCCCTGGAATTCAAAGCGTGCCACGTCCCGATTCTGGAGATTGGACTGGTGGACTAGCCCAATGTCGGTTAGAAGGGCTAGGTTGCGGTACACCGTGTCCAAGCTGACATGGGGATGTAACTTGGTTACTTCGCGATGCACTTCTTGGGCTGTCATCGGACGCGCAGCTTCCATCAGAACACGCAACACCGTTGATCGCTGGGGCGTCATCTTTTGCCCACGCTTCTTCAGTATGCTCAGAGCTTCATCAAATGTCATTCCCTTTACCTCGCTTGCCGCTAAGCCGCCTTGCTTGTAAATGCTGCGTGTTGGCGCATCCTTCAGAAGATTCTTATTGAGAAAAGCCTAAGCATGCCGTAGCAAGCCGTCAAGGTACAAACTTTTCGTGTTCTGAGGCTTCCAAGCGTAGGCGTAAATTCACTGCTGTGCCGTCCGTGGCTTATCCGTGGCGGCGGGCAAAATCCTGCATAAAATCTACTAGTGCCACGACACTTTCCATTGGCAATGCGTTGTAGAGCGAGGCCCGGATGCCGCCCACCAAGCGGTGCCCAGGTAATCCCTCCAAGCCATGAGCAGTGGCTTCCTTGAGAAAGCGTGCTTCCAAATCAGGATGGGGGAGCCGAAAACAGACGTTCATCAACGAACGCGAGTTTCGCTCGGCAGTGCCACGGTAAAAGTCTCCCGCATCAATAGTTGCATAGAGTCTCCTAGCCTTTTCAGCATTGGCGGCCGCAATAGCCGGCAATCCACCTTGGGCTTCAAGATACTCCAGCACCAGCCCCACCACGTAAATGGCAAAGACGGGCGGCGTGTTGTACAGCGACCGATGCTTTACATGGGTGCGATAGTCGAGCATTGTCGGCAACCCGCTTGGGATATGTTCCAACCAGTCCTCACGCACGATGACAATGGTGACGCCAGCCGGGCCGACGTTTTTCTGGGCCCCGGCGTACAAGAGAGCGTACTTGCCGACATCCAGCGGCCGACTCAGAAAATCTGACGAGGCATCACACACAAGTGGTACAGCCCCAACTTCGGGCTCCCTTTGCCACTGCGTGCCAAAAATCGTGTTGTTGGAGGTAAAGTGAACGTATGCTGCCTTGGGGCTGAGCCGCAGCTCACTTTGGTTAGGAATCCGAGCGTAGTTTTCTTCTTTCGTCGTAGCCGCGATATTGACCTGCCCAATTTTCTGGGCCTCTTCGACAGCCTTTTCCGACCAAATCCCTGTCACAATGTAGTCGGCAACCCCTCCTTTGGGAAGAAAGTTGAGGGGCACCATGCTGAACTGCAAGCTGGCTCCTCCTTGTAAAAACAGGATGTGGTGGGTCGGCGGCACATCCAGCAAACGACGTAGGCGGCGCTCAGCTTCGGATAGAATGGTTTCAAAGGTTTTGGATCGGTGGCTGATTTCCAGAACCGACATCCCAACGCCGGGCAAGCAGAGCATTTCCTCCCGAATGCGCTCGAGTACTGGCACAGGCAACACGGCCGGCCCGGCATTGAAGTTGTGACACCGTTTCATAAATCGTCTGCACTTTCTCGAAAACCAGTAGGATTTCGCAGTTGGTTTCAGTCTCCGGCCGAAATTGCCGGGAAGAAAAGAGCAAGAAGCACACGTTAGCGGAATAGCAGATTGATTTGTGCAGCGGTTGCCGTCAAGCCAAGGGCTGTCCCAGCCACAACCTGCCCCACCGTGTGTTTTCTCATAACCACTCGCGAAGCGCAAACCAAGGGGATCAGGCCAAAGTAGGGCAGCACAACAGTTCCAAGGTGGTAGTAGAGGGCAATCAGGGGACCGCTAATGCCTGTTGCATGGACGCTAATCTTCCAGTAGCGCGTAATGGCTAGAATCACTGCCAGGTTGACGGCATAACAAAACATCAATCCCTGCGCCAGCCGTGGTGCGTGAAAGAGCTTGAGAAAGAAAAAACCAACGGTGTAACACAGAACACCGAGCAAGAAAGGGCGCGTGCGCTGTTCTCGGCGGTCAATGTTGACGTTGGTAATAAGCCCGCGCTGCTTCATGATCAACAAGGCAGATAAAGGCAGGGCTGCCGCAAAGATAATTGCCACAGTAGCCACAAGGAGCTTGCTGGCACCCTGATTGTTGGGGTCAGTGGCGATGATGACAACAAAGGCCACTACTGCGTTGAAAAGTGGATTGAAAACATCCGATAGGATACGCGACACCACGAGCTTCATAGCCCCCAAGTAATCACTGGCGCGTGAACACTATGTAACGTGTTTCAACGTAAATACTTTGCCAGCCAAGCATGGACTTCCTGAAACAAGTACTTGTTGTCTTCGCCACGCAGAATCCAGTGATTGGCTTCGGGGAAGACAATGAGCCGGCTCGGTACGCGGCGACGCTGAAGAATAGTCCAGTTTTCAAGTGTCTGGCTAAGCGGGACACGAAAATCTTGCTCGCCAATCGTCAGCAGGATCGGCGTTTGAAAGTTGGCAGCGTAGCGAATGGGATTTTGTTTACGCCAGACATCATTCTGCTCCCAAATAGGACCGCCATTAGCCAACTCCCGGAAGTAGCTTGTATCACTTGCCCCGTACTGGGATTCCAAGTTGATTAGGCCGGCATGACAAATGAAGCATTTGTAACGTGTCGTTGTTGCCTGCAACCAGTTGACAAGGTGTCCACCATAGCTGGCGCCGCCAGCAGCCACCCGTTCTCCATCGGCATAGGGAAGCGCCTTGGCGACAGCCTCTACGGCCTCCGTAATCTCGCTTCCACACGTCCCAAAGGGATCGCCCTGAATTGCCTGTGCAAAGGCTTCTCCAAAGCCGGTTGAGCCGGTGTAGTTCGTTAGCAAAACGAGATAACCAGGCTGCGCCAGCAAATGATAGTTCCAGCGCAGAAAAAACTGATCACGAAACATGGTGTGGGGGCCGCCGTGGATAAAAGTAAAGATGGGGTAGCGACGTTTGGGATCAAAGTTCGGCGGCAGCACGAGCATGTTGTGGATGCGTTTGCCGGCCCGACTCGTAAACCAGAAGTGCTCCAGGGGCTGCCAATCAATTTGGGCGGCAGCAGCAACATTGAAGCTGGTCAGGGCCACGTGCCGGCCGGCGTCAGGTTCGATCCGTACGACTTCTGCTGGATTGATGGCGCTCTCCCAGTTAGCAAACAGCAGTGGACTTGCTGTTTGAGAAGGAATAGACAGATTGGTGTAGCAACCGAGCTTCACCTCAAAGGCAAGCTGTGCCGGGCCGCCACGGGCTGGAATGCGGAAGAGCTTTTCGTGTCCGGCTTCTTCTGCCGTAACGTACAGGGTCTGGCCGTCAGGCGTAATACCAAAAGACTCTACAGAACGGTCAAAACCTTCTGCTGGGCGCGACTCGTTCACCAGTTGGCCATTCTGCCAGTCAAAGCGTGCCAGACGTTCAAGGTGATATACCTTGCCGTCTGTCGTCGGCACACACAAGGCATACAGTGTCTTTCCGTCAGGGGCAAACAGCGGACGGCTGTAGCTGTGGCCGCGGTTTGTCAGGCGGCGCGGTTCACCGCCCTGAGCGCTGACTACGTACAGATGCGTTTCAACAGGGGCATAAGCTGCCTGGTTGCGTTCGGTTGTGGCAGTAAACACGATAGCAGTGCCATCCGGTGTCCAGATGGCGTCAAGCATGTCGGCAGCATCTGTAGCGCGTCCCCCAAATCCCGGTTCAGCAACAAGTTTTGTCCCGGCCAGCACATCTCGAGCCGGTGTGCCGGGGGATAGCGGCTGAACGAAGAGATGGACTTGCATATCGTCCAGCCAACGGTCCCAACGCCGAATCGGATAGCCTTCGTAAACCCGTGCTTTGTACTTCTGGTTTTTCCGTTCCGCAGCGATACGCTGGTTGTCAGCGTCATTGAGTGCGCCGGGAAAAACCATGCTTGAAAACAGTAGCGTTTTGCCGTCCGGGCTAAAGCGTGGAGCGCTTGCACCGGTTGAAAGTGATGTCACCCGGCGGGCTTCTCCACCCTCAAGCACGTCCAAAAGGTAGACCTGATTGACCTCGTCACCTTCCCGCCTCGTAACGAAAGCAATGTAGCGACTGTCAGGACTCCATGTGACATCTGTTTCGGCAGCCTTTGTGAACGTCAACTGCCGGGGTGGACTGGTTCCGTCGCCGCGCACCAGCCACAGGTCACTGGTTTGGTCTTTGGGATCGTAGGCTGGGTCTACTACAGAAAACACCACAAACAACCCATTGGGGCTGGCGACTGGTGCGCCAACGCGCTTCATCAACCACACGTCTTCATGGGTGATGGGACGCTTGGCTTTCCCCGCAGGCGTTTGCGCAAATAGCCAAGCCGGGACAACAAGCAGGGTGACAAAGGCCAAACAACTAAGCACGAATAGCTGTCTAGACAAGACCATCGGTGAAGCCGAACCAACTATTTGTTTCCAGTTCATTGTTTGGCAAGGGACACGGTACACCTGTAGCGGTCCACACTGGGCAACGCACCGTGGAGTCGGTTTTTCAGGGCTACAAGGACAGTGATTTGAGATAGGCGCGGAATTCCGGGCCAAGGTCTGGGCGTTGAAGTGCAAACTCAACAGTGGCAATGAGAAAGCCCAGCTTGTCCCCGGCATCGTACCGGACGCCCTGAAACTCATGCGCATACATTGCCTGTTCTTTGAGCAAAAGGCGCATGGCGTCAGTGAGTTGAATCTCTCCGCCGGCACCTTTGGGCGTCTTTTCTAAGACATCGAAGATTTCCGGCATGAGAATGTAGCGGCCGATGATCGCCAGATTTGAGGGAGCTTCTGCAAAGGGCGGTTTTTCTACCATGTCGCGGATTTTATAAACGCGGTCTTCAATCGGATCGACAGCTAAGACCCCAAAGCGGGAGATGGCTTCGCCTTCGACACGGGCGGTTCCAATCACCGAGCGTCCATAACGCTCGTACACCTCAATCATCTGGCGCAGACAGGGTACCTTGGCGTCAATGATGTCGTCCCCAAGAACAACGGCGAAAGGCTCGTCGCCAACCAGTTCACGAGCAACAAGCACGGCATGGCCCAGTCCTAACGCCTGTTTCTGTCGGACGTACGAGACATTGATCTTGGAAATCTCTTGAACCTGCTCGAGCAGGTCGAACTTTCCTCTTTCACGCAACAACTGCTCGAGCTCGAAAGAGATATCAAAGTGATCCTCAATGGCATTCTTCCCACGCCCGGTAACGATGATGACTTGTTCAATCCCGCTCAGAATAGCTTCTTCGATGCCGTACTGGATGAGCGGCTTGTCCACAAGCGGCAGCATTTCTTTGGGTTGCGCTTTTGTCGCTGGCAGAAAACGGGTACCTAACCCAGCAGCAGGAAAGATAGCTTTACGAATTTTTCTCATAGCGACGGTAGTTCTAAGGGGAGGATTGCCGCCGGCCTTCGACCCCGTCTGATGTGACTGTGGGCATAACCAGGGCAGCTTTCAATGCTTTCAGACGATACGTCATCTGCCCAGCCGGTGCGAGTAGAAATCTCACCAAGGGTGGTTTTCTCTCGACACAAATGCAGCCAGGAGCTGGACAGTTCAGGTTTCCTTGTAAGGCTGGGGCGCTTTTGCACCCCAACTGTTACAGTCGAATTGACAGTATTCCAACGCACTTTTAGTATGGACTTACTCTCGCCGGTTTCCGGCAGTGCAAGGAGTTGGCTACGCTATGAATTTAGGCATGGGGGAAATCCTCCTGATTGGGCTTGTCTTGGTGCTACTGTTTGGGACAAAAAAGATTCCTGAACTTTTTACCGGACTAGGAACAGGCATTCGCAACTTCAAGAAAGCTATCAACGAGGACCTGGACGACACCAAACGCAAAGAGTTACTCACCATGTCTTCTAAAGAAACAGTCCTACCCCCCAAGGAAAAAGAGTCGGTATGACCCTGCTTTCCCTTTAGCAGCAATCGTTCAGCGTCCCCGTATGTTTCAGAGTCGTTGCTAACCGCTAGCCTCGCTAGGTAGCGCGGCTATCCGGCAACCTTGTCTCTGTTTACCAAAGCCGAGGTAGTTCGACTATGAGCACGATTGACCCGATTGCGGAGTTTATTCAAGGCCAGCTCAATGAAATTCGCCCTGTCAGCAGCGAGCGGGAATATCACCGCAATGAGACGATCTACCATCTTGATGACCCGGCCGACCACATCTTTTACATCCTGTCGGGTAGTGTAAAAATCACGCGCGTTTCAGACGACGGCAAAGAAAAGATCATCAGCATTCACCGCGCCGGTGAGATTTTTGGCGAGCTGTGCTTTTGCGAAGTGGATGACCGCCGTAGTGATCAAGCTGTGGCAATGGAGTCCACACGTGTCTTGGCCATTCGGGTTCATGACTTCCTAGCCATGCTGCGCGATAATCCGAAGGCGCTGTTAGATATGCTTTCGCTTTTCTGCAAACGCCTGTCAGAGGCCCAACAACAAATTGAAACACTTGCCTTTGACAACACAACGCGCCGCTTGGCGCGGGTTCTCATCAAGTCAAGTAGCGATTCTGGGATGGAGCGGCTTCGCCTAACGCACGAAGAACTGGCGCAAATGGTTGGAACTTCGCGTGAAATCATCACAACCATCATGAACCAGTTCCGCGAGGAAGGGCTTATTGACTACCGGCGGAGTGAAGTCAGTCCGCACGTTGAAAAACTCCGCCAGTTCCTTGTCGCCAACTAGTCCAGGGGCAGCCAGCGGCGCCAGATGATGGCGCGTTGAGCTTGCCCATCAGCGGACAGGTCCCCGCTTTGCTACAACCCACTATCAACACATTCCTGTAGAATCCATCCCTCGCGCACCGACGGGGACCTGCGCCTTCCCCATTGCTGGGGACGTACACGGTAAAACCTGCCGCTGATCTCCAAGACATCAGCTTTGACGCCGGCTGGCAACTCACCGAGCCAGTCCCGTGGGGATGGGTTTTCAGTTGGTCTGGCGTACACTTTTGCTGGCAGCACGATTTTGACTTGGAACAGAGGACGTATAGGGGCTGTCGGCGGTGCTGACCGATGCCAGTACGCCTGGGCAGATGCCCGTGCCAACCGATATAGCGCCACAAGACTGCCAATAAACAAAGCCAGGGCCAGCAAGACCACCCCGACACCGATCAAGCGGGTGGTCAGTGGCGGCGGCAAAGGGAATGGCGCATTTACTTCTCTCACAGAGTCAGTTTTCGCAGGTACATCCTTCTCCACTGTGTCAGTGGCAGCAGGTGGGCTGTCAGAAGCAGCATGAACGGAAGCAGGCCTCTCGGTGAATACCGTCGGCGGTGGATCGGTTGCCGGCATGGCAGCTACCACCTGCTCTAATTCCGACCAGAAGGCCGCTACGCTGGGATAGCGATCGGTAACATTCGTAGCTGTGGCTCGTTGAAGAACCTGCAATAGTGCATCAGCCCAAAGTTGGGTAGCAGCTACTCTCGGAGGCAGCGCCTGGATAGGTGTCTGACCGGCAAGGAAAGGGTCGCCGGTCAGCGTGGCATAGAATGTCCTGGCCAGTGCATATACGTCGGCGGCGGCTGAAAGGGGGATATCACCTCTCAAACGAGCTTCTGGGGGTGCATAGCGGGACAACTGGTCGGTGCATCTTCCCCCACCGGTAGTTACCAACTCTTCATCGCTGGCTGCAGAACCGAAGTCAGCCAACTTCAACGTCCGGTGGTCGCCGGTCAGTAGCAGATTTTCCGGTACGACATCACCGTGAATGATACCTAGAGCGTGGCAGTGCGTCAGGGCTGCCGCCACTTGCCGCAGCAGGTTCACGGTCTTGCCTAACGGCAGCCCTTGCCAAGCTTGACTCAATGTGGCCAGTGTGCCTCCTGGAAGATACTCAAGGATGTGGTACTCAAAAGCGCAGCCTGCCTGGTCATGGGCATTCCCGCTAGCTAGCCGCCGCACAATGTAAGGGTGGTTGACGCGGTCGAGCCAAATGCCCTCCAAGCGGAATTGTCGCTGTCGCCAAGTTGGCGTCTCCTCTGCAAGGTGTAGAGGGTCTAGTATCAAACGCGGTGTCGGACAAGCCTTAACAACAACTAACTGTTGGCTGATGTGATCGAAAGCCAAAAAAATTTCAGAGCGGCTTCCCGTAACCAAGCGGGACCGAATGTGGTATCGCCCGGCTAGGACTATGTTTTCAAGTTGGAGCAGGTCACGTGACACCTTTCTCTCCTCACCTGGTTCTCCGGCCTTAGAGCCTATGTCCGCTCACTGGATAACATGAAACGTCCGCTTCAGTGCTCACCTCCTTCAACTAGATAAAAGACGCCGGTGCGTATCCGTTAGCAATACTTGCACGTACGGTGCGATAACAGCAGCTTTCCGGTGCTTTGCGCAAGGCACAAGCCACGTTGTGGCCTGGCGTTGAACCCAACTCCATAGGCTTGGTATCAAACTTAACTCCCGCATCGCAGCCCAAAGCACTTTGTACGAACGCTGAAGCGCCATTGCAAGAACACCACACACCGCAAACACCGCGGAGTTCCATAGTCAATGCGAAGGAACTTTCAGCGCAGCGGCCTTAACCCTTGTCAAGGATGTCGGCATCCAGACGCCGCCGGAGTCCAGCACTGCGTTCAAGGTCTAATTTCCGCGCCCAAAGGGCGTCTGAGGCCAAGAGTTCAGGCAAGTGCTGCTCGGTCAAGACTTGGGGGTGCCAGTCCGTTGTTCCCCGCCAGTCAATGTAGTGCCAGTTACGGTATTGACCGCGAAGCTGGCTGGCATTTCCCAGAAGGCTCTGGATGACGGTTTCCACGGGTGAAGGTGCCTGGGAACGGTCCTGAGGATAGGCCGTCAGGTAAAACTGCACGACTGGGTGCTCCCAAACATTCAGGCTGAGCAGATAGGCAACGGCCTGCTGACCCAGTACAAACCAATCTGAACCGTGATAAAGCCGGAAGCCCTCCCCAAAAGGGATGACTGCGCGCGGGCGGCGAACCCGGAGTGGACGCCAGTAGAACTGTCCCCGCCGGGATATAAAAGGTATTACTCCAACGGTACGTTTGGCCACAGTCTCTTCAACGTATTTGTCAAGCGCCATTCCGCTCGACTGAAAATCCACCCGACGCATGTCTACGTAGAAATCGGCAGTGAGCTGATTAAGCTGGTTGGCAATCGCTGACGCTGGTTTGATGGGATAGCAGGTGGGAGACAGCGTAGCATACCACCGGGGCGGTTTCGGCAAACGAAAAAGGCACTCCAGCCCACGGATGATGGCAAAGACCTTGCTGATGTGAGACCAGTGGGTTCGCTGGATAGGCGGCAGAAGCCGGACCCCATACCGTTTCACCAGTGACAGGTCAGCCGGAGACTGGTAGGTGTCGTGGTGGAGGGCAATCTCCACATCACCTAGTTCCCGTAAGCGTGGTAACAGCTGTGCCAGTAATTCCCAATCCTTTACACGATGGGAAAGAATAACAAACCCAAAGCTCATGGTTAGAAAGCAACAGGGAGCTTTGTGCTTTCCAGCCTTCAGCGGACAAAGAACATCCCCCCTCCTGGAGACTGCTGTGCTCAACCTTCAAGATTATCTTTGGCCATCAGCAACTAAAGAACCGATCCCGATATTTCTAACACCACCTCGGTAGAGAGTCTCTCCTGAAACACCAAGCTAACTTGTTTCCCGGCTGGTCTTGGGAGATCCGTTGGATGGAACGAAGGATAAGCCATTGTGGGGGTACAAGATGCAACTTTTGAACAACTCAATGCAGCCGATTAGTCTTTCAGGCAAAGTACCCAACATCACCTGACAGTGTCAACCATACACATCTAGACAAAACTGTTGTCATCCAGCACATTTTGGCTTTAGTCGAATGCAGCTTGAAATGAGAAAGAAAGGGCCGGCTGCGATAAGGTTTTCGTGCACCTTCGGTCAGCTCTCTGAGCAATGGTGACTAATCCTAGTTCCGGCGCAATGCCACCATCATCTTTTCAGTTCTCATCGCGTGAAGGCTGTGTTACAAGGCAAGCCAGTCAGCACAGTTGGAAAACGTCATCTTGCCCAGAGAAAAGGTGCTGCGCCGGTCTTGGGCGGCTGGCCTGTTTGGATGGACTTTCCCATATTGGAGAGAGTGGTCTGCGCCCGTCACAACAACTTCACTACACCTAGGCTTGGGTACAACAAGTGGCTTTGTTCTGCATGTTTTCGGTTAGAGCCTGTTTCCGGGTCCCGGCACAATCCTGTGCCACTGGCGTTTCCGGCACCGTTAGGGATAAACAGGGGTGCGTCATTGCCGGCATAACGCTTACACTGACCGACGCTGACCGTGGAATGTCCCGTACCCAATCCACCGACAGCTCGTATAGTTTTAGCAACTTCGTTATCGAGGCTACGACCTGACCATCGAAGCCGGTGGCTTCAAAGAGAAAATCATTGAGAACATCAGGGATTCGTGGACAAGACCATCGATGTCTCGGTTGCCCTTGAAGTTGGCGGAGCGGATGAAGTCGTCACAGTTTCGGCCAGCTCACTAGATGCCGTCATCAACAGCCAGAATGCCAGCTTGGGCAATAAATTTGTCGAACGGCAAAGCAAACAACTCCCCCTGGAGGAATGGAATGTGGCTGCACTCCTGAGTTTGCAGCCAAGGGTCACGGTTGATGGCTACGCGGCTGGCGGACGCAGTGACCAGGTCAACATCACGCTCGATAGCGTGGGTGTCAACGACCAGGTCAACGGCTTTGCCTGTAGCTGGTGCTGCGCGTCACGCCTAAATTCGGTTAGCCTTTTCCGCACCAATGGCTGTCCAGCCACGCCAATCTTCTTCCAGCCCCAGTATGGGATGCTTTCCGCCTGAAGCAATGTCACCCTTCGGATGACCATGGTCTCACGGTCTCCGTTCGCCAGCAGTACAAGGACCAGCTTACCTAGGACTTCAACTACACGCTGTCCAAATCGCCCGACACGGCCTCTGGTCTCCGGCGTTTTGGACAGTTTGGCAGCACCTTCATCCTCAATCCGGATTCGGCTTCGGGACAACCGGTCATTTTCGGACTTCGACACGCGCCACATCACCAACTCCATCTCCATCTAGGACATCCCCGTGGGACGCGGCCGCACCTTCGCTTCCGACATTCTCCGGTGGGCCGATGCCTTCATCGGCAGCCAGCAGTTGACGACAATCTTCTGGTGGAACTCCGAGCTGCCCGTGGATGCCCCCTTTGCGGCGGACGACAAACTGGAATGTCCAGAGCAACGGTGTGTC
>Ga0308418_1000038_pt1 | contig 99697 bp, 83 predicted proteins | sample HotsprSampleR4cd_FD_203517 | JGI IMG/M metagenome (GOLD analysis project Ga0308418, IMG submission 203517) | Hot spring phototrophic mat microbial communities from Mushroom Spring, Yellowstone National Park, Wyoming, United States - 20090729_R4cd ... | reverse complement strand
TCATATTCGGCGCGGATGATTTGATAATAGCGCTGGCCTTGTTGGGGGTCTTTGACCAGGTCAAGATAGAGCGCAGCGATTTCCATATCGGCGCGCACCAGGGAGTTCTCGGCGTTGCTGATCAGGGCATGGAAGAACTGCCAGCCATTATACATCTCGCGCAAGCGGGCTTCATCGCCAAGAGCTGCCAATCCACTGCCCAATCCGTACCAGCCTGGCAGGTTGAAACGGCTTTGCATCCACGAGAACACCCATGGGATGGCGCGCAGGCTGTCGAGGGTAACCGTTGGTTGGCGGGCAGCTGGGCGGGAACCGATTTGTAAGCGTTTGATCACGTCAATCGGCGTTACCGCTTGCCAGAAATCTAAAAAAGCGGGGTCTTCTTTGACCAATTGCTCATAGGTGAGATAGGCTTGCTTTGCCATGCGGTCTAACGCCTCCCGCCAGGCGCTCTCAATCTGAGCTTTGCCATTGGGAGCAGAGGCAAGCAAGACGGCATGAACCAGTTGTTCGAGATTGCGATGCGCTAGAGCAGGGTTGGAATAGCGAGCGGCAATCACCTCGCCTTGCTCGGTAAGGCGAAAGCGGCCCTGGATCGTACCGGCTGGTTGGGCGCGAATCGCCCGATTGGCCGGTCCGCCACCGCGCGCTACTGTCCCACCGCGCCCGTGAAAAATGGTCAGCTTGACTCCTGCGCTTTGGGCAACTTTGACCATCTCCTCTTGGGCGCGATAGAGCGCCCAGTTTGCCATTAACAAGCCACCGTCTTTGTTGCTATCCGAATAGCCGATCATGACCATCTGCTCGTTCTGGCAGGTTTGTAAGTGCTCTTGATAGAGGGGGGTGTCGAAAAGCTCTTGAAGGATGTGGGCGGCCTTCTCCAAATCGGCAATCGACTCGAACAGAGGACAGATTTGCAGACCGGCTGCGCACCCCGTCCAGCAGGCTAAGAGCAGAGCGCTCAAAAGATCGGCTGCGCAGTGAGTCATGGAGATGATCAGCGCCCCGAACAGCTCTTCCCCATAGGTGCGCCTGGCACGATTCAGAAGGGCAAACAGCGCCCAGGTTTTTGCCGTTTCGGTGGTCACCCCTGGAGTCTCGGCAAGGGGTGGTGCAGGGGCTGAAAGCACCCGAACCAAAAGATCGCGACGTTCTGCGGGTGGCAATTGTTCAAACTCGGCCGTGATCTGCAAGGCGCGCAGCGTCTCTCCAACGGTGCGATTGAGCATGCTCGAATCCTCGCGAATGTCCAGGCGAGCCGCATGCAAACCGAAAATCCCCAGTTGCCGCAGCAAACTGCTCAGGCTCTTCTTACGTAAGGCGGGAGGCAAAGTCTCTTCCATCCAGCGCAAGGGACGACGCAAATGCTCAACCGTGATGCGTGAAGGTTGGGGGTGCAGCGAGAGCAAATTGGCTTTCATATCCGCCTGAGAGGCGACAGCCAGATCGTTGGCTAAGAGGGAAAGGATCAGGCGATAGGGCTCGTGGGCGTAGCGTCTGGCAATGTACTGGCTGTGTTCGGGGAGCGGTTGGCGTTCCTCCAACCATTCTTGTAGGGCGGGCGGTAGAGGAAAGCGCCGTGCGCTGATGCTCAACCGCCGTGCTTGTTCGCTTAGCTCGCGGCGATAGTTTTCGATCGCCAGACCGCGATGCAGACGCAGGGTTTCGATGGTCACTTCAGGAGTCACGTTGGGATTTCCGTCGCGGTCGCCGCCAATCCACGAAGCCAGACGCAACCAGGGTCGTTCGACCCTTAAGCCCGGGTAGTGTTCGGCTAGGGCACGGTCTAAATCTTCATATAGTTCGGGCAAGGTGCGCCAAAAGACATTTTCGATATAATACAGGCCGGTGCGCACTTCATCGGTTACCTCGTATTTACTGGCACGGGCTCTTTCGGTCAACCAGAGACTGCTGATCTCGGCCCGAATGGTCTCGATCAGGTCTTCTTCCTGACGCGGGGTGCAGGCAAACTGGGTGAGCTCTTCGAGGGCAGCCGCGATGCGCTGCAGTTTGGACAGGATGGTGCGTCGCCTTGCTTCGGTAGGGTGAGCGGTCAGGACGATCTCAATTGACAGGTTATCGAGCAAATCCGCCATTTGCTGAGCCGTGACGCCTTGCGCTTTGAGCAGGGCAATCGCTTCGCCGATAGAATCGTGTTCGGGGCGCGGGTAACTTTCCCGTTGCCGCTGACGCAGGGTGTCCAAACGCGAGCGTTCTTCGGCCAAATTGACCAGATCGAAGTAGGCGGCAAAGGCGGTAGCGATGGTTTGAGCTTCGGCAGGTTGTAAGCGCTGAAAAATCTGGCGCAGCGACCGATCGGCGTCAGATTCGCCTGCCCGCCGCGCCTTGGCCGCGGCACGGATGCGCTCAATCATCTCAAAGGACGCCACGCCCTCAAATTCCAGGATGACTTTGCCCAGCAAGTCGCCCAAAAGGTGAATAAGTTGTGAAATATCCAGCGGCTTGCCACAGGGGATTTCGGGATCGTTCGGGGTTGACAGGGTTGCCATGATAACGATATCCTAGACGAATTTGGGTTTTTTAGTCGTATTATATCCCAAACCTTGCGCTGGTTTTAGTAGGGCAAATTACAAATTTGCCCTACGTCTTAATTGGGGAATTTGGTCGTATTATATCCCAAACCTTGCGCTGGTTTTGAAGCCAGTAGGGCAAATTTCAAATTTGTCCTACCTCAGATTTCAGCAGCTTCCAATCTTCCGCGTCATCCAGGTCAAAGGCTAATTCAGCTACATCGACCACCGCACAGCGTCGTCCCAGTTGGGCAGCTAGCTCACAATGGGCTTGAAAGGAATTTTCCCCAAAGCAGAAACGCGGTAGGGTCGGCGGCGCAAGATACAGGGCGTTGGTGCCGCGCCCATGCCGATCGGGGGCAATGGCAAGCACGGGCTCTTCCCCCTGGACGGCGCCTAGGAAAGTTTCTATGGCGGATTGGCAGAGCAGGGGTAAATCGGCGGGCAAGATCAGGGTTGCTCGGGCACGGCTGCGTTGGGCAAATAGCGTAGCTACTAGCACAGCTCGATTGATCCCATCGGGTTTGCTTTCCAGCAATGTGCGCGCTCCCAGAGAGCGCGCCAGTGCCAGGGCTTCATGGTCACGGCTGACCACCATCACCACGCCCACGCGGACAGACTCTTTCAACACGGCTACGGTGTGGCACAACAAGCGCCGGTTGAGATCCCAGCGTTGGTCGAGATCCAACACCGTCGAAAGGCGCGATTTGCCGCGCCGCAAAGGCTTGACCGGCACGATTGCCCAGAGAGTCATGGCAAGAACTCCCTTTGGACAAAGGTCAGAATCTCTTGCGCCAATCTCTGACGGTCGGGGATGGTTTGCATTACGGTATCGGTGACCAGCGTTTGCAGTCCCAAAGAGCGAATCTCCACTTCTTCTTCCGCATCCAGTCGGTCGAAGACAAAGCCTTTGAGCAGCGAGCCATAGTGCAGGGCAACTGCCTGGGCGGAAGGGGGAATGCCGATCTCGGCAAACATCTTGGCCGCCGGACCTTTGAGGGCTTTACCGCCCACGATAGGAGAGATGGCAACTACTTTCGCTCGCAGGAGCGCCTGACGGATGCCCGGCACAGCCAGGATTGGGTCAATCGAAACCCACGGATTGGAGGGACAAAAGATGACCACATCACAGGCAAAAATGGCTTCCAGCACGCCCGGCGCGGGAGCAGCTTGAGCCGCGCCTTCAAAGCGAAAGCCACGCACGCCGGGTTCAAAGCGATGTTTGACAAAATATTCTTGAAAGGATAAATCCCCTATGTCGGTCTCAACGATGGTTTGCACTGCGTCGTCGCTCATCGGCAGCAGGCGCGGGGCAATCCCCCAACGGGCACAGAAGAAGCTAGTCACCTCGCTGAGCGTCTCCCCTTCCCCCAGGCGCCGCGTGCGTTCCAGATGGGTAGCCAGATCCTGATCTCCAAGGCGAAACCAGCTCGGCGCTCCCAAAGCTTCCAGGGCGCGCAGCGTGTTCCAGGTTTCTCCTGCCCGTCCCCAGCCTGTTTCTGGGTTTGCCAGACCAGCCAGGGTATAGCAGACGGTATCCAGATCGGGGCAGATTTTCAGACCAAAATGGAAAAAATCATCCCCGGTGTTGACAACAATCGTCAATTCTTGTGGGGAAAGGCAGCGCGCCAGACCATCAACCAGCTTTGCGCCGCCAACCCCGCCGGCGAAAGCAACCACCTTCATCGGTAAAGCACCACCTCAGCGAGAGATTTGCGTGGCGGGGGCGCCGGCCGTTCCGAAGCATAGCCGACCAGAATCAATGCCTGGGCTTGCCAGGAAGGAGGAAGGTCTAAAGCTTGTTGGGCTGCTTCGGGGGCAAAGAGCGGGGCGCACAACCAGACGGTTGCCAGACCCAGGGCATGGGCGGCTAAAAGAAATTGTCCTCCGGCCAATGCCACGCTTTGGATTGCCATCTCGCGCTCTCCTTTGCGCTGGCGTTCTGTACCGCCAGCCTGAATGTCCTCCTCGCAAAGACAAAGCAAGACGGCCAGCGGAGCCGCCTGGATGCGGTTTCGGGAACGTTCGAGGCGTTGATGGATTTCTTCAAGGCTTACCCCTTGTGCCAGGAGATCCCGCCGCAAGGTTTCGCCCAGTGCCTGAGCCAGGCGCTGCTTTGCCTCTGAACTGTTCAAGATCACAAAACGCCAGGGCTGCTCGTTGTGGGCGGAGGGCGCCCAACAGGCCAACTCGATGACCTGTTCGATCAACGCCTGGGCTACGGGTCGCTCCAAAAAGCGCCGCACCGAGCGCCGCTCGGTTAGCAGGCGCAGGCTCTCGGGTGTCCGCTGGATAGGAACGGCGGTCAGGCCGATCTGGGTGTAGAAATCGGTCACTGTTTCCACTTCCCGATCGTTCAAGCCCACCACCAGACTGCGGCTTAACACCAGGTTGTGTTCATCTACGGCCAGCAGGATTGCGGCAACCTGTACAGAGTCCTGAGAGCCTTTCCAGACCTCCATTTCTTCGCCGCTTTCGCTGAGCGGCAGGGCAAGGTAACCGCAGTCAAAGGGGTAACGTAGGTGAGGAAAACAGGCATGCAGGCTTCCTTGCGGTCGATCAATGACGATTTCGCCTTCCTCCAACAGGCGGTCTAAGGATTCCCAGAATGTTTGCCAGTTTTTCTCCATTTTCTCTTTCACCGAAACAGATCCTGGTCAAGCGGTCGCAAGAGTTCAACCAGGCTTGCCTCGCGCAGTGGGTAGGGAAAGCCGCGCACATGCACAAGCGGCGTGCCTTCGGCAGCCTGTCCCATCACCAACGAAGCCCCAGCCGCCAGTTCATCGGCAACCCCCACCTGGGTGATGCGCAAACGATAACCGAAGAGATCGGGTTTGCCGCGCAAATCCACCAGACCCGGCAACCCGGCTAAGCCAATTGCCACCCCCACCGTCCCCAAACGCCAGGCGCGCCCATGCGAGTCGATGATCATCACCCCAATCGAAACGCCAAAGTGAGTCTGGATGCCGTCCCGCAAGCGCCTTGCCGAAGTATCGGGGTCCTCGGGCAGCAATAGCACCCATTCTTCATCTGCTGTGCCCACGCCGGCAACGTTCGAGTGGTCGATCCCGGCGTTGGCGCACACAAACCCCAGGCGATGTTCAACCACAATTGTACCGGGGCGGGTGCGCAGCACAGCGCGGCTCTCTTTTAGGATCAACTCAACCAGGCGCGGGTCTTTCTCGATTTGTTGGGCCAGTTCCAGGGCACGGTGGGAAGGTGTAACGGTTGCCAGATTCACCCAGCGACCTTCGGCTTTGGAAACGATCTTTTGAGCAAAAACCAGAATATCCCCATCGAGCAGCGTTAATCCACTGGCTGAGAGGGCTTGAACGGTCAAACCAACCAGATCATCACCGCTTTTGACGAGCGGAAATCCTTGCACGGCGGTCAGGATTAAGGGCATCTGAGTAGCCTTAGCTTTGACGGTCTTTCGAGGACAGGATTGGATTTGTTTTCATTATACCAATTTTGGAGTGCAAAAGCCGTCCTTTAGCGGGTTGTGGAAGCGTGGCTTCCGCACTCCATAGACGGTTTGCAAAAAACGTTATTCATGTACATTGGCGTCCAGTCGCGGCGAAGAATTCTCCAATCTTGTCCCCCATATTTTTTTTCGACAAATTCAGGTAAAATTAAGAGAAAGTTATCTGGAGTTTGATCACGGGGCGAAAATGCAAGGTGAAGACTGTCTCTGCCCTACACACCTTACAAATCTGCAAAGCGTGTAATATTTTCATTTCCCATGCGTTTTAAAGGACAGAATGAATGCCGGATTGGCAAAAGTTCAGTGATCAGGAATTGATTGCCCTTGCCCAAAAGGGCGAGCGAGAGGCGTTTGAAGAAATCTATCGTCGCTATGGCGAGGCGATTTACCGTTATCTTTATGCGCAGGTAAGTCACGAACAGGATGCCGAAGATATGACCGCAGATGTCTTTTTAAGCCTTTGGCGTACGCTGGGGCAATATCGTGAAAACGAGCGCGTGCCTTTCTATGTCTATCTCTATCGGATTGCGCGCAATCGCCTGGTCGATTATTATCGCCGCCAGAGAACCCGCGCCGGGGACACCGATAGCCCCGAAGTGGGAGAGCAAAACGCTGCACCACGCGCTGCACCCCTGGTGATTGCCGGGATGGAGGTGGGCGACCTTCATCGCTATCTATTGAAACTACCACCCGACTATCGCACGGTATTGGTCTTGCGCTTTCTCAACGATCTGAGCGCGAAAGAGACGGCCCAGGTGATGGGCAAATCCTACGCTGCTGTGCGGGTTTTGCAACCTCGCGCCCTGGCTGCCTTACGGGCACTGATGGAAAGAGGTGAGGGATGAAAGACCCTATCCAACTCGAAGAAGCCTTGCAAGATTGCCTCGAGGCGATGATTCAGGGTGGGCAGACCCTCGACCAGGCTCTGGCTCGCTATCCACACCTGCGCCAGGAGCTTTTGCCCCTGTTAGAAAGCGCCCTTTGGGTTCGCTCGCAACGGGCAGACTTCTCGCCTTCTCCACAACGCCGAGCAGCCCTGCAGGAACGGGTTTTGAAATCCATCCAGACCCAACCGCTGCCCCATGTTCAAGCGGCAGCGCGCCCGCGGTGGTCATCTCGACCGGCGCGGGCACGTCGGCTTGCCTGGCTGGGGATCGCGGCAACGCTGGTCTTTCTGAGCCTGCTGGTGTTCACGACCACCGGGATGGCGCTGGCTGCGCAAAACAGCCTGCCGGGAGATCCGCTCTACGCAGTTAAGGAAGCGGTTGAAGAGGCCCGCGTCTTGCTCACCTGGGATGCCGCCCAGCGGGCGCGTTTGCGTCTGGCATATGCCGAGCGCCGCCTCGCTGAAGTCGCCCGCCTCTCTCAGCGAGGGCGAGTCAATGAAACTCCTCTGCCGTTGCGCAACTACGAAGTGCAACTAGCCCTTGCTCTGCAGGAGGTTGAGAGCGCCGCGCGCCAAAACCCCCTGCAGGCCTCTCAATTGAAGGCTGAAATCGAAGCTGGACTTCAGACTCAGGCGGCTTCGCTGGTTGCTCTGGAGAGCCTCCTGCCGCCCGTCCAGGCAGCCGCGGTGCGCCAGGCTCAAGATGCTACCTTTCAGACCTTGCAAGCTGTGGATGCTCTCCTGACCGAGATGGCGGCGACGCTAACGCCAAATGTTATCCTGTCTGCGCCGGTTTCGGCGACCGACGCTGGATGGCACTCTCCGCTGCCGCCCTTTTCCACTCCTACCGCATCGTTCATCCCACCCGGTCTGTTGCGCCAGACCCAGTCCCCAACGCCGCGCGCTAGCCTGACGCCCCACCCAACCAACACTCACCGTCCCACGCAGGTCGTTCCGCCGACCAAAACGCCCAAACCAACTCAGATCAAGCCTCCCGTCCCAACCCCAAAACCGACCCAGGTCAAGCCGCCCAAACCAACCCCCAAGCCAACTCAGGTCAAGCCGCCCAAGCCAACCCCCAAACCGACCAACCCCAATAAACCTACGGATGTGCCCCAACCGCCAGGGCAAAGCAAGCCAACCAAGACGCCAAAGAAATAAAGCAGCTTGCAATTCTGTTAGGAAATCTTATTGCTTTAATTGGCAATCATCACTATAATCAAAACATGATGGCGTCTAAACTCCGCCGAGGGCTTGTGTTTAACCTTCAACTCGCCAGAGGGCAGGGGTTGGTGGAAACCGCCATTCTCCTGCCGGTGCTCTTGATTGTGCTGTCGGGCTTGCTGGAATTCGGTTTTGTCCTGAATGAATATATGACCATTCAGGATGCGGTGCGCAATGCTGCCCGCTATGCAGCCGACTCGGATTACAAATCTCGCGATAGCGTCGTGGACTGCAATAGCACCAAAGATTTCTACCGCCAGACCGCCTGCCTGGTCAACCGCGAGCTGAGCCGCGAGGCCCCATTTGTCGGTCTGAATCTCGCCAATGGCCAGGACGATGTGATTATCTCGGTCTTCAGCGTGGATGGCCCCAGCGGGCAGATTACGGCCCGCTTTCCTGAGGATGTTGGCGAGGTGGGCTGGTCGATGGCAGAAGATTTCAACGGCACGCGCAACCAGTCGTCGAGTTTTTCTACTGCCGAAATGCAAGCCAAACTGCGCGGTTTTGCCCCCAATACCGGCTATGTGTTGGTTGAACTGTATTATTCGTATGACCAGAAGTTGAAATTGCCATGGATAACCGCATTTGTACCCGATCCGATACTGATGCGTCCGTATGCCGTGATGCCCAACAGCTCGGCCGAGCCGACCCCCACTCCCGAACCTTGAGGGCGTTGCTGCGACGCGGACGGCAGAGAGAAGCCGGCCAGGCGTTGATTCTGGTAGCCGTGGCTTTTCTGGTATTGCTGGCGATCGTCGGGCTGACCACCGATGTCGGTCAGCTTTTCATTTACTACGGCCATCTGCGCCAGGCGGTGGATGCCGCTTCTCTGGCGGCTTCGGGGCAATTCCGCGAGATGCGCAACCTGCAAGAGCTGACCGCCGCGGCTGCCGAAGCGATTGAGTTAAATGGCATTGCCACCGATATGTACACCGTCACGGTGCAAACCTGTGAGGCGGAGTGTAACTACTCGGCAGGGGTCTTTTGGGGGCAGTGTAGCGGTACGGGCGGTGGAGGTGGCGGAGGCAGCGATCCGCAGCTCTGCACCACACCGCGGCGCAAACTCGCCCGCGTCACCACCTACCTCGACGTGCCCACCATCTTTCTGCATCTGGTGGGAGTTCAGACCCTGCGGGTAAGTGCCAACTCGATCGCCGAGGCCGCCTCGGTGGACGTGGTGCTGGTCATCGATATTTCTGACTCGATGACCTTTGACGCGCCGATCTTTCGTCCCGGCGTGGATGATCCACAGCTTTGTCAGCGATTGATCAATGGGGAGCTACCCATCCCGAATCCGGGCGACCCGCATTTCTTCTGCCTGCGCGATCCTTCGGTGTGCAATTACCTTGACCAAAGCGGCTCGGATGGCATCCCGGGCGAGTGCCATCCTTTCGAGGAAGTCAAACGGGCGGCCCTGACCTTTGTCGGGCGCATTCTGGATAAACCGGAAGCATTAGAGGAAGACCGCCTGGCCATTGTCACCTTTGCCAACGGCTGGGTGACCAATACACCGGGCGGCACCCATTACCGCCAGAACTGGTATGACCTGGGCACTTTTGTGCGCACCAACGGCTGGATCAGAAACCGCGCCGAAGCCGAGGATCTCATTCGCGGCCTAAAAGTCTCTGACCTGCGCAATCCCAATAATCCCGCTCAACCCGGCTATTGCTTTGACCCGCGCAATAATCCCGGTGGCCCAATGCTGATTGAGAAGGGTCCCTGTTTATATTATGTGCCGGAAAGTTTTGCTGATCCTCCTACCAATACGGCTGACCCAGGTTATATTGCGCCAGAAAATTCTTTCTATTCTGGCTTTTTTGATTGTAACTCTTGCTGGGAGACCGGGGACTGGTCTTATCAGGCGACCACCAATATTGGCGGGGGATTACTTCAGGCCGGCAATATGTTTGCGCTAGATCCGCGCGAAGATGCCCTGTGGGTGGTGGTGCTGCTGACCGACGGCATGGCAAACGCCACCGACCGTCAGCCAGATGACAATATCAATGACTATAATACCTACCCGGTGGGGTTCTGTCCTCAGGCTTCCATGGATCAAAATCGGCTTCCCCTCTGCCAGGACCAAGACGTCTCGACTCGCCATCGCAGCGGATTGAACTACGATGCTGATGACTATGCCCGCGATATGGCTGACTTCGTCGGCTGTCTGGCCTTGGGCGATGCCGAGCCAGGCCACATCATCATGCCCGGCACCGAAGATCATCTTTGCCTGGATTCAGGCAAATGCAATCCCTGCCGTCAGTTGGATGGCAGCGCCTATCGCGGTCAGGGCGCGGTGATCTTCGCCATCGGATTGGGCGATGAAGTCATCAATACCATTAATGAGGTTCACGGCAGACCCTACGGGGCGGACCTCTTGCGCTACATTGCGCGGGTCGGCTATGCCGGCGACCCACGCCTAAAAAACGATCCCTGCAAAGATTTGTATGACAACCTCAATGAATATAAACAATGGTGCGGCAATTATTACTTCTCACCGACCGGCAGCCAGTTAACCCGCATCTTTGAAGACATTGCCTCGCGCATCTTTACCCGTCTGGTGCATTAATGAGAAGGTGGTGCAGGATGGATGGACAAAAATCTTCCTTCTTTTCAACCGACAAACGCCAGCGGCGACCGGGCCAGGCTATCACCGAGTTTGCCCTAGTGCTGCCGATCTTGTTGCTGATCATCTTTGGCATTATCGAATTTGCGCGTGTCTATCAGTCCTATCTGGTGATTAGCAATGCTGCCCGCTTTGGGGTGCGCTATGCCGTGACCGGGGAATACAAGCCGGAATACTGTGAGGACACTGCCGACGGCCCTGATGCCCAGGGAGTGGACGGGCCTTGCGCTGGGGCAGCCAAGACGGCCGAAGAAGACCGTGCGCGCCTGCTCTCGATTTATGATGAAGTCCTTAACCAGACCGGCTCGATTCCGGTTGCCTTTTATGAGGATGTGGTGCGCGGCTACTTGATGGGAACACCACCGGAAGGAGAACAAACGCCGGGCTTCCTGCGGGTCTCGGTTTGCAGCACGCGCAGCGGCTATGCCTTCGACACAACCAGCGGGCGCTGCCGCAATATCGTAACCGAAGCATTTGAAGACGATCCCGGCAATCCCGAAGAGGGGCAAACGCGGGTGATCGTCTCGGTTACCTTTCAACATCCGCTGATTCTGCCTTTCCTCAGCAACTGGTGGCCCAGCCTGCGCTTGCATGCTGAGCGATCGGGGATTCTGGAACAGTTTCGGGTTGCTCGCGTCCTGGGGCTGCCGCCGGACATCTCGGTCTATTTCACCCGCACCCCGACCAATACCCCCACCCAGACCGAAACGCCCACGCCCACCCAGTCGCCCACCCCGACCCAATCGCCAACTCCTACCAATACCCCAACGCCTTCCCCGACGCCGACCCTTACCCCCACCCCGACCTTCACTCCCACCCCAACCCCTACGCCAGATTGCAATCGGCTCGTTGCCGAAGCACTCAGATTTGAGGACGAAAATCTCATCTTCAATGCCACAAATAACGACCCATACTACCGCGCTTTGATTACCGGCCTGGGCGGAAGCTGGAACGGCCTCTGGCACGATGAGGTCACGCCAACTCCGCCGGCAAATGCATTCAGGGAGTACATCCAGGATGGTGGCACGATCTACGACCCGCCCGATGTGCCTTTGGTGTCCGGTTTCAACGTCGCCCACAGCGGCTTCAGCAGCGTCTGGATTCCATCGCTGGATTGGTCGACGTTGGGCTTGCGCTTCAGCCAGAGTTTTGACTATCAATACTATCATGGGCGCGATTTCAATGTTAATTTGACCTATCAAATGGTGCCGCCGAATGCCGAAAGCGGCGTGGTTTGCCCACCGCAGGCATTGACCGGTCGGTTCGGTCCGATTGTCCAACCCACCGTGCCGGCCGGCACGATTACCGGCGCCTTCTCGATCTCCGCTGCTGCCAGCGACCCGGATGGCAGCATTGCCCAGGTTTATTTCGTGGTGCGAAACGCCCAGGGGAGCGTGGTTGGTTATCAAACCGATAGCGGTGCCCCGTATTGTCTCTTTGGACAAAGTGGCAGCAATTGTCGCACCCGCACCCTAGGACAAACCTGGCCGAATAGCAGCATCACCATCCAGAATGGCACCTACACGATCAGCTTTCAGGCTCTCGACCAGGATGCCAATCCCTGGTATCACTATACCCGCGTTCAACGCACGATTAATATCTTTATCCTCACTCCCACACCGACCAGGACCCGCACGATCACCCCGACGCCAACCATCACCAACACGCCCACCATTACTTTGACGCCGACGCGCACCCTGACACCCACCATCACCCGCACACCAACCATCACACCCACGCCGACCATCACCCGCACCCCCACGCGCACGCCCACCATCACCTTGACGCCGACTATTACCCTAACGCCGACGCGTACCAGTACACCCACGATTACCTTTACCCCAACCAGGACCCCCACTCGAACATTAACGCCAACGGTGACGCCCAAGCCGTCTCGCACGCCTACGCCTACCCACACGCCGACCCGCACGTCCACACCCACCCAAACACCGACCCGCACGCCAACCCGCACCAAAACACCGCTGGTCACCGACACCCCCACACCCACCTGGACCTCGCCGCCGCCCCAGCCAACCCGCACACCCACCCCAACCGCCACCCGCACACCCCGCCCAACCACTGGCGGCGGAGGCTAGTTCTCTTTAGAAAGTGGTTAGATGACCCACAAAAAGCGCTTCATCTCCGTTTTACCTCTTTTGTTGTGCAGTAGTCTGTTGTTGAGCTTGGCATTTGCCTGGAAAGGCGAAGTGCTGGCGCAAAGACAGCTCGATCTTCAAGACGGCTCTCACTTCCTTTACCTGCCCCTGACCATGAAAAATTTTCAACCGGCCTGGATTATTGGGAGGGTCACCGTCCAGGGGCAGGGTGCCGCTTTAGCAGGCGCCCAGGTCTGCACCCAGAATGGAGAGTGTGCTTTTTCCGATGCCGCAGGTAACTATCGCCTGCACGTCTCGGCCGGCTGGAAACAACTGATCGCTCAAAAGCAAGGCTATATTTCCGTCACGCAGTCGCTGCAGGTGCCCGCTTTGGAGACGCGAGCGGTAGATTTTGCTTTGCAGCAAGAACCAAATTCCCCATGGTGGGCAAAGTTCAGCGGCATCGTCAAGGACTTGGCGGGACAGGCGCTAAGCAACGCCAGGGTTTGCACCCATCTGAATGAATGTACTACTACTGCCTCCGATGGCAGCTATATCATCGACCTGACCTCGCTCGGCCAGCGCGAAGTCACCGCTTCAAAAGATGGCTACCTACCTCTCACCAAAAGCGCCACCGCGCTCATCAACCAGACGGTTACCGTTGATTTTAACCTCTCCAGACAATGGCAAGGCGCCTGGATCAAGGGCGCGGTGATTGACGCCAGTAAAGGAATTAATGAGCAAAGAGCGCTGGCGGGCGTGCGGTTGTGTACCCAGTTCAACGAATGTACTACCACCGACCCAAATGGCAACTATCGCATTGGGCTATCCAGCGCCGACCTGCGCGAAGTCACCGCCCAGCTTCAGGGATTCTTTACCGTCAGTAAGCAAATTCAGCCCATTGAAGGCGAAGAAGTCATTCTGAACTTTGTCCTCTCCCCCTACCTGACCAATCAGGTGGCGCGCATCATTGTCACTTGGGATGCCACGCCAAAGTTTGTTGTAGGCTCAGAGCCAATTGAGAACGATCTGGACGCCTATCTTTACATAGAGCATGCGATTGGAAATCGGGTTATCTATTATGAGGCGGGAGGTGAATTTCTCAGCAGCCTCCTGCTCTATGACGTTCGAGAGGGTTCAGGCCCCGAGACCATTGATATTCGCCAGTATGAACTGAGCTCCCCTCAACAAACCCGCTATCGCTATGGCGTTCACCATGCCAATTATGAGTATAGTGGACGCCAGATTCCAAACCTGTATCAATTGGGAGCGCAGGTTTGCTTTTACACCAGGGAGGGGAACGTCTCCCGTTGCTATCAGGCGCCGCCGGGCGACCTGGAATTCTGGGTGGTCTTTGAATTTGACCCGGATGGCAATTATATGCTTCACAACTGTCTCGCCAGTGGCATCCCTCAGATCAGCGAGGATGAAGGCGGCAACAGAGTGGTCGGGCAGAGTTTCCCAACCTGCGCTTCTCCTTAGTATGGAGTGCGCAAGCTACGCTTTTGCAAGCGCGCTGAAGCACGGCTTCAGCACTCCAAAGCCCGCAAAGGCCTTTTTGCAGTTAAAATTAAACCAAACCACTTTGTGGTAAACCTCCCTCAGGCAGGTCAATCCGATGAGCCGACTGCTGAAACGTATCGGGATCATCCTGGGCATTCTGCTGCTCCTGCCCGTCATTCTGGAAATCGGTGTGCGGGTGTATGTGGAATCGCCATTGCAAACCGATTTTTACGGCTCAATCAGCCGCGATGCCGTAGCTGGATTGCAGGCTCAGGTTGGGGTGCAAACGGTTAGCGGTCCGGGTTGGGTGCATTTGGGCTGGATTGCCGATCCCGAAAAGGAAACCTATCGGATCGAGATCAAAGATACGCAAGGCTGGCGGGAGATTGGGCAAGCCAGATTTGGCTCCTTCCTGCATCGCGGTTTGGGTGGCAGCTACCGGGTGTGGCGTGTCCCGAAAGACCGCTCGCAACCCGTTTTACTCGGTGAAGTGACCGTTCGACCGACGTTTGAGCCTTCCCCCATCTTCATCCCCCGCCTCAGCGGAGTGTGGCAAAAGCTGTTCCTTCCTGAACAATTCGGCTCGTACATCAACGATCACACAATCTATCAGGATGCGCAGGGCAACTGGCGCCTGATCGGGATCACCTCCCTGACCGACGGGGATTTCAATCAGGAAAAATATTTCGCCGTGGGGGTGAGCCGGGACTTCCCATCCGCCGAGGGGATGAGCGAAGCGCCGCCTATCGCCGATTTCGGCGAGTTAGCCTGGGCGCCCCATGTGATTTACAGCGAGGGACTATATCATATCTTCTGGTCGCCCCACAAACTGCATCAAATGACCTCCAGTGACGGCATCCTCTGGGAAAACCATCAGATCACCCTCACCGCTCCCTATCATAAATTCTTCCGCGATGGGATGGTGTTGCAAGTAGCTCCTAGACAATGGCTGCTCTACACCACTGCCCGCGGCTGGTATTTCTCCCAGATCGATGTCTATCAATCCTTTGATTTGACCCACTGGCAATACATTCGCACTGCCCTGCGCAGCAGTTGGGGCAGCGAGCGCAATTCTCCTTTTGCTTCAATGGAATCGCCCTTTGTGGTGCGCTACCAGAATCACTATTACCTCTCGCTCACCTATAATAACGATTCGTTCTTCCTGCATGGCATTTTGTTGATGTTCAAAATCTGGCTCAATCGCCCAAGTTACAACGATACGCTGGTCTTTCATGCCGATAACCCCTACGACTTCGGCGTTTACCGCGGCGTAAGGCGTTCCCCTACCCTGTTGACCCGTCTCGAAGCTCATGCGCCGGAATGGGTTTACAATCCCACCAACGGACAATGGTACCTCACCACCGCCGGCTGGCCCTGGGCGGCGAGTTTAACTTCCGGCGAGGTTGCTGTTGCCCCGCTGGAATGGGTCAAGAAGCCCTAATCCGCTTACCGCGGCTCAGACCGGGAGCGCACTTTCAACTGCCACAGCCGTGGCCGTTTTTCCGCCCCGCAGTGCGAGCCGAGCGGACAACCCTCGCAGCCAACCTCACAGAACTCGACTGCTTCAACCCGCCCCTGACGGGCTAAATGTTCCAGCATCATCTGCACCAGGGCTGGTGTGGTCTGCAGGCGCGCCGCCAACTCCTCCACGCTCAGGGATTGCGATCCCTCCAGTACGAAAAGCAGGCGCTCGAGCATTCTACCCACCCAAACCTTTCGCCAACCAGTAAACCAGCGTGCTGACGCCAATCGAGATTGCCAGCATTAAGGCGATGTTCACCAACGCCCACCGCCACGAAGCGGCTTCCTGCTTGATGACCGCCAGAGTGGCAGCGCAGGGAATGAAGAGCATGGTTGCCGTCAGGAATGCCAGCGCAACCGCAGGAGAATAGGTGGCGACCAGGATTTGGGAAAGCCCTCCTTCCTCGCCGCTGCCGAAAACCACCCCCAGCGTGGCAATGGCATTCTCCTTGGCGAGAAAGCTGGCTAGCAAGGCGACAGTCAGACGCCAATCGAAACCCATCCAACGCCCTCCGGGTTCAACCAGCCGGCCAAACATCGCCAGAAAGCTGCTTTCTAGATCGCCGCCAGGCAAGGTGGAGAGCAACCAGATCAATACCGAAAAAGCCAGGATCACGGTGCCGGCTTTTTTCAGAAACGCCAGCGTGCGTTGCCAGACCAGCAGCGCGATCGTACGCCAGTTGGGGAGGTGGTAAAGGGGCATTTCCATAATGAATGCCGAGCGTTTGCCCTTAAAGAGCAAGGCGTTGAGCAACACGCCGCTGATCACCAGCATAATCAGCGCCAGCAACGCCAGCCCCCAGGAGACCAGCGTGGCATATTGGCCGAAGAAAGCCCCGGCTAGAAAAGCAACCACAACCATGCGCGCCGTGCAGGGGATGAAGGGGGCAATGAGAATGGTCACCAGGCGCGCCGACCAAGAATCGATCACCCGGGTGCCCATCACCGCCGGCACATTGCAACCAAAACCCAAAAAGAGGGGCAGGAAGGACTTGCCATGCAAGCCCATCAGGTGCATGAAATTATCCATCACATAGGCAGCCCGCGCCATATAGCCGACGTCTTCCAACAGCCCAAAGGCCGCGAAAAAGATTGCCAGGATGGGAATAAAGGTGATTACCGCCCCAACCCCGCCGATGACCCCATCCACCACCAGACTCTGCAGCCAGGCCGGCGCCGGAGCAAGCGTTGCTGCGGCAAAGCTTGCCAGGCGTTCCACCACCTCGCTCTCCAGCCAGGCCTGCAAGGGAGATCCTAGGGTGAAGGTCACCCAAAACACCGCACCGAGGATTAAAGCCAGAATGCCCAAGCCAAGCACCGGGTGGGTTGCCCAGCGATCGAGGCGCTCGGTCAGGCTGATCTGACCAACCGGAGGACGGGCAACCGCGGCGCGCATCAGGCGGTTGATCCATTCATACCGCCCGGAAGCCACAGCCATGAGAGCATCATCGTGGGAGCGCAAAACCTCATGCACCGCCTCCCAGCGTTCTGGCGGCAGGGTTTTGTGCATCAGACGGGTGAGTTCGGCGTCGCCCTCGAGGAGTTTCATGGCCGTCCATTCGAGCGGATAAGGCTGCGGAACAAATCCCTGAATAAGGCTTTGGATTGCTTTCAGCGCCTGTTGATGGTCGGCGCGAATATCCGGCAGGCGGGGCATCAGCACTCGCTCGCCTTTAATCACCTGATCGACCACCCGGAGCAGTTCGCGCACCCCCTGCGCCCGGGTTGCCACCAGCGGCACGACCGGGATGCCCAGGGCGGCCTGAAGCACCTCGACATCGATGCGATAGCCCTCCAATTCGGCCACATCCATCATATTCAATGCCACCACCAGTGGGGTTGGCAGGCTGATCAACTCGGCAACCAGATACAGACTGCGCTCTAAGTTGGCTGCGCTGACCACGGCAATCACCAGGTCTGGCTGCTCGCGCAGGATAAACTCGCGGGCAATCAACTCTTCGGGAGAGTTTGCTGTCAGGCTGTAGGTCCCGGGCAAGTCGATCAGGCGCAACGAACGCCCATTGTCGTGAAAAACCCCTTCACGCCGTTCAATCGTCTTCCCCGGCCAGTTGCCAACATGTTGATTTAAGCCGGTCAGCAAGTTGAACAGAGTCGATTTGCCCGTATTGGGCTGACCTGCCAGAGCGATCAGGGGGAGATCGCGCTGAAGTTTCAATTCATTTTTGTGGGTAGCCTCACCGGCAGGATGACATTCGCTCATGGCTGACTCCGTTGAACGAATATGTATTTTGCCTCATGTCGCCCGAGCGCAACCCGTGTGCCGCGCACTTCGACAATCAGCGGCCCCCAGCCATAATTTTGCACCATGAAGATTGGCACGCCCGGCGTAAAACCCAGGGATGTCAAGCGTCCTCTCACTCCCCGACCGCCGCGCAGCTCAACAAAAATGGCCTGTTCTCCGCTTGCCAGTTCACTCAACGGTAGGGGCAGGTCAGTGGAGACCGGTGCAGGAGCGTCAGGTTCATTGGAAAACCATCTTCTGCGAGGGTGTGGTGGCATAATTGATTTCACCTGTGCTAATCTAAAAAATTAGCCTGTTCTAATTTCTGGCTTTATGATAAAATAAAAATACCGACCTGTCAACCCTGATGAATGTCATCAAATGATCGGGAAAAGTGTCATCAAATGATCGGGAAAAGATGGAAACCAAACTTACCCCCACTATAGAGGATTATCTGAGCATCCTGCTGGTCTTAGAGCGGGATGGAGAACCGGTGGTGGGGGCGCGCCTGGCAGAGATCCTCGGTGTAACCCCGCCCACTGTCACCAATACCCTGAAACGCATGAGCCGCGATGGCTTGATCGCCGTGGACGATAAAAGCGGCCCGCGCTTAACGGAGCAGGGGCGGCTGGCTGCGCGCTCGGTGATGCGCCGCCACATGCTCACCGAATGGCTGTTATTGCGCATGTTGGACTGGTCGAAAACCCATTCTCAGGCGCATTCTATCGAACACACCGTCTCTGCCGAGCTGGAAGAAGCCTTACAGAACAACCTCGCAAACCCTCAACTCTGCCCACATGGCAATCCGTTACCGGGTTTCGAGCATGTGGTCGCCGCATGGCAACCGTTGCTGAACTTCAAAGTTGGCGATACCATCATCATTCGGCGCGTCCATGAGCTGGCCGAGCAAAACCCCGACCTGCTGGCTTTCTTAGAGGCGCATCAGGTCATGCCTGGTAAGTCGGCTCAGATTACCGAAATCCTGCCCTTTAATGAAACGCTGACCCTGCACATCGAAGGGCGGGCTGTCACCCTGGGGTACGCAGTGGCACGCTACATCTTTGCCGAACAGGGCTGAATCAAGCCCCGAAGTCGCTTGAACTTTTTCCAAACCCTTGTACAATTAAAATAACATCAATTTGGGATGAGCCGAACCGGCGTCCCGCAGGCTTGCGGTTGCTTCCAAATTAAGCCCCGCAATACCTCCGGGATGTTTCAAGGCTCAACAGGCTTCGTCCTGGCAACTGTGTCTCAAAGGAGGGTCAGCAATGGTAAATCCCCTCAATTGGATGAAGTGGCTGTTTGGTCGCCTGCACCTGAGCGCCTGGCTAAAGCTAGCCTTGCTCGGCCTGATTTTCCATCTGTTCCTTTTCCGCCCGGTGGTTGCTCAGAGCCCGACCATCATCCCCATCTGTCAGATTCAAGGCAAGGGCTTTTCGTCGAGTTGGAAAGATCAATTCGTCTATGTGCAGGGCATCGTGACCGCCGATTTCGATCAAAGGCGGGGTTTAATCGCTTTGCAACAGCCGCATTGCGATTTAGACCCCAAAACCTCAGATGGCCTGTGGGTTGCTTTGAGTCCCCGCGCCGATGTTGTCCGCCAGGGCGATTGGATTCAAGCCGCCGGAACCGTGCAGGAGTATTTTGGGCGCACCCAGATTTTCAGCAATCCTTCTCAGATCGCAATTCTCTCCAGCGACCATCCGCTGCCTGAAGCCGCGGAGCTCCTTCCCCCGCAAAAGGATTCCCAAGCAAATTATTACTTTGAAGCCCACGAAGGTATGCGGGTAAGCGTTGCTTCCGCCAACGTGATTGGTCCCACCGATTCGTATGAAACCACCTGGCTGATCCCTGCCGCTTTGGACGTGACTCGCCTGTTTTATAACGACTTGCGCGGCACGGGCGGGGTCTTTGGAGTGGATGAAGGTGGGGACTACGCCCTGAACCCGGCTCTCAAGGTGGGTGACCAGGTGCAGCATGTTGTCGGCGTCTTAGACGAAGCCTACGAAGCCTACCGAATTGTTCTGCTGGAAGAACCCACGATTGTAGAGGCAGCGTTTTGGGGAGTGCCGCAAACGCCGCCCCTCAACCGCTCCAATGCCTTCCGGCTGGCAACCTTCAATCTCGCCAACCTTTTTGACTCCGAAGACGACCCCAATGTCAACGATCCGATCCTCTCCAAGCCCGAATATCAACGCCGTTTGCGCAAGCGCGCCCTGGTCCTGCACGAGGTCTTAGGGGACGCAGACCTGGTCGCCCTACAGGAAGTCGAAAACGAACGGGTCTTGCGCGACTTGCTCGCTCAACCTGACCTCAACCCGGCCTATGCCTTCATCTGGGAAGACTCGCCCGATCTGCGTGGCTTGGATATCGCCTTGCTCTACCGCAGCGATCGTTTCCGCGTCACCGATGTGCGCCAGGAGCAGGGCTGCACCGATCTGGTGGACGGGTTAGGCCCGGACGGCAACCAGAACGTTCGCTACCCGCAAAACGCGGTCACCTGCGACCGCAATGGCGATGGCAACCTGGATGGCAACCGCCTGTTTCTACGTCCGCCCCTGGTGGTCAAGCTGGAGTTCCTTGCCCATCCTGGAGGGTTTGACCGCCCGCAAGTGATCGTTATTGTGAATCACTGGAAATCAAAAGTGGAAGATACCTCCTGGGTGCTCTATACCCTGCCGCGCCGCATCCAGGAAGCCGAGTTCACCGCTGCGTTGATTGATCGCCTGCGTCAGGAGTTCCCGCAAGTCCCGCTCCTGCTGGCTGGAGATTTCAACGATTTTCCGACTTCCATCCCGCTGCAAAAACTGCTTGCTACGGGGGTGATCGATTTAACCCAGACCGTTGCCCCCGAACAACGCTATTCCTATATCTATCGGGGAATCTCGCAAAATATTGATTTTCTCTTCCTGGATTCCGGCAAGGGCTTGCAGCTCGCTCAGATCACCCCCCTGCACTTTAATGCCGATTATCCTTATGGATGGTCGAGCCGCGCTGACACGCCGATCCGCGCCTCCGACCATGACCTCTGGCTGGCAGAGTTGGTTTTTCTGGCGCGCCTCTATTTGCCCCTGACTGCTCGCACGTCCCGCTAGGCAGCCGGCAACGCCTCGCCCTCGAACTTGCGGATGACCATCACGACCTTGCCCTGCACTTCCACATTTTCGGGATGATCGATGATGATCGGTTCATAAGCCGGATTGGCCGGTTGCAGGCGCAGACGCCCGTTTTCTTTGTAGAAGTACTTCAAGGTTGTTTCTTCGACATCTTTTAACCAGACCGCCACCATTTCGCCGTTGTGTACTTCTTTGACCGGGCGCATGATGACGATGTCGCCGTCGTTGATCATGGCGTCGATCATCGAATCGCCGCGCACTTCAAGGGCAAAAAGGTCGTCAGCCTGCTCCCGCCGGGAGAACAAACTGCTGGCGACCGCAACCGCATGTTCGGGATCGAAGCGGGCGAAATCCGAACCGGGCAGCGGCAGCGGTTCACCCGCTTGAATGCGGCCGAGGATGGGAATTTGCAGGAGGTCATCGGCAATCGCCTGAGCTTTCTGGCGCATCGTGCTGTAGAGATTGATGCCCAGTTCGGCCGGGCTGCGCAGCAGACGGATGCCGCGCGAGACGCCGCCATCGCGCTCGATGATGCCCCATTCCTCTAATTGTTCGAGATAGCGATTGACCATTGAAGTGGAGGTGATCCCGGTGCGAATGCAAATCTCGCGAATTGATGGGGGATAACCGAGGTCGGTTAAGAATTCGTGCAACACCATCACAACTCGCCGGTGACGCTCTTGCATCTGCTGATTTTTGCGTCTTGCCATCATTCTGGTTTCTCCTCAGATAAACGAAACCCAATTACCCGGAACGGAGAGGGGTTGCCGCTCCCTTTCCAGATTTTTAGATTGTTTGTTTTATTAATTTTAACACGAACAATCGTTCTATGTCAAGGTTATTTAAAACTCTAGCCCCAAAGTTGCCCCTTTCGGTTAAAATAACCTCAGTTCAGGATCAGCAGAACAAGCGTCAGCCAGGTTCGGTTTTACCACCCAGTGTGCTTTGGAAAACCTTCGAGATGTTTCAACGGTCTATCCTGACGGGTTAAAAGCAACCTCAAACTCTAACCGACGAGGGAGATATGCCTGAGGCAATTTTTCAATTTCCGCGTGGTTTTTTATGGGGAACGGCGACTTCATCTCACCAAGTTGAAGGGAATAACTTTCTCAATTCATGGCACTGGTGGGAGGAGCAAGGCCACATCCTTCACGGGCATCAATGCGGGCTTGCCTGCGACTGGTGGGGAGGACGCTGGCGAGAAGATTTTGATCGCGCCGCGGAAGGCAACCAGAATGCTCATCGTTTATCCATCGAATGGAGCCGCATCCAACCCACCCCCGATAAGTGGGACGAGGCCGCCTTAGAGCATTACCGCCAGATGATGCGCGGCCTGGTTGAACGCAACCTGACCCCGCTGGTTACCCTGCACCATTTCTCCGAGCCAATGTGGTTTCTCGAAGAAGGCGCCTGGGAAAACGCTGGATCGGTTGAGCGCTTCACCCGCTATACCCGAAAAGTGGTTGAGGCGCTGAAGGAATACGTCCATTATTGGGTTACCTTCAACGAGCCGAACCTGTATCTGATCTTTGGTTACATTCAGGCCGTCTGGCCGCCTGGCAAAACGAGTTTTGAGGCGGCCGTCAAAAGCGCCGTAAATCTCCTGCGTGCTCACGCCTCCGCCTATCGGGAAATTCACGCCATCCAACCGACGGCGCGGGTCGGTATGGCGCACCATTATCAAGACCTGCTCCCGGCCAGGGAGTGGTCACCGCTCGACCGCTGGACAACGCGCACCCTCCACAATGCCCTCAACGAGCTGATCACCCAGCCACTGGCAAACGGCAAGCTGAACGTCTTGATCTTGCGGCGCAACGTGCCGGAAGCCAAAGGCACGCAAGATTTCTTCGGCCTAAACTATTACACCCGTTCGCGGGTTGCCTTTGACCTGACCAAAGCCGCTGAAGTGTTTGCGCGGCGCTTCTTTCCCGAAGGGGCGGATGTCAGCGAAGGGGCGTTTATTGCCAACGAGCCGCAAGGCTTTTTCCGCGCCATCCAATGGGCGCAACGCGCCGGTTTGCCCATCATCATCACCGAGAACGGCGTCAACGATTCGGAAGACCGCCTGCGCCCGCGCTATCTTGCCGCCCATCTTCACCAGCTCTGGAGGGCGGTGAATTTCAACCTCCCCGTCAAGGGGTATTTTCACTGGTCGCTGGTGGACAACTTTGAGTGGGAGCGGGGTTGGACGCAGCGCTTTGGTTTGTGGGCTTTAAATGAAAAAACACAGCAGCGCACGCGGCGTCCCAGTGCCAATTTCTACGCCGAAATCTGTCGCCAAAACGGGCTTTCGGCGCAGATGGTTGCTACGTATGCGCCGGAAATCTTGAAGCAGATCTTTCCCGACTCATGAAGGTTCCTCCGCCTAACTCCTCGTCAGCTCTGGCGCAACTGGTTTGTCGGGCAGCGCTGCCGCTAGATACGCCCCAGGTGCTGGAACTGGCGCGTCACATCTGGAACGGGCACGATTACATTCCTTTTGTCTGGCAAGAATGGCTGGCAGATGCGGAAGGCTGTTTAGCCGTGGCAGAATATGGCAACCGCATTGCCGGCCTGGGCAAGCTGACCCGCCTGGCTGAGGACGAATGGTGGCTGGAGGGGCTGCGCGTGCACCCGGATTTCGAGGGGCGCGGCTTTGCTACCCATATCCATCGCTACCTGATGGAGCGCTGGCGGTCTCTCGGCAAGGGTGTGGTGCGCCTGGCAACCGCTTCCAAGCGCCTCGCCGTTCATCGCATTTGTGAAAAGCTGGGGTTTCAAAAGGTAGGCGAGTTCGGCGCGTATGAAATACAAGCCCAGAGTGAAGAGCAGATACCAGATTTCCGGCTGGTAGCCGGCGAAGAACTCGACACAGCCTTTGCGTTTGCCAGCCAAAGCCCCCTTCTGCCGTTGGGTTCTCACCTGATCGATTTGGGCTGGCAGTGGGCAAAGCCTCGCCCAGCTTATCTGCAACGCTATGTTGCTGCCTCTCAGGCTTACTGGTGGCGTGAGCGAGCCGGGTTGCTGTGTGTGGCAGAAGATGAGGAAGCTGAGGTCAAAAGCCTGTTGATCCGCTGGGTAGTTTGCGCGCCGCAAGCACTCGAAGGTCTGCTGGTGGATTTTGCCCGCTGGGCGGCGCGGAACGACTATCAAAAAGCCGCCTGGATTGCCCCCTTGCATGCGCCGATCCTGACCGCCTTAACCGCAGCCGGCTATCAGGCCGCCTGGGATTTTTCTCTATACATATTTGAGTTTGCAGAGATGTAGGGCAAACTTTAAATTTGCCATAATTACCTACATAGGCTCTACTTGGCAGGGCAGACCGTCCAAGAATGTTTCACGAATTCACGAATAGCGCTGTCATTCGTTACTTCGTGGTCTATTCGTGGACGGTTTTCTCAGCAAATTATCAACACTACTTGTGATGTAGGTTGTTACAATTTGCCCTCCATAGCGTTTTTATTATGATAAAATCACTCCATGAAGGTCGCTTGTGTTGCCCTGAGCGTGCTGGGCATTTTGGGACTGGGCGTTTTGCTCTTTCTCCCTACCCCCGCGCCGGCTGCCGCCGAGCTTCAAACGGTAATCATTGTCTTGAAAGAACAGCCGCAGGCCGCCATCGCCGCGCAGGTCTGGGCAGAAAAGCAAGCCCAACTTGCTGCTGCTGAAGCCGAACTGCGCCGGTTATCCCCGCTCTCGAAGTGGCGCGAGCGCAGTTCTGCCCCGCTCACCCGCCAACAAGAAAACGCCCTTGCCATTGAGGCTACCCGGCAAGCTCTCGATGAAAGCACCCTTGCCAGCCTGCAAGACAAAGCTCAACAGGTCGAAGCTCTCCGTCAGTCTGCCCGCCAGGAAATCTATTGGCGCAGTCTCTCCCGCCTGCAGAGAAGCCAAGCCGCCCTGGTGCAACAGATCGAAGCCATGGGCGGAGAAGTGGTGTATCAATATACTTTATGGAACGCCGTGGCAGCCCGCCTGCCGGCCGAGCGGCTGACGGAGGTAGCGGCTTTAAAGGGAGTTGCCGAGGTAGTGGAAGATGGGATGCTGGAGCCGCTCCTGGATGTCTCAGTGCCGACCACGGGCGCACCGGCCTTCTGGAACGCCGGTTTTACCGGGCAGGGGGTGGATGTGGCCGTGGTGGATACCGGCATCGACGCCAGCCACCCCGCTTTGAGTGGCAAGGTGTTAGCCCAAAAGCGGTGTCTGGATGGTTTAGGGTCTTCTTATCACACTACCGATCCTTCTCCTGATGATGTTAATGGTCATGGGACACATATCGGCGGCATCATTGCCAGCCAGGACAGTCAGTATCGGGGCATAGCCTACGGTATCCGTGGATTACTTAACGCAAAGGCGGGAGGAGATGCTGATGGGTATGATGGCGGGGGTGCCAGCATGACCGATTCGGATGCGATGAAGTGTGTGGAATGGGCGGTTAGCGGCAACCTGTATGGGGCAGAGGTGCTCAATTTTAGTTTTGGCGGTGCGACCTCCGCTGATGATACGCCTCTGGCGCGCTTTTTTGATGCGGTCTCCGACCAGATGAACGTTCTGGTTGCGATTGCAGCCGGCAACAGCGGCTCCGCCCTTCAAACCCTTTTATCACCTGGCATTGCTCCGAATGCGATTAGTGTGGCAAATGTGCAAGACGGGGGAACGCTCAGCCGCCTGGATGATACCATTCGCAGCAGTTCTAGCCGCGGCCCGACGGCTGGCGGACGAAAAAAACCTGATCTGGCTGCGCCGGGCACAGCGATCACTTCCACCGATAACAGTTGGGAGGGATCAAACCCCGATTGGGTCACCTACAGCGGCACCAGTATGGCGGCGCCGCATATCGTCGGGGCGGCTGCGCTGTTGATCAGCAGCGGACTGAGCGATCCGCTGGCGGTCAAAGCCCTGCTGATCAACACCGCCGAAGACAAAGGCGACCCGGGCTGGGATCCAGCCTACGGCTGGGGCTATATCGATCTCAACAACGCCCTCTTTCACCTAGAGGATGTTTTTGTCCATACGGTCGCCGAGGCGCCCGATGTGCGCTTCTATGCCGGCCCGGCTCTCAGCGGCGATGCGGCAACGCTGGTGTGGAAGCGGCGCGTGCCGTATGGCGGCGCAGTGTATCCATCCACCGCCTACACCCTGAGCGACCTGAACCTCTTTGCCTACCGCGAAGCCGACAATGCCCTGATCGGCAGCAGTGTCAGCGCCATTGACAATGTCGAGCAGGTTAAATTTTCAACCGCTGAAAGCCAGGCTGTGCTGGCGGTGCGGGTCAATGGAGACATCGTCGGGGCAACGACGGAGAGCTTTGCCCTGGCAGTGCCTGAAGGCTTTACCCCTCGCTCCGGACCGCATTTGAGCGTTTTCGCTGCCCTGCAAGGTGATTTGCAGGGACAGGCTGGCGAGGTGATTACGGTGACCCTGATGGTCAAAAACAGCGGCGATCTCAAAGCGTTCAACAACACGGTCACCCTCACGCCCTCCGCCAACCTGAGCTTGCTTTCCAGCTCGCCGCTCACCGAAACGCTTCCCGACCTGGCCGTCGGCGAGGCTTACACACTGTCTGTCTCCTGGACGTTCCAAAAGCAGGATGGGGCCGAAGCCGGGCTGCAATTTTCCGCCCATAGCCATTCGTACGAGAGCGATTTTACTTCCATTGGTTTTATCCCCTACCACAACTACTATTTTCCCCTGATCTTCCGCTAGACTCTTCGCCGCGGTTTCGGCAACGAATGCCATCGATTCCTGAGGCTTATTATTTTCTTTGCTTTCATCCGTGTTCCGGAACAGCCCGCGGATTGACGTAATTACCTACCAAAGGGATTACTTGGCAGGGCAGACCGTCCACGAATATTTCACGAATACACGAATAGTGCTGTCATTCGTTTATTCGTGGTACATTCGTGGACGGTTTTCTCAGCAAATCATCAACACTTACTTGTAATGATAGGTTGTTACGAATTTTTCATGAAGAAAGCTGGGCAAATTGTTGTTTTTCGTTTTCCACAAACTGATCTAACAATTGGTGAAATCTCACCCGAGCGCTTGACTCGCGTGAGACAGAATATAGCTAAGTGGTTACTGACAATCCAAGATGGCGGCTAACCTCGCTTGCATTCGACTCCTGTCCCACTCGCAGGGCCTGAACTGCAAGCCGTTAGCCGAATTAAGCGCGCTCATGGGTTATCAGTCCTCAAGCTCAGGGTACTTAGCGCCGCAATGCCAACTCTAAAATTTTGGGTGGGGTAGCCACCTTCAATAGATCGCAGAGAATGATGCTGAACGCCGAACGCCATCCGAACCCCACACAAGCGCGCTTGTATGTTATAATTTTTTTAACCTGTCATCCAATTTGCAGTAAATTGATCGAATACTCAGCTCTTCGTGCTGGATGAGGTGGTATTCGAATGCCACCTCATTTTTCTGGGGTGGAGGTCACCAGTTGGATCGGCGAGGAAAGTTTTTTCTACCCCCGAGAACTGCCCATCGTCATTGCAAGGTGCGCCTTTTTGTTTCCTTCTCCTGACAAGGCGAGCTTCTTTATGGAAAGGGCTCAAATTGGTGAGCAAACCAAAGTCAGATCAGACGAAATCTCCCTGGGAGCATGTTGAAAGCTGGTTGCGGGCTGCGTTATCCAGCCTGAGCGAGGCGGTGATGACCACCGATTGCCAGGGAAGAATCTTGCAAATGAACCCCGAAGCCGAGCGGCTAACTGGTTGGCAAGAAGACGAGGCGCGGGGCAAGCCCCTGTCGGTCGTTTTCAAGTTCATTAACGAAAAAAGGAGGGACGAAGTTGAAAACGCGGTTGAGCAGCTAATGCGCCAGGAGGCAGGGATTGGATGGGCAAAGGATTGCCTTTTGATCAGCCGTCACGGAGAGGAAATTCCCCTTATCTATCGCAGCGCGCCAATTCGAACCGAAAAGGGGGAGGTCGTGGGGGTAGTGCTGGTCTTTCGCCAGCCGCAGCTAGAACAAGAAGCGCAACGCGCCGCTGAAGCACGGCGTTTGAACGAAGAGCGCTACCACATTATCTCGGAGATGATCTCCGATTACACCTATGCCTTCCGCGTTGAAGCGGATGGCAGTCTGGTGCGCGAATGGCTTGCAGGCGGTTTTGAACAGATCACCGGCTTCACCCCTGAAGAATCACAGGCGCGGGGCGGCTGGCGGGCGTTGATTTACCCGCCGGATATGCCGATTGCTATGCGAAGATATGAGACCCTGTTATCGGACGAACCCGATGTAAGCGAGTTTCGGATTGTGCGCAAAGACGGACGCATTCGCTGGCTGCGCGATCACGCCAGGCCGATCTGGGATGAGCAGTTGGGGCGGGTAGTGCGCATTTATGGAGCTGCTCAGGATATCACTGAGCGCAAGTTGGGCGAGCTGGGACATCAGGCTTTGGCGCAGATCGCCCAGGCAATCGGGCAAGAGATCGACTTTCAAGCTTTTGCCGACCGTCTCATTCAAGCAACCGTTCTGGCTGTGCCGAGCGCTCAAAAGGGTAGTCTGGCGATCCTCGCTGATGCAACGCATTTGAAAGTCGTTGCTCTGGTGGGCTATCATGACCCCGCCGTGCGCAGCTTGACCTATTCCATCGAGTGGGGATACGCTGGGCGCTGCTTCCGCCTGCAGAAACCCCTCTTGATCGCTGATGTCGAACAAGATGGAGAGCTCGCTCGGGATGCAGCGGCGATGAGCATCAAGGAAGTCAGAGCCATCCGCAGCGCCGTAGTGGCTCCGCTGCGGATTCACGAAAACATCATGGGCGTGGTCGCTTTAGAGTCCAATCAACCCAATGTCTTCACCGAGGAAGATTTAAACCTGCTGAACACCTTAGCCGGTACGTTGGCTTTGGTCTTGCATGATGTCCAGTTACACGAAGAGACAAACCGCCACCTGCGTCAGTTACAAGCCGTGCAGACAGTTGGTAAAGCGCTCCTGGCTTCTCTGGACGTCCGCCTGGTGTTCGAGATCTTGATCCAACAGGTGCTGAGCCACCTTCATGCAGATGCAGCCGGGCTTTTATTGTTCAACCCTTATCTGCAAACCCTTGAATATGCCGCCTATAGCGGATTCCGTCCCCGTCAATACAAACAGACCTTTCTTTGCCTGGCGACTTCCTTGGCAGGCAAAGCCGCCACCGAACGCCAGATTGTGACCATCACCGATTCAGGGCAACTCAGTCAAGGCTTTGCCCAAACCTTTCGCGAGGAGGGTTTTCAAACCTACGGGGCAGCGCCTCTAGTAGCCAAAGGAAAACTGAAAGGGGTGCTAGAGGTCTTCTATCGCCATTCCTTCTCTCCTGATGCCGAATGGAAACGCCTGTTAGAGCTGCTTGCCGATCAGGCAGCCGTAGCAATCGATAACGCTGAGATGTTTGAGGAACTGCGCCGCGCCAACTTAAAGCTTTCGCTGGCTATTGAAGCGACCATCGAGGGCTGGTCGAAAGCTTTGGAATTGCGCGATAAGGAAACCGAAGGACATACCCTGCGGGTAACCGAATTGACTCTGAAGCTGGCAGAACGCCTGGGCGTTGATCCTGCTTTGATGCCGCACATCCGTCGCGGTAGTATCCTGCACGACATTGGCAAGATCGCCATTCCGGATGCCATTTTGCTCAAACCCGGAGCGCTGAGCGAGGCTGAGCGGGAGCTGATGCAACAACACCCGCGCCTGGCTTATGAAATGCTTTTGCCGATTGAATATTTAGCTCCGGCGCTGAACATCCCCTACTGTCATCATGAACGCTGGGATGGCAGCGGTTATCCGCGTGGCTTAAAAGGGGAAGAGATTCCACTCGAGGCGCGTATCTTTGCCGTAGCCGATGTTTGGGATGCGCTGATCAGCAACCGTCCCTATCGACACGCCTGGAGTCGTGCCGAGGCGCTTGCCTATATCCGCGAGCAAGCCGGCCGACAATTTGATCCCCGAGTTGTTCAGACGTTCTTAGAGATTGTGGAAGAGAATTCGCTGGCACAGGAAAGCGATTCGGCGCAATAATGCGTTCCATTATTGTCGAGGGACTTCTTCCAGTTGCACCTGCACTGTGAGCAGGCGTCCCTCACGCCAGACGACCACCGCAATGGTATCTCCCGGCTGGTAGCGATAGAGAGCGTTGATATAGGAGTGATGTTCATCCAGTTTCACGTCGCCGATCTGCACCAGAATATCTCCGCGGCGCAGGTCGGCTTTGCTGGCCGGGCTGTCGGGGAAAACCTGAGTGATATACACTCCCCATTCGATGCCCAGGTTATAAATGGCTGCCACGCGGGGCGTCACCAGTTGCCAGCGAATCCCCAAATACGGGCGCGAGACATACCCCTTCTGGATAAGCTGCTCAGCCACTTCGCGAGCGGTGTTAATCGGAATCGCAAATCCCAGTCCTTCGGCAATGGCTCCTGAACCGGTAGAGCGAACGATCAGGGTATTGATGCCGATCACCTGCCCCTGCAGGTTGACCAGCGGTCCGCCGGAGTTGCCCTGATTGATGGCTGCATCGGTCTGAATCAGGTTTTCGATCTGGTATCCCTGCCCGGTATCGATCGAACGACCGGTGGCGCTGATCACCCCCAGGGTAACGGTGTTGCGGAAATCGCCCAGGGGCGAGCCAATGGCAATGACCATCTCTCCCGGTGTGACCAGGTCGGAATTGCCCAGCTCCGCTATGGCTGGCGGGGAGGTGTCGATTTTCAAAACCGCTAAATCGGCGTAAAGGTCTGTACCAATCACCCGCGCCGCCTGCTGACTACCATCGGCGAGGATGACATTCACTTCTTTGACGTTTTGGACCACATGTTGATTGGTGAGCAAATAGCCTTCGGGTGAGATAAAGACCCCGCTGCCGCTCACCGTCTGATCGCCGGTCGGCCCAAAGAAAGTCATCTGACCCGGAACGATGCCCACTACAGTTACAACGGCCGGGCTGACTATTTGGACGGTCTGGATGATGCGCGATTGAGCTTCACTCAGGTCCAGGGGTGGAAGGGCGCGATCGGCTGGAGCAGGGGGAGGCAAAGCTGGGGTGGGCGAAGGTTGCGGCAGGCTCAAGGTCAGGCGACCGCTTTCGGCGGCGCGCAAGACCAGAAAACTGCCCAGAAAGACCCCTGCACAGGCTGAAACAAAGGCTATGATCAGAATCAAAAGCGCAGTACCCAGGCGGTTGGAAATCATACTGACTTTGCTTGCTCCTTGGGAAAAGTGATCGTGAAGGTAGTGCCTTTGCCCGGCGCGCTCAGGACGGCAATGGTCCCGCCTTGGAGCTCGATCAGGGACTTGACGATCGCTAGCCCCAAGCCGGATTGGCCGTTTTGCGAGCGCGACGGATCAGCGCGATAAAAGCGATCAAAGATGCGTGGCAGGTCGTGGGCGGCGATTCCGGCTCCGTTGTCGCTCACTTCCAGGAGTACCTGGCGGGCATCCTGCGTGGCACGTAACCAGATTGTCCCTCCCGGCGAGGTGTAGCGCAGGGCATTCTGGATCAGATTGTCCAGTACCTGAGCCATGCGTTCCGAATCTACCCGAATCGGAGCTAAGGGTTCGTGGGCTTCGAGCTGCAGGTCAACCTGGTTGCGGGCAGCCTGAATCTGAAACCGAGCCTGGGCGCGTTCGAGCAAAACCCTAGGATCAACGGCTTGCATGGCGAGCGGCAATTCGCCGGCATCTGCCAGAGAAAGCAACCGCAGGTCGTCGATCAAACGGCTGAGTTGTTGGGTCTCTTGATGGAGGATTTGGTAGACTTCCTCATTGCCCTCCAGCTTGCCATCGCTGAGGGCTTCGGTATAGCCCTGGATCACCGTCAGCGGAGAGCGCAAATCGTGGGCGATATCGGCCGTCATCTGGCGGCGAGCCTGGATGGCGCTCTCCAGTTGACGGCTCATTTGGTTAAACGCCTGCGCCAGTTCTCCCAATTCATCCTGGCTACGCACCTGCACCTGCCGCCCGTATTTGCCCTTAGCGATATCGAGAGCGGCGTTCTTTAGCTCGTGAAGGGTGCGAGTCAATCCGAATGCTAATAGACTGCCCAGCAGCAAAGCCAGGATGCTTGCCCCGACGGCGCTGAGCACAGTCGCGCTGCGCACGGTGCGTAAGAAGCGCTCCTCGACCGAGCCCGGCTGTAAGAGCTGGCGGGGAGGGGGGATCAACACCCAACCAACCTGCTCTCCGTTCAGTTCGAGGGCAATGGCGCGGCGCAGTTCGCCTCGCGAAAGGCGTTTGCCGATTTGTTGCTCATCCGGGCTATAGCGAACAACACCATGTGCATCGGCTAAGGTAAAAGGACGACTTTGCCAGGCAAAGGGGGTTTCGAACATGGGAGGTGGGAAACCCCCATCGAATCCCTGTAAGGTGCTCTCGATGCCTTCCCAGGACCCTCGTCGTTGATAGTAACGGACCAGCAAACGCAATAATCCCTGTTGTTCCCGCGTGATCACAAACTGATCGAAGGCAGAGCGGGTGCGTTGCCAGATGATCAGCGAAACCATCAAGGAGCCGCTGATACCAACCAGGAGGAAAGCGAGGATCAACTTGATCGTAATCGAGCGCATCGGGGCTTAAGGGCTTTTTTCCTGTGGCGCAAAGCGATAGCCAGCGCCGTAAACGGTCTCGATATAGTGCGGTTGAGACGGGTCGGGTTCGATTTTGGAGCGCAAATTGCGGATATGAACGTCAATGGTGCGTTCATAGCCTTCGTACGCCACACCTTGCAGGCGTTCGAGCAATTCCAAACGGCTGAAAACCCGTCCGGGTGCGCCGATCAGGGTAGCCAGGATGGTGAACTCAGAGGGAGTTAAATCCACCAGTTGTTCCCCCACCCGGGCGTAATGGCCCTGCAAATCGACCGTGATCTCGCCGGCGCGCAGGATTTGCGGCCTGGTCTCTTGTTGAGCTTTCTCCATGCGCCGTAATACGGCGCGCACCCGAGCCGCCAGCTCGCGCGGGCTGAAGGGCTTGACCACATAATCATCCGCGCCTAGTTCCAGTCCTAACACCCTGTCGCTTTCTTCCACCTTCGCCGTCAGGACAATGACGGGTGTGGCAGATTCACGGCTGAAGGTGCGTAAAAATTCGTACCCGTTCATCTCCGGCATCATCAAATCCAGCAGAACCACATCGGGCTTCTCATGCCGGGCGACGAAAAGGGCTTCCTGTCCGTCGGCTGCTGTCACCACCTCATACCCCTCTTGGGTGAAGTAGGACTTAAGCAGCTTGCGGATCTCGGCTTTGTCGTCAACCACTAGAATCTTTTTTGCCATCGTGCGTTTCTGCTCTGATTATACTGCCTCAGGGAGCATCCAGGCGTGAAGCAGGACGGATTAGCTTCCGTCCTGCTTCGTTTTAATGAATTGAGCTTCTAGGGTTCTAGGGCGGGGGGCACATCGATCGGAGGGCCAAAGGGTGGAAACTCACCCTGATGACCGCGGATCGGAGGTGGAAAGCCCGGCATCCTTTGCCAGTCCACCCGCGACTGCATCTGTTGCAGGAGAAGGTTGGCCTGCGCCTGGGTGATCACCCCCTCTTCAACGGCTTTCTTCACCGCCGCCTCGAAAGCGGAACGCATAGCATTGATGAAATTCTGGTTGCGAAACAATGCCCGCCGCGCTCGCATTAGGTCAGCCTGTTCCTGGGTGATCTTACCGTCCGCCACGGCTTGATCAAGGGCGATCTCAACCGCTTTTTGGCGCGCCTCGTTCAACGCTTCGACGCTGATCCCTAAAGCTTCAGCAAACAGGGCATTCAGATCAATGCCATTCTGATTCAACCAGGCGAAGACGCGATCGCCAAAGGGAAAGCGGCGCGAGTCGGATTGGAACCACTCAGCCTGTTTTTCGGTGATCAATCTCTGTTCGACAGCTTGCTTCAGGGCGGCTTCGGCGGCTTTTTGCTGAGCGATTTGTAGCTCATCAACACTGATGCCCAACGCCTGGGCTAAGGCTTCCTCGCCAACCCCAAAACTCGCCCCTTTCCCCATCCAACCAGCAAAGGGGCGGTTACCACCCCAGGCAGGATTGTTGGTGGTGGATTGGGCGCGCACACTATAGAAGGTGAAAGCCCCTAATCCGATGACGGCGACCAAGGCAATCAACCCGGCAATGACAAGAATTTTCTTTCGATTCATAGGCACTCCTTTTCGACATCTCTGATTTTGATAGGTTTCATGCTAACAGGATAACAAAGGAGTGTTAAGAAATTATGAAGCTGGGATTTGGAAAAGTTGAGTCTCAGGAGAACCTTTATTCGTGAAGGGGGTATTGTTATCTCTAATTGAGTTCTTAAGAGACACGTGCCATTAACATTCCCCTGCCAATTTTAGAATACGATTTCTAATTTCAGTGGACATCCACATACCTGAATCGCTTAACCTGTTTAAGTATGGCATAACAGCATCAATTAGGCCATGAGATTTTGCTTCCAACAATACCCTTAAGGTGCCCCATACTTGGAGGCCTGCGGCTTTGGCTGTACGACGAGCAAGCATATCGTCAAGTAGCACAATTCTCTCTGGATTTTCCAAACCCAACGCTATGACTGCCATTTCACCTACCCCCAAATCAAGAACCAACCATTCAGAAGGCATAGATTTTGGATTGGCGACCTTCAAAATGATGTATTCTTCTAGATCCGGAACGTCATACCCTCTGCTTCTCCCGATATCCAATTCCCTTATAACTGCTTCGGGTATCCAAACTTGTTCAAACAATTGTGAAAGCCAGTCGATGCCTCCAATCCGATAAAGATAGAGCAGCGGAGAGGTGTCACTAATCGCTTTAAGCATTGGCGCTTTCCAACTCGTCAAGTTCAGCAGCTAAAGGAAACACTTTGTAGCGGTTCAGGCTGAGCAGAAACTCCACTCGGGACATCCCGGCTAGCTCAGCAGCCCGCCCTGACGAGAGCCTGCCCATTTCAAACAGCTTGACAGCCGCCAACATCCGAATTTCACGTCCGAAAGTCTCGGCGTCTGTCTTTTCTGCCAAAAGCACCTTCTCTGGTATATCAATCGTAATTTGCTGGAATGCCATGTTTCCTCCAGTTAGCTACACCTATTATCGATAAACAGCGAATGTTTTTCAAAATAAACAAACATCTTTCACCACAGGTTGCATGGTTAATTTGCTGGGAAAGCCGTACACGAATAAGCATCTAAGGAACGAATGATAGCGCAATTTGTGCATTCGTCAAATATTCTTGGACGGTCTCCCCAGACAGACAGAGCTGATGGTGGGGATTTACAAATTAAACAAATCATAACCTGACCTTTACATGGTGTCAACAACTTTGGCGAAAAGATCGGGTATCCTTCATTTTGGAAAAATTAGGAAGCGAGTTGGGCAAGAGCATCTGTCAATTTGCGGGTTTATTGGTAAAATCTTCATCTGAAGATCACAGATAGAATTGAACCAACATGAAAGACATTCAAATTCTCCTGACCAACGACGATGGCATTCGATCACCGGGTCTATGGGCTGCGGCGAGCGCCTTGAGCGAAATTGGCTTCGTACACGTTGCTGCGCCGCGCGAACAGTATTCTGGGGCAGGCCGGTCGATGCCTTCGACTTCCGATGGCATTATTCAAGAACACATCATCAAGGTCAATGGACAGAACTGGAAGGTTTATTCGGTCGGAGGCACGCCGGCCCAAACAGTTTTACACGCCGTGCTGGAAATCTTGCCCCGTTGCCCCGATCTGGTGGTTTCGGGGATTAATTATGGCGAGAACCTCGGCACTGGGGTAACCATCTCTGGCACGGTCGGAGCCGCGCTGGAAGGAGCCGCCTTAGGCATCCCCAGTCTGGCAATCTCTTTAGAGACCGAGCCACAATATCATCTTTCTTATGCCACCCATATCGATTTCAGCGTGGCAGCTTATTTTGCCAAATACTTTAGCCGCCTGCTGCTATCCTGTACGTTGCCTTTCGATGTCGATGTACTAAAGGTGGATGTGCCTTCGAGTGCAACGCTGGAGACACCTTGGGAACTGTGTCGTCTTTCGCGCAAAAAGTATTACGAACCCTTGCGTCCGAAACGGCGGTCGTGGAGCCAACCCGGCCGCCTGGAATATCGTCTGGCGCGGGACGCCGGTGAAGCGGTGGAAGGCACTGACGCTTACGTAATGCGGGTCAAGCGGTGGGTGGCTGTGACTCCGCTTAGCCTTGATCTGACCTCACGGGTCGAAATGACGCAAGTCGAACAATGTTTGCGTTCAGCCATTCCTGCCTCACCAACTAGTCTCGCTGAAACCATTGCCGAAAATAGTCGCACAGTTGGGCATGAATAGCCGGCGGCGCAGTTAGAATGGTCATGGGTGGCGAGAGAAAATCTGCTTCGCCGTACAGGTTGGTGACCACTGCCCCTGCCTGGCGGGCAATTAATCCACCGGCGGCAACATCATAGGGCGCAATCTCATTTTCCCAATAGCCGTCAAAGCGACCACAGGCGACATAACAACAATCCAGAGCCGCGGAGCCTAAACGACGCACGCCCTGGGTGAGCAAGCTTAACCGCGCGTAGTGGTCAAGATTGTTGTTGGGGTTGGTGCGGATGTTGTAAGGAAAGCCGGTGGTTAGCAGGCAATGGCCTAAATCCTGGGTGGAAGAAGGACGGATGGGGTTGCCGTTCAGCCATGCCCCTTTGCCAGCTTCGGCGGTAAAACATTCATCGCGCATCGGGTCATAGACGACCCCTAAAGCCAGTTCCCCTTTTTCCTGATAGGCAATAGAAACGCTGAAGAACGGAATACCATGGGCATAGTTCACCGTACCATCCAGGGGATCAATGTACCACACATGGTCGGGACTTCCCTTAAGAGCCCCACTCTCTTCGGCAATCACCCGATGTTCAGGGTAAGACTGGCGAATCTGGCGCAAGAGAAAGTTCTCCGAGCGCCGATCGACGTCGGTCACTAAATCAATTGGGCCTTTGTAGTCAATTTGTAAATGATTGATCGCCCCAGGCAAAGGTTCATAACTTTGGCGCAAAATGATACCCGCTTGGCGGGCAAGGTTTTCCAGTTCATCTAAAGTCGGGGTTGCCACTGCGATTCTACTGCTCCGAGAAGTTCTTTGGATTTAAAGCGCTCTTATTTTAACCCAAATCCAGGGAAGACCGTTGAATCGTCCCGAAGGTTTCCCCAAGCGCGCTTTGGGCGTGATAACTTAACCCTGGTGACGCTGTTTTGCTAATTGCGAAGCGAGGTGATCTTAACTGATTACCCACCACAGGATCTACCCGACGGGGCGCACCTTCCACGAATGCACGAATCGCACTGTCATTCGTTTATTCATGGTTTATTCGTGGACGGTTTTCTCGGCGAATGATCACCACAATTTACCTCAGATACTGGCCGAGAATGCGCTCGAGTTCCTGTAGTTCGCTCTGGATTTCGTCCCGATGGCGGATGGCTTCGTCCAGCAGGGCTTGATAAGCCGAGCGTTGCGCTTCTGGCAGGGTACGCAAGAGTTTTTCGGTGCGGCTGATCTGAGCCAATTTGTGCTGCAATTTGTTCTCCAATCGCTCACGGTAGCCGCGATAGAATTCGTGATCCTCCAACGGGCGTGGCAGGGTGGAGAGATCGGCGGTTAGCACCTCGGCAATGGTCAGTAGGAACTCTTCTGTATCCACCGGCTTCTCCAGAAAGCGCACTGCCCCTAGGCTAAGGGCAAAGCGTTTGTCTTCCGGGGTGACGTAGGTAGCAGATAGGAAGATGATTGGGATCTGACTGGTTTTTGGATCGGCACGCAGTCTGTGCGCCAGGGCAAAGCCATCCAGCTTGGGCATAAGAATATCGGTAATCACCATCGCCGGTAACGCTTTCTCGATGGCTGCCAGAGCTTCCTCGCCGTTCGAGGCCGTCACCACCGGATAACCCTTGAAGCGCAGGGTTACTTCGAGTAACTCTAAAATATGGGGTACGTCTTCAACGATGAGAAGAGGTCCGTGTGGAATAGCCATGGCTCCATTTTACCCTGCTTGCAACTTAAGTTGCCTAACAAATTTGTAGGGCGGTATGATTGACTCTCCTGCAAAAACATACCGCCAAGACGTTGAGAGCGCAGGATTTTACAGTTCCCCTCTCTGACTGATCTCTAGCAAAACTCCGACCGGCGGTGGTTTTGGCAGATGCTGGATGAAGGCGTCTGGATCTTGTGGCAGGTCACCAGTAAGCCCTATGGTGATGCACAAGCCAACCTGCTGACTGATTCCAGCTTTCGCAGAAATTTATGGAGTGTGGAAGTCGTACTTCTGCACTCCAAAATATGATTGCTGAAGTATGATTGTGGCACCGACATTTGAGCTGGCATTTGCCCGGATGGGGGATGGATTTACACCCTGGCAGTTGACCCGCTGACGCCGACCACGCTTTATGCAGGGACATATAGCGGCGGTGTGTTCAAAAGCACGAACGGCGGAGCAAACTGGAGCGCAGTCAACAGCGGCTTGACCAATGCCAGTATTCGCGCTCTGGCCATTGATCCGGCAACCCCCACCACACTCTATGCCGGAACAGAAGGCGGCGGTGTGTTCAAGAGCACCGACGGCGGGGCAAACTGGAACGCAGTTAATACTGGCCTGACAAATACCCGTGTTCGCGCCCTGGCGATCAACCCAGTGACTCCGACCACACTCTATACAGGGACATGGGGAGGCGGTGTTTATAAGAGCTTGGACAGCGGCGCAACATGGAACACGGTCAACGTCGGACTGACCAATCTCTCGGTGTATACTCTGGTCATCGACCCGGCAACGCCGACCACCCTCTATGTCGGGACATCGAGCGGGGGCGTATTCAAAAGCACGGATAGCGGCGGTACGTGGAATGCGGTCAACACCGGCCTGACCAATCTCTGTGTGTATGATCTGGCAATTGACCCGGTAACCCCGACCAATCTCTATGCCGGGACAGTTTTCTATGGTGGCGGTGCCTTCAAGAGCACCGACGGCGGGGCAACCTGGAGCGTGATCAACAACGGCTTGACTAACCGGCACATACATGCCCTGGCGATCGACCCGTCCACCCCAAATACACTCTATGCGGGCACGGATGGCGGCGGCGCCTTCAAGAGCACGGACGGCGGGGCGTCCTGGAGCGCAATCAATACCAGTCTGACGAATCCCTTTGTTTTCGCTCTGTCGATAAACCCGGCCACCCCAAGCACATTCTATGCCGGTACATGGGGTGGTGTGTTCAAGAGCGCGGCGTTTGAAAGCGCTTGATTTGCCTTCATTCGTGGTTTTAGAGTTCGGCGGAAGCGTGGCTTCCGCACTCCATACAAGGAATGCGGAAGGATAGCTTCCGCATTCCATATAGCGCGGTTCTAAGGTGTGGGGGTTGCCGTGGCGACAGCCACGGAAGTGGGGGTCACGGTGGCAATTGGTGTCGGAGTAGGCGGCACGGGAGTCACCAGATTGACCCGCACGATGAGCCTCTGTCCGAAGAAAATCACGTTGGGGTTATCCAGTTTGTTTTGTTCCAGGATGTCCTCAACCGTGCTGTTAAACTTTTCGGCAATGATGGCTAAGGTGTCGTTTGGTTGCACAATGTATTCGATTTTGGTGCCGCGCGGCAGGTTGGGAGGCAGGGGGGTTGCGGTGGGCAGTTGGGTATTCGGACCTGGAATGGTGAGCTGGTCGCCAATCCGAATCAGGGGATTCGCCGGATCGAGATTGTTAATGGCAACCAAGACGAAGAAATCAACGTTGAATTTTTCGGCGATGCCGATCAGGGTGTCCCCTTCTTGAACGGTGTAGGGGAAGGGTCCTGAAGCAGTGGGGGTAGCGGTTTCGGTTGGAGTGTTGGTGACGGTGGGCGTATCGGTGGGTAGCGGCGTGTTGGTGGCCGTATTGGTTGGCGTGGCTGTTTCAGTTGGGGTTGAAGTGGCAGTTGGAAAGAGTGAAATCTGAAAGCTGCGGGGGTTGACCAACCAGAAGATCAGCACTGCTGCGCCAATCACCAGCAGCGCAGCAGACAAGCCAAGGATCAGCGGGGCTTGTTTGGCGGCCTGTTGCCGTTTGCGGTAGGAAGTGATCACATCCTGGGCTTTTTCCTTATCTTTATCCGTCATGGTTAATCCAATTCTTCTCCTCTCCGTAGGGAGTATGGTTTGATTTTACCTTATATTTTCATCTTTTCTCTGCGGTAGATTCTTCTGCCTGCCAAACTTGGGGGTCGTAAGCCGGTAACTCACACCGCAATTCGCCATCCTGACGGTAACCCAGCGCGTAAGCGGCTTGCATCAGTTGATGGATTTCGCTGGTGCCTTCGTAGATCACTGCCCCTTTGGCATTGCGCAGGTAACGCTCAACCGGGTATTCGTCAGAATAACCATATGCGCCGTGAATTTGAACGGCTTCAGAAGCAGCCTGGAAGGACGCATCGGTGGCAAACCACTTCGCCAGAGAGGTTTCTTTCGTATTGCGATAGCCCATGTTCTTCATCCAGCCGACTCGCAAGTAGAGCAACCGCGCAGCTTCGTAGGATTGCACCATATAGGCAATTTTTTGTTGGATGAGCTGGAATTTGCCGATTTCCCTGCCAAAGGCTTTGCGCTCGGTGGCATATTTCACACTGGCTTCTAAACAAGCGCGGATCAACCCCGTTGCGCCGGCTGCAACCGTATAGCGGCCGTTATCTAAACAACTCATGGCAATCTTGAATCCCTCCCCTTCTTCCCCTAGTCGATTTTCCAGGGGCACACGCACATCCTGAAAAGCAATCCAACCGGTGGAGCCGGCGCGCACGCCTAATTTGCCATGAATGTCGCCGCGGCGAATGCCGGGCGAACTTAAGTCCACCAGAAAAGCCGATAACCCATCATGGGGATCAGCGGCTTGGGGGTTTGTGCGGGCAACGACCAGGGCATGGTGGGCTTTGGTCGCCAGGGAAATCCACATCTTTTCGCCATTCAAAACGTAAGAATCACCATCCCGGCGCGCCGAACAGCTCAAATTCGCCACATCCGACCCCACGCCCGGTTCACTTAACCCAAAGCAGGCGATCTTTTCGCCTTTTGCCTGCGGGATGAGAAAACGCTGCTTCTGTTCTTCATTACCCCATTGGAGAATGCCCAGGCTATTCAATCCCACGTGCACCGACATCACCACCCGTAAGGTGGTATCCACCGCCTCTAACTCTTCGCAGGCAAGGCCGAGCGAGATATAATCCATACCTTGCCCGCCATATTTCAATGGGAAACAGATGCCTAGAATGCCCAGCTCGCCCATTCGTTCGAGGACAAAGGGCGCCATTTGCTGGGCGCGATCGGCTTCGCGGATGATCGGGGCAACTTCGCGTTGGGCAAACTCGCGCACCATTTGTTGCACCATCTGATGTTCGGAGGATAGGGCAAAATCCATATCATTTCCTTTAGCGATTTTAAATGGGTTCTAAAGTAACAACCTACCATCACAAGGCGTGTTGATAATTTGCCGAGAAAACCTTCCACGAATTGACCACGAATAAACGAATGGAAGCGCTATTCGTGCATTCGTGAAAACTTCGTGGACGGTCTGTCCTGCCAAATAGAGCCTTTGGTAGGTAATTACGTACTAAATGAATTTTACCTTCACCCGGCTGAGTTTGGATGAAAATCAGATAAGGGATCGCTGAGCCGGGGATTGGATTCTGGAGTTCGATGGTATACTTGCACGGCGTCATGAACGGTCTCAATGCCCCAGAACCAAAGGATCGGAGGAGCAGGCTGACTCAGCGCTGGAGATGGCTGATCAGCGGATCAGGTGTGGTATTGGTCCTGGCTTTCTTGCTCGCCTCTCTCTCCAATCGCTTTCAAAACGTGGAGGGCTGGCACAATTTTCTGGTTGCCCTGGGATTGGCCTGTCTGTTGCTGTGGGGGGGATGGCGGCTGTTGCGCCGCGAGTCTCCGCCACGCTGGTTGGGGGGGTTGCTGGTGGGAGCAGCCATGTTCCGCCTGGCTTTGGGCGCGCTGTGGTTTGGTGCTCTACCGACCGTGGGATTTGGTTCCCCAGCCGAACGCAGCGGGTACGTGATGGCAGATGCCTATAACCGCGATCGGGCCGCCTGGCGAGCAGCTAATAGCGAGCGACCGCTGATTAAACTCATTACCGGGCGTGTTTATCGCAAAGTTGATCAATACGGTGGCCTGTTGTTCCTCAGCGCAGTTTATTATCGTCTCCTGGATGGTAATGCGCATCGGCCTTTGTTGATGGTTGTGCTCACGGCGGCTTTTTCTGCCCTGGCGGTTATTTTCGTCTGGGGGATGGGGAAAATTGCCTTTGGGGAGCGGGTTGCCAGTCTGGCAGCCTGGCTGCTGGCGCTTTACCCTGAGGCGGTCTTATTGGGCAGTTCGCAGATGCGCGAAGCCTTCTTGATTCCCCTGGTGGCGCTTTCCCTGTACGGCCTTTTGCGCTGGCAGCGCGATCATCAGTGGCAAGGCGCAGCCCTCTGCGCCATGGGGCTGGTATTGACCTATCCCTTCTCTCCCCCTTCCAGCGCTTTGGGCCTTTTCACACTGGTGAGCGTTCTGGCAATCAGCGGCGATGGGAGGTTATTGCGCCAGAAGCGAGTCTGGGTGGCAATCCTGATCGTCATCGTTCTCATTGCGCTAGGGATCTGGTATAGCTGGGGCAGCTTTGCGCCACAGAAGGTCAACAATCCCCTCTCCCTGGCCGCCTGGTGGTTCAAGATTTCGGCCGGTTTGCAAACCCATTTGAGCATTCAAGATTCGGGTTGGATGCAGAAAGTTGCCCGGCCTCTGCCGGAGTGGGCGCGTTTTACCCTGATGACCCTCTACGGGGTCAGCCGGCCGCTCTTGCCGGCCGCCCTGATTGCCCAATCTGCCAAGCCATTTTGGCAGGCAATTGCCATCTGGCGCGCCGTGGGGTGGACACTCTTGTTGCCTTTTCTCCTCGCTGCGCCGTTGCTGGCACTGCGCCGCTCAAGCGGAATTGAGTCATCAGAACGGCGACTGGTTTTGGGGCTTAGTCTGGCGGTTTGGGTGGGAATACTGGTTGCCGCTATGCGTGGTGGAGCGGATTTGTGGGATAACCCGCGTTATCGAGCCATGTTGGCTGCTCCGCAGGTGCTCTTAGCCGCCTGGGTCTGGGTGTGTTATCGTCAACGCCAGGAGACCTGGATCAAACACCTGGCAGTTGCTCTGGGCTTGATCTTGCTTTGGTTTGTGCCCTGGTATTTACGCCGCTACACGGCCTTTTTCTGGCCGCTGAGCGATTTCTTTCTCACCCTGGGTTTGGGAATTGCCAGCGCCATACTCTATGGTGGTATGGTATGGTGGATGAAAAGAAGGCGTAGTTTTTGATAAAATAGCCCGAAATCTTGCTCAATGGTAGTAAAAGATGAAACGGAATCTGTCACCCCTCACGCATTATAAGTTTGTTGAACAAAAAGCCATCTTGTATATCCGCGATCGCGTTTGTGAAACCGCCGACGAATTGCTTTCCAGTGAGATGTTCTTCGAAGTGCTGCGTCGGGCGGTAGATGCCCTGAAGCGGCGTGAATCTCCGCTGGTGGAACTCTTTCAGTCCACTGAGGATGGCATCATTCCCGACCAGGAATTGCGCCATCTGGTGGCGATCTTTCGCTGGTTAGCGAAATTACCTTTGGAGTATGTGCATAAACTGGTCAACGCTGAACAGGCTCACCTGCTCGCCAGGCCGGCCTTGCTCTACGACTTTGTGGAATATCTCTATGACTACTGGCGGGAGTACGAGCGTTTCTTGATTTGCGATTCGGAAGGCGATGCCCTAGATCAACGACCGTATCGCACCTTTAATCGCACCATCGAATCGCTCACCCATCTGGTGCGCAGCGTTTACCGCGATGTTCAGGAGAACATCAGCGGCCAGCACCCCAACATCTACCGCCAGATTGTGGCGGGAGCAGAAGTCGCTGCAATTGCCCTGCCCAAACCGATTTTCTCGATTGTGGATGATCTCCAGCAATTGAATCAAATTCCGGTCATCCGCCAGGTACTGATGTACCCGCCCCTGCTGCTCAACCCACCGATGAACAAACGCACTGGGCAATTCGTACAAACCGAGCAAAGCCCCCTCGATGCGCTTCGACTTGACCCTTCCGAATGGCTGTGTTACCCCGCCAAAGTAGGCCCGCTATTGATCCTGATTTATTTTCACGAGCTATTTTACGAGCTTGGTTTCACGTTGTCTAACCTCTTTGAATTGGCAGAAGACGACTTTCTCTCCAACCGCTCGGTGGATGCCATTCTCTTATTCGGCGTGCCCGATGATTGTATTGATCCCAAAGCAGCCTATCCGACGGTCTTTTACCATCATCCCGAAAACAACCTGTGGATCGGAGCCATCCCGCGGCGCAAGGAATTCGGGTATTTCGGATACATGAAGAAGATGACGCTCACTTTACATAATATCGTGATGATGCAGCAGGGACGATTTCCGTTTCATGGGGCGATGATGCAGTTCTTACTGAAGAACGGGCGCGAGTTTAACCTGCTCATCATCGGAGATACCGGTGCAGGCAAATCGGAGACCCTAGAAGCATTTCGCGCTATCGGCGAGGAAGCCATTCGCTCGATGACTATCATTGCCGATGATATGGGTTCCCTTGAAATCCAGACCGACCGAGAGATCATCGCTTACGGCACCGAAATTGGAGCATTTGTCCGCCTGGACGATCTGAATCCCGGCTACGCCTTCGGACGGTTAGATCGCACGATTATCATGAATCCCTCGCAGGTGAACGCGCGGGTCGTCCTGCCGGTAACTACCTACGCTAACATCATGGGTGGCGCCAGGGTTGATATGGTATTGTATGCCAACAACTACGAAGAAGTGGATGCAGACCATCCGATCATCGAAAGGTTCAACACGCCTGAGCAAGCTCTGACGGTCTTTCGGGAGGGTAAATCGATGAGCAAAGGCACAACCACCTCAACCGGTCTAACCCAGGCTTATTTTGCCAACATCTTCGGCGCGCCACAATTTCAATCCTTGCACGAGGCTATCGCTCAACGTTATTTTCAAGCCTTCTTCGAGCGGGGAATTTTTGTCGGACAACTACGCACCCGGCTTGGCTTGCCGGGTTGGGAACGCAAGGGACCGGAAGAAGCTGCCCGCGCCTTGCTCGAATGGCTGGGATAATCCTTTCACTGAGGTTATAATAACGGAGAGTGGCAGTTGGGCTCGAGAACATCGCCTGAGTTCCTCCACACCTGAGCCAGGCTTTGCAGGACAGGAAGTGTTTGCCCTGAAGACTACCAACGCCAATCATTCATGATTAGAAAGGAATTAAGGAATTATGGAAGAATCTAATCTAAAAATCGAAGAAACAAGTGAAAGCGAGGGAGAAGACCTGTATCACGATGAAGCCAAGTTGATGCGCGTTGCCGGTTGGGCAAACGCCGTCTCGTGGATTATTCTGGCTCTGGCGGCAATCTTTTCCTTTAGTGGCGTCTTTCTACAACTTCAACAAGGCGCCTTACGTCTGGGGATCAACGGCATCCTGGGGATGATCAGCACCCTCTTTATCCTTCTGGTGGGCGGCTTTTTCTTCGTCCTGTTACAAGCCATCGGAGAGGGTATTTACCTCTTCATGGATATTGAGGAACATCTGCGCAAGAACAAGAAATGATAGCGGTTTTACCGGAACAGAAAACCGCCACGCCGAGTGAACCGCGTGGCGGTTGTTTCGATGATCATTCTGCGCAGAATGTCGCTTCCCTAGATGCCCAACTCGGCGCGCAAACGCAACATGTGCAAAATTTGCTCGCGAGTGAGAATGCCAATCAATTCGCCGTTCTCCACTACGGGCAGTTGAGCGACATTGGCGTCATCCATCATCCGTAAAGCGGTCAAAACCTCTGTTTGCGGGGTTACATAGGTGACGCGGTCGAAAGGCACCATTGCCTGTCGCGCCGTAGTAAAGCGCCACTTATTTTGAGGCACCGCAGTGACATCCTTCAGGGTAATCACGCCGCTGGTTAGGTCATTGTCCATCACGATAAAACACCGCTGTCCGCTGGTCAGAATATAGTCTTCGACTAACTGACTGAGGGGGGTCAGAGCGGAGATGCGGTTACATTGAGGGTTCATCACATTGGCAACGCGTAGTCCTTGCAGGGCGTTTTGTAGATGAGTCTGAGCGTAAGCGCTGGCGGCTGCATTCTGTAAGAACCAGCCAATAAAGGCAAGCCACAGCCCATTGAAGAACTGTCCCCGCAAGATGGTAAAGATGCCCAATCCGATAAAGCCAAAGGCAACCAGTTGACCGCTGATGGCTGCTACCTGATTGGCGCGTTGAAAACTGCCGCTGATCTTCCACACCAAGGCGCGCAACACCCGCCCGCCATCGAGGGGAAAGCCGGGGATTAAGTTAAAAACGGCGAGGATAAAGTTGATCCGCATCAGATATTCGCTGGGAGCGGCTAAGTAAGGAATAGCCCGATCGAGCAGCCATAGCGCCGCAAACCCTCCTGCCAGAGCCAGGCTGACCAGCGGTCCGGCAATCGCAATGCGGAACTCTACCCCGGCGGAAGGCGGTTCTTTGCCAATCTGGGCAATGCCGCCAAAGATGAACAGGGTGATGCCGCGCACGGGGATTTTCTCGCGCAGGGCAACCACCGAGTGACCCAATTCATGCGCCAGCACCGAAGCGAAGAACAACCCGCTGGTAATTACAGCTAACAACAAATGAACGAGGGCGGGGACTTGCGGATAGGCTTGCACAAAGTATCCGCCCGCCAATGACCAGGTCAGCAAACCAAAGATCAAGAACCAACTGATGTGCAACCCAATCGGGATGCCAAAGATTGTACCAATGCGTAGGCTGGTGTCCATGCCATGTTCCTTTCTTCACCAAAGGCGAAAGAGAGCATCTTTTAGCCGGCACAGGCTGTTCCTTGGGTTTGGACGACCCTCCCCCTGTGCCAGAGCCAGCGATTCAACGCCCGAAACCGCGATTTTCCTTCGCCGAATTTGTTAATTATTATGATAATTTTATAACATATTGCAAGGGTTTTGTCAAGATTCCCCCAGGCGGTCGACCGAAAGCCTGGTTCACACCCGCTGCAAGGCTTGCTCGAGATCGGCGATCAGGTCGGCCGCATCTTCGATTCCCACCGAATAGCGTATCAAGTTGTCTTCAATGCCCAGGGCACGCCGTTCCTGACGCGATAGCTCATAGTAGGAAATTACGGCCGGTTGAGAGACCAACGACTCGGTGCCGCCCAGCGAGACGGCTAAGAGGGGAATTTGCAAGGCGTCCAGCACGCGCGCGGCGCTTTGTCCATCGCCTTTGACGGTGAAAGAGACCACTCCGCCAAAGCCCTTGTACTGGCGTAATCCGATGGCATAATCCGGGTGGGAGGGCAAACTGGGATACCACACCCGCTCCACCGCCGGATGGGCCGCCAGGTACTCGGCGATTTGCCGAGCGTTTTCGTTATGGCGGGCGATGCGCAACCCCAACGTCTTGAGGCCGCGGATCAACAACGAGGCAATATAGGCATCGCTGATCGCACCAACCACCCCCTGAAATTCCCGCAGGCCGGCTAGCAGCTCATGGCGTCCAGCCACAACTCCCGCCAGCAGGTCATTATGTCCGGCGAGATATTTGGTGGCTGAATGCACCACCAGATCAACACCCCACTCAAGCGGACGAAGATTGAAAGGCGTAGCAAAGGTAGAATCGACCACCGTGAGTAACCGATGGCGTTGGGCGATCTCTACAAACTGCTCGATATCCAGCAGACGATTATGAGGATTGGTAGGGGATTCGGAAAACAGCAGGCGGGTGTTGGGGCGAATGGCAGCCGTGAGCGCTGCCCCGTCGTTCATGGGGACAACGCTACATTCAATGCCGTAACGGGGAAGGGTGGCGGTACACAACTGACGCGTTTTGCGGTAGAGGTTTTCGGTGATGATCAAATGATCGCCGGCCGAGAGTAAGCTCAACAAGAGGGTGGAGATCGCCTGCATCCCAGAGGCAAATAACACCGCTTCTTGCGCGCCTTCTAAGGCCGCCAGGCGCGCCTCGGCGGCTGTAATGGTGGGGTTGCCATAGCGGCCATACTCGCTGCGATCTAGCGGTTCACCCCATAATTTCTGGCGCATATACTCGTTCACCGCCTGGGTGTTTTCAAACGTAAAGGTTGCCGTAGAGACCAACGGCTCGGTAATCGAGTGGTAGGGATTCTTCATTCGTCCGCTATGCACTGCTTCAGTGGAAGCGCCCAGTTTATGGGAGGTTGGCGGAAGGGCGACGGCTGCCTCTTCGGTAAGGGTAAACCAGTTGTTAGGTGAAATTGTTTTGACCATCTCTGTTTCTCCTGCTTTTTCCAACATTTGAGATAAAAAAGCAGGCTACCCGGTGTGGGTAGCCTGCTAGAGGGTGCTGCGGAATGACCTTAATACCGCAAACAAACCGCTGCTTCCCACACCGAAGCGCGCCGAGACATCATCATGCCCATCATCATGATGCTGACCAGAAGAGAGGAGACCACCAAAAGGTACGCTTCAAGCATGGGAAAACCATCCATCCTTAGCTTTTACTATACAAAAACATTGCTCATTGGACTATAGACAATTTGGATAATCTTTTCCCCTTAAAGAACAACACTTTGCACAAAAGCGGCTTTTAGCGCTCTTCGAGCGGTCGCATCATGCGGTAAATGTGCAGGGCGAGTTGAATTGCCAGGCGATTTTCCGGCTTGTCTAAATCGATATTGGTGATGGCAGCAATGCGCTCCAGGCGATAGACCAGGGTGTTACGGTGAATGTACAGGGCTTCTGCCGTTTGGGACAGGTTGCCGTTGTGGGCAAAAAAGGCTTCGAGCGTATTAATAAACTCTTGCGGGTTTTCGGTCGCCAGCAGATTGCCTAAGACCTCCTCCTGAAAGGCAATCAGTTCCGGGCTGTGTTCGAGTTGAAGCAACAAGCGGTATACCGAGAGATCGGGGTAGTATAAAGGTGCTCGCTCGTTCAGACGCCGCGCCATATCCAGCGCTTGACCGGCGCGAGTGAAAGAAACGCGCCATTCCCCCACTTCCAGAGCGGGTGTGCCAATGCCACAACGGACAATAGCCTGTGGGTATTCGCGCTGCGCCTGACGCAGGATGGCTTCGGCGAGGGCAATGGCTTCTTGTGGACGAGCAGCTTCGCTGCCGAGCGGACAGAAACAAATCACCTCTGATCCCATGGGATGGACAATGGCGCGCAAACCGCGCTGAGCAATCTCGCCGTTGATGATCGTCTCTAAACGCCGCCGGGAGGGAGCAGCGGGTGTATCCCACATAAACCGCAGGGCAACGTGGGCTTGTTGAGGGTTCAGGCCCATGGTTTGCAGCCACAGTCGTGCATCGCGAGGGGTGAGAATCTCTTGCAGTAAAGCATTGAGCAGATCGCCCTTGAGCCGTTTCTCGGTTTCGCGGATGGCTTTATTGCGCGCCATTTCAATCGCCAGCACCAGCCCACCCTGTTCAGCGACCAGATAGTCCAAAGAGTCAAACTCACCCTGCACACCGACCAGAGAGAGATAACCCCGTGCCACTTCGCCAACCACCACGGGAGCGATCAGACAACTCAACCCGCCGCCCAGGTCTTGACAATGAATGGTGGGTTGACTGCCAACCCGTTTGCGGTCGAGAAAGGCTTCGGGCAAGGGGCGCAGTTCACTGAACTGGGCGAGGATGTCCTGCCAGATTGCAGCCAGAGTCGTGGAGGGATAGTGAGCAAGGATGCCGCCCCGTTTATCCTGTAAGATCACGCCGCGGGCGGTCATCTCTGCCATTGCCTGCACCAGACCTTCCAAACCGCGCCCTTCGGCTTCCAACTGCGCCAGTTGAGCGTGAAGATGAGCGCCGCGTTCGATCGTAGCCGCCCGTGCATTGACCAGCACCGCCATCAATCGTTTCTGTAAAGTGCGCTTATCAACTCGCTCTTCGGTAGCGGCGATGGGCAGGGAGAGATCCGCCGGCACTTCTTTGACCTTGCCAATGACAATCACCAGGGCAGCGTTTTTCTGCTGGGCTTCTCGGAGCACTTCCTCCGTGCAATCGGCTGCGGTCAGAATCAAAATATCTCCCGCGCGCAGGTCTTCAAGGGTAAGCGATACCCAATCTGGCGATGGGAGGGCACCCGTGACCGGGCGCAACCAGTGGGGGGGTTGCTCTAGTGCCAGTCGCAGGGTCTCGGTCAGGGTGAGTTCTGAGATAGACATCGTTTCGATTCCGCTTCCGCCGCCTCCGCCGATTCGGTGTCTTGCAAACAACTAAGGAGGATTCTGGCGAATTTCGGGCAATTATACCCTGTAAATGTCTGACAGAACGCTCATTTTTCGTCAGGTGCGTCGATAAGACGGAAGCGTGGCTTGCGCCATCTAGATTGCAATTCCCCGCTCAACCTTCCCCGGTCGGCAGTTCTGACGTTTTCTGCTATTTTTCTGGCGGCCGTGATTTGCTACTCAAAAAGATAAGCGTTTGCTATGTGGTAGATTGGGGTATAATTTTGCCGACATTCAGACACACTTAGTAAGGAGAACAATCAGATGCGTGTGTACAATTTCAATCCAGGCCCGGCCGCGCTACCCTTAGAGGTGTTACAACAAGCTCAGGCGGAGATGTTGGATTATCGTGGTACGGGCATGTCGGTGATGGAGATCAGCCATCGCTCGAAAGATTTTGAAGCAATCCTCACGGAAGCCCAAAACGATTTACGAAGCTTGCTCAATATCCCCGAAAATTACCAGATTCTCTTCCTGCAAGGTGGGGCTTCTCTGCACTTTGCGATGCTGGCGATGAACTTTCGACCGAATGGCGCCTCGGCAGACTATATCGTTACCGGTACGTGGAGTAAAAAAGCCCACAAAGAAGCTCAAAAACTGGGTAAGACGCATCTCGCGGCTAACCTAGAAAGCGAAAACTTCACCCGCTTGCCAGCCCAATCTGAACTTGATCTTGACCCCAATGCCGCATACTTGCATTTCACCTCCAACGAGACCATCCATGGCGTGGAATATTTTGAGGAGCCTGACCCGCCGCAAGGGGTGCCCCTTATTTGTGATGCTTCTTCTGATTTTATCAGCCATCCGCTGGATGTCTCCAAATACGGCATGATCTATGCTGGCGCGCAAAAGAACGCCGGACCGGCTGGTGTGGTTGTGTGCATCATCCGCAATGACCTGCTGGAACGCGTGCCGGAAAACCTGCCCGATTTGCTCAATTACCGCGTCTTAGCCAAAGAGAATTCGTTGCTCAACACACCGCCTTGTTGGAACATCTATATTGTCGGCCTGGTTTTGAAATGGCTCAAAAAACTGGGCGGCTTGGAGGCGATCTACAAGCTCAACCAGCAAAAAGCTGCTTTGGTCTATCAAGCGATTGACGAGAGCGGTGGATTTTATCGCGGCCATGCCAGGTCGCATCGCTCCTTGATGAATGTAACCTTCCGTCTGCCTTCTGAAGCGTTAGAAGACCAGTTTGCCAGTGAAGCGAAAAAACAAGGGCTGATTGGCTTAAAGGGTCACCGCTCGGTGGGTGGCATTCGCGCGTCGCTCTATAACGCCGTTCCGCTGGAGGCCGCCCAGGCGTTGGTGAGCTTCATGAAGGAGTTTCAGCAGAGGAACGGGTAAAGACACCCGAAATGTCCGTGAGTTGAGAGGGCGGAGAAGGATGTCCGCCGGCTCAGCTCCTATGTTCATGCCAGCGGCTCTAAATGGGCGGTGAAGTGGCGCAAACCTGGCGGCGCCCAGACGAGGCGCATGCCCTTGATCGCCTGCCGTCGCGCGTAGATGTCGATGACGCTCCTGGCAACGTGGCGGATGTGATTGTCGGTGTAAACTCGGCGCGGAATAGCTAAGCGCACCACTTCCAGGGGCGAATAGTGAATCTCTCCGCTCTGTGGGTCTTCACAGCCAAACGCCAACTGACCCAAGCCGCAGCCGCGCGTCCCCGAATCAAGATACAGCTCGGCGGTGAAGGCTTCGGCCGGATACTGCTCCTGGGGGATGTGGGGCAGAAAGCGTTTCATATCAAGCATCACGCAATGCCCGCCAACCGGGCGCACAGCCGGAACGCCGGCTTCCAGCAAGGTGTTACCCAAAAGGTGCACCTGCCGTATCCGACTCGCCAGGTAAGACTCTTCCAGAACCTCTTGTAAGCCAATCGCCAAGGCCTCTAGGTCACGCCCCGCCATTCCCCCATAAGTGACAAACCCTTCTAAAAGGATGAGCAGTTGCTGTGCCTGGCGGTATTTCTGTTCGTCTTTGAGCGCCAAAAAGCCGCCGATGTTTACCAGGCCATCCTTTTTTGAGCTCATTGTACAGCCATCGGCGTAGGAGAACATCTCGCGGGCAATTTCTTTGATCGATTTGTTTTCATACCCTGGCTCGCGCTGCTTGATAAAGTAGGCGTTCTCGGCAAAGCGGGCGGCATCGAGATAGAAAGGTAAACCGTACTTGTCGGCGATTGCCCGCACCCCCCGCAGATTCTCCATTGAAACCGGCTGACCACCGTTATTGTTGCAGGTGATAGTGAGGTGAATCAGCCCGATCTTTTCGCGCCCTTCTTTGCGGATGAACTCTTCCAGCTTGTTCAAATCAATGTTGCCTTTGAAAGGGTGTTCTGCCGCTGGTTGCAACCCTTCGTCAATGATCAAGTCGTGCGGGATGCCCCCTTTATGCAGGACATGAGCGTGGGTGGTGTCGAAAAACATATTGCCCAGCGCAGAGAGCCCCGGTTGCAAATGTAACATCATCAGGATATTCTCCGCCGGCCGCCCCTGATGAGTTGGGATCACATACGGATAGCCGGTGATCTCCTGCACAACTTCCTGAAGGTGAAACCAGTTGCGACAACCGGCATACGATTCATCCCCGGTCATGATCCCTGCCCACTGATACTGGCTCATTGCCGAAGTGCCGCTATCGGTCAGTAAATCGACAAAGACATCTTCGGCCGCAATGTTAAAGATATTGTAGTGAGCTTGGCGCAAAATTGCCTCGCGCTGCGATCGGGTTGTGAGCTTGAGCGGCTCAACGACTTTGATCCGGTATGGTTCGGCCTGGGAAAAGAGTTCCATGATTTTCGTCTCCTCGTCCTATTAATACGTCCTGAATGAAGGCTGCCAAGTTAGCTGCTGAGTTCGCTTAGCCTGATTATAGATTGCCTTAGGTTACAAAACAAGTGACAAATCACCTGTTCGTCGCTTATTGACTTCCCTGCCCAAGCTCAATGCAAGGTAATGACCTCCTAGACGCTATAGTGGGCATGGCAGACCGTCCACGAATGGATCACGAATGCACGAATAGCGCTATCATACGGTTATTCGTAGTCCCATTCGGGGACGGTTTCCTGAGCAAATTAACATCACAACTTGTGATGGTGGGTTCTTACTATTAGAGACACCGAGCGTGCCGCCAACATTTAGGCTCACCAATCGTTGCGCAGTGAAACGCTCCCTTTCATAAAACTCATTTTTATCTTGAGCAATACAATGCAAAGACCTTCTCGCGGGTCAGGATACCCAAACGCAGAAAGATCTAACCTTAGGATTAAAGAGGGGCAACCCGCTGGTTGAAAAGAGCTACAGAATGGCTTGCCTGCTTAGGCAAGCTCTAAAAGGAGCGCGCTGTGCAATATCATGCTGAATTTTTTGCTCGTTGTCTCAAGAGTGCCTCAGAAGGCTAAAGTCATGCACTCAGTTCGGCTGTGATGAGGCATGACTTTAGCCGTTATCCAAATATTGTTTCGTTAGCCCGCTATCGAATCATGAATTCAACGGTACAGATTTCCTTCTCTGGTTCAAATTTGCGACCTAGCAGTTGAATCTTTGCTCCAGTCTGTTTGGAAAGCGCTGCCGTGCTGAACAGCATCGGGAAGCAGGCAAAAGGCTGAATGCCCTCTTCATCTAACTTCTTTGTAACCTCCGTCAAGGCACATTGATGACATCCTAAAGAGACTTTTCCATTTTCATCCACGCTGAAATCGCCTTTGCTGATCAGCCCAACGGCGGTGAGAATTTGCGCTGCCTCGTTCAAAACCTCGTTTGTATTACTTCCCTTAATTTGAACCAGCCCTTCTGCTTCGAGATTCGCTAGCAGCTTTGTGCTGATTTCCCTGACCGTTGCAAAAGAAGACTCACCGAACAGTTGCCATAGTCCCGAAATTAGGCTGTATAGGTATCGGTTATAGAACTTCAAAATCATTTGGTATTTTTGTTCCTCAGACATTTTGCAATCTCCTCAACGATAAAATCTTTGACCATTCTTATAATGAAGTGTTTAGCGCGGGATTGCCTCCCACAACTTAGGGGCATAGTCATTCATCGTCAGGCGAACAATCCCTAAGGTAGCATCCTTTTTGACATCCAATATCCAGAAATACGATCCATCCCCTAAGGAGCGACATAGCGTAATGTGTTTATCAGCTGTTACAAGATTATCTTCCAGTTCACCGAGATTAAGCTTTTCGCAAACGGTCAGGGCGAGTTTCATCGCTAAGGCAAAGTGCGCGGAAATGGCCTCGCGATTCAAATTCGGGTCAACCGAAAAACCGGCGACTGAAAACCCATCGACGCCGACAATGTCGCTGCCCACTAGGTCAGCTCCGATTTCGTCACGAACATTTTGTAAAAGTTCTTCTAACTTAGTCATCGTTACCCATCCCTCGCAAATTGATCAGGTTATTTCGGCATGGAAGCATTCAGCCGTTCTAGGTAAACCCCGGTAACCAGGCGCAAATTGCCCAAATTGGCACTTTTGCGATCGGTAACAACCGCAAGATAGTGTTGTTTGCCGGGCAGAAAACGCATCATCACATAATGCGTTTGGGTGGTTAACAGGTTATCTTCCAGAATATCTGCTTCGGATTTTTTTACTGCGGTATCGAGCAGCTTCATCAGCAGGGTCAATTGGGCGGCGATTAGCTCCAAATTGACTTTTGCCCGGCTATATTGGGCAATATTTAAGCCGTCCATGCCAATCACCTGCGCATCTACAAAGCCATTGATTTCTTCTGACATTTGTTTTAAGATTTCATCCATTTTTGCCATGCCACTTTTCTCCTCATGAGTAGTTAACAGGTTTTGTTCATCCAGGCGACGTGCTCCTTCTAATAATAGAGCCGTCCAGTTACGATGAACAGTTGTCAGCGGCGGTAAGATATCGCTTTCAATGTAGAAAGTGCCTTCGTCCCAACCTAGTATTTCATAAATCACCTCCTCCCCTTGCATTTGATCGAGCGCAGCATGAACCACGTTTCCCTCTTTGATAAAGACTTCAGCGCTTTTTCCAGCCCGCTGAATCTGCAACCAAACCGTTTTTTTCTCAACGCAGTGATGTTGAATCAGGTCGGCAACGGCGATGTCCTTTAGACTTCCTTGTAAGCTCATCCTTATAACTTCCAGTTTTGATGGATTTCTCGAATGACCTTGTTAATAATCTTCCGATAGGGCTGATTCCGATCGGGAAGAATGCAGGCAAGGATCATGGGATAATGCTGAAGATGAAACAAGCGACACACCAGGCGTTCACCTGAACTGTCAAAGATTACCACTTCTTGAGGCGAGGTCATTCCCATGTGTCTTTGGACTTGCTCAATGGTGCGTTGGATGAGGGCGATGGTAGCGGCTTTGCGATCTAGGTCTCGGGTGTCATTCGCCGCAGCGGCAACTTGAAAACCATCCTTGTCAATAAGCACACAGAAGCTAAAGTTGCCCTCTTGGCGCATTTTTTTTAGAATATCTACCAGACTTCCCAACCCTTGATTGATGTTTTCCATACGTGTCCTTTTTCGCAATTCAGTTTTGTAAGATCCTTTGAACCCTTTGCACCGTCAGGTTCAATATGGCGCGGAAGGTTTCATAGACCCCCACACCTTGCACAGCAATCGCCTCAAAACCTGGATATTTCGAGTCCCCCAAAAGGCGCTTCATTTCCGGAATCGCAACCGCATTGGGAATATCGCGTTTGTTGTATTGAACCACAATGCCAATCTCATCGGCCGGAAGATCCATATCCTTGAGAAAGGCAAACATCTCTTGCCAGGCTTGGTAGTTTTCATTTAGCTTGCTCTGCTCAGAGTCGGCGATAAAAACAATCCCATCGACACCGCGCAAGACCAGGCGGCGGGTGACTTCATAGTAACTTTGCCCCGGCACCGTATAAAGCTGCACCAGCGGCTTGAGACCGCATATTTTCCCCAACTCCAGTTGTAAGAAGTCAAAATACAGCGTGCGATCATCCTTGGTCTGCAAGGATACCATCTCACTGCGGTGAGCTGGGTCAACGCGGCTATAGATTTGTTTGAGATTGGTCGTCTTACCGCTCAACGCCGGTCCGTAATAAACAATCTTAAGCTGCAATTCACGGCTGCGCCAGTTCAGGAGCATCCTACCCTTCCCCCCACAAGTCGTCTAGCATTTGGTCAACAAAAGCTTGTGTCTCACCCTTGAGAAAGTCACTGAGAATCCCTTCTGCCTTCTCAGGTGGCGATAGAAGAATCTGCTTCAATTTGCTGGCATACTGCTTGACGAGAATCCTCACCCACCCAAGCGGCACCTCGATCGAGACTTGCAGGAGCAATAACAGATGCGTGCCAACTTCGTAAATAATGGTATAGTACTTTGACCCTTCGCGCACGATCATTTGATCTTCTTGGTATTCTCCGGAGAGGCGAGCGATCTCGGTGCTGGCGGCTAAATCACCGGCTGCCAGTGACCCGAGGGCTATTAAGTCGGTCTTCCTTGTCTCTCCTTTGGCGTTGATAAATTGTCCGGTGACATCAGCTAATAGAACAAACCGCCCGGTGGCTTTTTCCACCAGTTCGCTGAGCAACTGATCGATTGCCTGGTCTTGGGAAGGAAAAATTGAAAGCCCACTTCTTAACTTCACTTCATACTCGAAATTGCTGCCCATCGCCCTTCTCCCGGATATATCTTTCAACAAAACGATAGTAAATTGTTGTGCTTGTTTTTTTATTTCAGGACGCAACGAGAAATGTTGACTTCTTATCCTCCTTGACTATGCAACTACACAGGCAAGCCTGACCTGACCTTGCCATTGACGCGAATTCCCAGAAAGCTATCTTTATTGCAATTATACAAAATATCTCAAAATTTTTACCTTACAATTACCTTACAATCTATTGACAGCATTTCTCTAAAGAATACAGGCAGGCAAGACTGACTTATGCCTTTTGGAGGCTATTTGCATATGAGTACCCACCTATAGATACAGATAGAACAAATATTTCCTTAGCCAGTCAAAAACTCGATATATTAAGAAACTTTGTTAAAAACCACAAGCTAATAATTCCTGATTCGATGTCCATAACAAATTTGTAAATAAAATTTACCAGATTTTTATGGTTGTTCTGCTGCTTATCGCTCATAATCTGAGCATTGGTCAAAATTACTTTTTAACTAATCTATATTTTGTGAGGTTTTAATGAATACGAAAACGACCAATCTCAAATCTCTCAAAACCACCATCGTCTTGTGGGCCGGCTTGTGCCTTTTGATCACCGGCGGTGTCCTGGCGACCTATGCTGCTTTCACGGTGCGTAAGATGGCAACCGACAGCGCCATTGAACAGGCTCAAACCCAGGCAAGCCAGATTGCCAGCCAGATTGACGCCGAGATCGAAGTCGCCATGGATGCCGTGCGCACCATGGCCGGCGCGCTGAAGACCGTCAAGGATAAGAAAAGTCCGGTGGTTTTAGACCGCAAACAGGTCAGTTGGATGATCCGCCAGTTAATTGTCGAAAATCCCAGCCTGACCGGCGCCAGCACCCTCTGGGAACCAAACGCTTTTGATGGAAAAGACAGCCAGTTTGTCAATGTTCCGCCTGACCACGATGCCACCGGCCGCTTTTTGCCCTACTGGCATTGGGATGAAAAAGGCAATCCGGTCGTTGAACCCCTGACCGATTATGAAACCAGCGAATGGGTGGTCTGCCCCAAAACTACCAAGAACGAGTGTATCACTGAACCTTATCTCTATCCCATTAATGGGGTAGATGTCATCATGACCACCGTGGTTGCCCCGATTGTATTAGACGTCACCTATTATGGGCTGGTGACCGCGGATATCGACTTGCAATTTCTTCAGCAATATTTTGCCGACCGCATCCAGGTTTACGACGGCGTAGGAGAAATGGCGATCATTTCCAACAAGGGCATGTTAGCCGGCGTTACCCGCAAGCCCTATCTGGTAGGAAAAATGATCTCCGAGTATAGTGGTGATCACGAGCGGATTCTGGCTGCCATTCAGGGGAACAAAGTCGATGTGTTTACCAGTAAGGGAAATCTGGAAGTTGTCGCTCCCTTCGTAGTTGGCAAATCTTATACTCCCTGGGGCGTCATGCTGCGCATTTCCCTGAGCGCCATCACTGTCAGCGCCAACCGTTTGACCTTGCAGATGATCTTGATCGGCTTTGTGCTCATCGCCGCTGGGTTGGCTGCCATCTGGTGGGCAATGGGCTTCACCGTGGCAAAGCCCCTCGCCAAGCTGCGCGCCGCCGCGATCAAGATGGCAGAGGGCGATACGCAGGAGATTGCTTTGGGAGACCTGGTTCAACGTGACGATGAAATTGGAGAAGTCGGACGCGCCTTTGATCAACTCTCTCATTACTTTGCGGAAATTGCCCAGGCAAGCCAAAAGGTTGCTGCGGGAGACTTGACGGTCACCGTTCGCTCCCGTTCAGAGCGCGACCTTCTCGGCTCAAGCATCGCTGCCATGATCCAAAGTCTGCGGGAGATCATCACCTCCCTTGCCCAAAACGCAACCAACCTGAAAGAAGCCGCCGATCAACTGGCAGAAATTGCCGCCCAAAGTGGTCAGGCAACCAATCAAATTGCCGCCACCATGCAACAGGTTGCCAGAGGCGCTGCCCAGCAATCCCAATCGGTCAACCGCACTGCCGTCGCCGCGGAACAGATGAGCCGCGCTATCGATGGGGTGGCGCGCGGAGCACAGGAACAGGCGGTTTCCGTTGCCAAAGCTTCAACCCTCACCACCCAAATTTCTGCAACGGTGCAACAGGTGGCTGGTAATGCTCAGGTCTTGCTGAGAACCGCCGATCAATCCCGCCAAGCGGCGCTTGACGGCGCCAAAACGGTGGGAGAAACGGTGCGTGGCATGGCTGAAATCAAAAATAAGGTCAGCGTTTCGGCGATGCGCGTCGAAGAGATGGGGAAGCGTTCTCAACAGATCGGCGCCATCGTCGAGACGATTGAAGACATCGCTAGCCAAACCAACCTGCTTGCTTTGAACGCTGCCATTGAAGCCGCCCGCGCCGGTGAACACGGCAAAGGGTTTGCGGTGGTGGCCGATGAAGTGCGTAAGCTTGCCGAACGCTCCAGCCAGGCTACGAAAGAGATCGCCGCGTTGGTAAAAAGCATCCAGCAATCTGTGCAAGAGGCGGTTTCTGCCATGAACGACGGCGCGCAGGAAGTGGAAAGCGGGGTTGGAAAAGCTGAACAAGCCGGCCAATCGCTAAGTGAGATTCTCAAATCGGCCGATTCGGTGCGCGAACAGGCCGAATTGACGGCTAAAGCTGCCCAACAGATGGACGCGGCTGCCAATGAGCTTGTCACCGCCATGGATGCAGTCTCTGCGGTGGTCGAGCAAAACACCGCCGCCACCGAAGAGATGTCTGCCAGCGCCAACGAGGTGACCGAAGCGGTTGAAAACATTGCCAGCGTGAGTGAGGAAAACAGCGCAGCGATCGAAGAGGTCAGCGCCAGCGCCGAACAAATGAGCGCCCAGGCACAGGAAGTGATGGCATCGGCGCAAACTCTGGCGCAAATGGCGCAAACCCTGCAAGCCCTCGTTCAGCGCTTCCACATGGACGGAATTGGCAAAGAGGAGCAAGCAGAATTGGATCAACTCGAGGAAGTAGTCGGATAAATCAATTCTCCGGTAACAACCTACCATCACAAGTCGTGTTAATAATTTGCTGAAAAAGCCGTCCACGAATTGACCACGAATCAACGAATGACAGCACCATTCGTGCATTCGTGAAAACTAGAACACAGGCACTTCGTGGACGGTCTGTCCTGCCCAATAGAGCCTTTGGCAGTGATTATGTTCCCCGGCAAATTTTTTAGTGTAAGTGGGATAAACACAGAAGACGTTGCGAAGGTTCGCTACCGTCTTGAAAATTGTCTCGGAAAACCTTCGGGACGTTTCAATGGTCTCGAATCAAGGCAAGCCGGCTTCGAGATGGCTGGAGGCAACCGCTTTGTCCGAAGCGATGACGGTCACGCCATTGCGCTTGAGGTAGCCTAAATAAGGGCGTGAGCCGTTATAGGCAATCCATCCCTCGAGGTTGAAAGCCAGAACGCCTTCGGCAAGAATCCATTCGCCGTTATATTTGCGGGCAATATGGACGTGCGAGCCGGTTGAGGCGCCTCCCTCGCAGGAGGGATGGCCAATCGGATCGCCAGCTTTGACGGTTGCTCCCAAAGGAACGCGGTCTTTGGTGGCAAGATGCAGGTAGAAAATAGCCCAACCGGTGCGGTCATCGCCATCTCCATCCAGATCCAAGGTCACCTCGCCGACATCCACAACCGTCACCACTCCGTCAGCAACCGCTGTCACCCATTGTTCCGAAGGCACGCACCCCGTTGTCACCGAAGGAGGCGCAAAGTCAAGCGCCGCAAAGGGTTGCCCTGTCCCCCAGGCGGTATGCGGCCCGCCGGTGTAAGCCCAAACCTCCCCGGGCTGAAAAGGCAGGCGCAACGGCGGTTGCTCCAAACTACCTGGGAGATGAGGTTCATCATTCAGCCAGGGGTCGCCGAAGAGTTGTTGATACGTTTGCCCAAAACCCTGCGGGCTGACTGCCTGGCGGTAGCCTTCGTCATTAAGCAGGAGATTGAAATAGACATGCAAAGCGGCCGTGGCTGCGTTGAGCCATGGGTCGAAACGCTCTTCGCGCCCGTCCTCAAATTCGATTCCCAGTACTTGACCGGCGCGAAAGCCGTAGTAGCCATTGTTGAGCAGGTTAGCCGTCCAGAACAGTTGGGAATAAAGCCCCTTGCGGTAGGGGTTGCGGTAGCCGAGCGGATAGGTTAGATCGCTCTCGCCCGGCTGTGGGTTAGTCAGGGCGGCCGAATGGTATTCTAAAAGGGCGAGCAGGATCATCGGGCTGACGCTGTAATGGCGGGCAACATACTCCACAATCTCGGCCGCCGAGCGCGTGGCTCGCGCAGCGTATTCCCGATAGCCATTCAACCAGCCTGGCCGTTGGGCGATAAATGCAGCAGTATCGAAGGCTTTGGCGCGTGGCCCATTCACGAATACACTATCCGGGATGATTTTATAAGGATTGCCCCACAAAGGGTTGTAATAAATGGGGATTTTCATCGGCATGCCGGGCGGCATGGTGGTTGCCGATTGGGGGATGAAGGGGTTGGCTGCTAAGATTTCTTCTACGCTGGTGTTAAAGCGTAAAGCCAGCAAGGGGAGCGTATCCCCGCTCTGGGCGGTATAATCCACCAACTCACCCGGCGCATAAATCGGGCGGGTTGGAAGCGGAGTGTGTTGCGGGGTTGGCGTGGGATTCTCCTGTCCTGCCTGGGCAAAGGCCGGCACAGGTTCTGCGCCGGGTTCGCCCGGCATGGGGAAATTGCAACTGCCAAGCAGGAGAGCCAGGAGGAGCAAGATGCCGAAAACTCCCTCACCCCTTGCCCCTCTCCCGAAGGGAGAGGGGAATCCATTTTCTCCCCTCTCCCAGGGGGAGAGGGGATGGGGGTGAGGGTTACTCCCCTCTCCCAGGGGGAGAGGGGATGGGGGTGAGGGCAATCTCCCCTCTCCCCTTGTGGGAAAGGGGTTGAGGGTTGCTCCCCTCCACCTATGGGAGAGGGGTTGAAGGTGAGGGTGGCGTAAACGTCGGTCGAGCAATTTTCGTAACATAAGAACCATACGGCCGGGCAATCACTTCCTGCCCATCTTTCACTAGACTACCTTCATAAGGCTTCTCACCGGCCTGGGCGATCCAACCATCCAACGCGAATGGAATCTCCCCAGCAGCCGGGATCCACTCCCCATTATACTTGCGGGCGATATGAACGTGGGTACCGGTTGCGCGGCCGCCTTCGCAGGATGGTTGCCCGATTCGTTCCCCGGCCCTTAATCGCTCGCCAATCTGGACGCGCCCTTTTTCGGCTATGTGCAGATAAAGCACTGCCCACCCGCTCTGCTCGAATCCGTCAGCAGGCTGGCCGGCGGGGTCATCCAGGTCTAAAACCACTGCCCCAAACTCCGAACGCACCACTACCCCATCTGCCACAGCGGTCACCCAGGCATCGGTTGGCACACACCCATGATCATACGTGGCAGGAGCAAAATCCAAGGCTGCCAGCGCTCCTTCTGTTTCCCAAACCACGTGCGGCCCGCTGGTGAAAGCCCACATCCGCCCAACTTCAAAGGGCAAAATGAAGGGTGGCTGACGCAACCCCTGCGGCAGCAGGGGCTCAATAGCGGCTGCCCTACGTTCAAAATCCCCAAACAAGCGCCGATGAGTTGCCAGCAGGCCCTCTTCGGGATTCAGGGCGCGGCGGGCTGTCTGCGAATCATAAAAGGCAACGAAATACAACACCGCCACGCTGCCGGCATTCCAGTTTGAAGCGAGTGAAATGACAGAACCATCTTGCAGGACGACCTCCGAAATCTGCTTTGCCTTCCAGCCATAGTATGCCGCGGATAGGCGGCTGGCTGCCCAACTCAATTGCCGAAACAAACCCTGGCGCCGGAAATCGGAGTTGCCGAGCAGCGTATCGACTTGTACTCCCTGGCGCAGGTCACCACTGACACACTCACAGTGCATCTCCAGTAAGGTGAGCAGCAGACGGGGATTGATCGAGTTCTCTAAAGCGACGCGTTGGAGGATGTCAGCAGCGCTAGTCCAGGCTGTGCTTTTCAGATATTCGCGATGTCCCTTAAGGAACCCTGAGGTCTGATTCAGGTAAGCCTGGACATCGAAATCCATTGCCGAAGGCGAGAAAACCACCTCACTATCGGGCAGGATAACCCAGGGTGATTTCGCAAAAGTTGGTGTTGGGCGCGAGGGCAAGGCTGTAGCGGTCAGAGAGGGCAGAAGCAACGGCGTACTCCCTGCAACCGAAGGCTCTGGGGAGAGAAGAGCTGTGGGGGTCTGGGAGGCTGCCGATCTGAGCGAGCCTGGATTTTGAGCGGCAACAGCTTGCCCCTGGCAGGCGCTGAGGGTCAGCAAAAGACCACTGCCCACAAAACCTAAAGCCAGGCGCAGGGAGACGAGCGCTTTATTGAAGATCGCCATCGCTGAGCATGATGAACGACTTGCGCGAGGCATTGATGTTTGCCACCACCACCTGATCGCCGCGCACTAAAAAGCCTTTATAGGCTGCTTCACCTGCCACGGCGATCCAACCACTGAGGTTGAAGGGCACCGGGCCAGCGGCAGCGATCCACTCGCCATTGAACTTGCGGGCGATGTGGACATGCGTACCGGTGGCAATGCCCCCCTCGCAGGAGGGATGACCCAGGCGGTCGCCGCGCGCCACCCAGGTTCCCACCGGAACGCTGCTCTCTGAGGAGACGTGTAGATAAACCAGCACCCAGCCGGTCTGCTCCCGCCCATCGCCATCCAGGTCTAGCACCACCAGCCCTCGCTCCGAGCGCACGACCAGCCCGGAGGCCGAGGCGGTCACCCAGGCGTTCGAGACGACACAGCCTGGCTCAGATGATGGAGGCGCAAAATCGAGCGCTGCATACGAACCATCTCGCTCCCAGGCGCCATGCGGGCCGCCGGTAAAACTCCATACCTGGCCGGGTTCAAAGGGCAAACTGAGCGGCGGTTGCTCCAGGCCTGGCGGATAAAGGGGCTCAACCAGGGCGGCGCGCGCCCAGGGGTCACCGAACATCTGGCGGTAAAAAGCGGGAAAACCGTTTTGCGGGTCCACCGCTTTTAGCCAGCCCCGGCTGTCATAGAGTTGGGCAAAGTAATACAGAATGGCAACACTGCCGGCGTTAAGATCCGGAGCCAGACGGGCTTTGTAGCGATCTTTGACAAAGGTCAACTCGGTTAATCGCCCTTCCCGCCAGCCATAATAGCCAATAGAAAGTTGATTGACTGCCCAAACCAGTTGATGGAATAACGCCGGTTGAAATGGGTCGATGTATCCCATCGGATAACGCAATTTCTCTGCTTCTGTGGGATGACCGCTGACCCAGCCGCTCTGATATTCTAATAGGGCGAGCAGAAGGCGCGGGTTAATGGAGTTTTCGACGGCAACTCGCTGTAGCACCTGTGCACCGCTAATGGTGCCCGTGCTTTTCATCCACTCATCATAGGTGCGCAACCGGCCGGAGGTTTGCGCTACATAGGCTTCGATGTCAAAATCGGTTGCTGAAGGGGAGTAGACCAGTTCACTATCCGGTAAAATGCGCTCTGAAGTGGTCGTATTTGCCAGGCGGCGGGGGATGATCAACAATTGTCCGGGCTGTAAGAGGGCTTTTTCAGGTAGCTGGTCGGGCGAGCTGATCTCGGCGGGTGAAACGCCAAAGCGCACCGCAACCGCCGGGAGGGTGTCACCCGCCTGGGCGTTATAGAGAATGGGCAGGCTTTCAACCGTCTCAGTTGGCAGATTGGTGATCGGTGTGGCGGTCGGCAAAAGTGGCCCAAATACGCCGCTGGTCTTTGCCTCCGGGGTCGAGGTGGAGGTGGGCAGCAGCGCGTAGGTGGGCGGCAAGGTGCCGGCGAAGATGGCCAGCTCTTGTGGCAGGGTAGGAGAAGCCTGTGGAGGGATAAAATACGGTGTGCTGAGACAGGCCAGATGACTCACGACCCCCAAACTGAGCAGCAAAACGATCCACTTGCGGAGAGGTTGTTTGTTCATCGGCTAATCTGATTCTTCTCGGAGCGGCCGGCATAGGCTTCGATTTCGACCCCATCCCGGCGCAGAAAGCCGTCATAAGCGACCCCCGTGCCCACCGAAACCCAACCATCCAGAACAAAAGGAATGTCCTGGTCGGCAGGAATCCATTCCCCATGATACTTACGGGCAATATGAACGTGTGTCCCGCTGGAAAGCCCTCCCTCACAGGAAGGATGCCCGATGCGCTCCCCCGCTTTGAGGTAGACCCCGGCGCTAACCCGATCGCGGCTCTCGATATGCATATAAAGAATTGCCCAGCCGGTTTGTTCATAGCCATCGGCCGGCGAACTCTGCGGATCATCCACATCCTGGATCACCACTCCGTCGCCGACCCGCACAATTGGGCCATTTGCCATAGCAACCACCCACTCATCCGAAGGGACACAGCCGACCGCTTCGCGGTCAGGGGCAAAATCCAGCGCCCCCCAGGCCGAACCGCTATCCCAGGCGCCATGGGGACCGCCCGTAAAGACCCACTTTGCGCCGACTTCAAAAGGCAACTGCAGCGGGGGTTGATACAATCCGGGTGGCAATAACGGCTCAATGGCAAAGTCAAAGGGGTATCCAAACAAACGCTGATAGGTTGCAAACAACCCGTTTGCGGAGACAGCCGCCTGCCAGCGCTCGAAGGGTAAAAGTTGAGCGTAGAAATGTTGGACGGCGGCTGTGCCGGCGTTGAGGGTGGGAGCAATACGTAAGGTGGTGCCATCGACCAGATTCCACAACGCCAGGCCGTTGACTCGCCACAGATAATAGCCGCGATTGAGCTGATTGGCTGCCCAGGCAAGCTGGCGATAGAGACCTTTGCGATCCTCGTTTACCAGCCCGATTGGGTAGTTGCGCTGTTCTTTGCCGGGATTAGGGTTGCTCAACCAGCCGCTTTGATGTTCAAGGATGGCGAGGAGCAAACGCGGATTCACCGAATAGTCCTGGGCAACGCGCTGGACAATTTCAGCGGCGCTTTTCTTCTGGTCGTTGATTTCCTCGGAGTACCTGGCGATATAACCAGGCTGTTGAGCGATAAAAGCCATCAAGTCAAAGAAGATGGTCATGGGTCCATAAACTAGCTCGGAGTCGGGGATGATCTTGAACGCTGGTGAACTTCCCTGCGGGGTGGGTTGGGGGATCACCAGTTCCTGTCCGACCTCAAGGAGATTGGGATTGGACAATTGATTGGCTTCGACAAGCTGTTCCAGGGGCAGGTTATAGGCAAGGGCAATGCTGCCCAGCGTGTCGCCGGCTTTGACGATATAGCGTTCTTCTTCAACCCGCAAGGTGGGCAGCGGATGCGGAGCATCTGGGGTGGGCGTATAGATCGGCGCCCCTGGCATTCGAGTGGGAGGAAGGAACGAAAACGCAGTGGGTTTGGCCTCCGAACTTGATGCGTTCGGCGCTACCCAGCCTGGCTTGCTGGTTAAAACACTGCGCGCACAAGCCAGCCCGCTCAGGAAAATCATCCCAATCCACACCCAGGTGCTCAATCGATGAAAGCGTGAAGGCATCTTTCCTCTCTGCCCAAGATTTTACCCCATTATTGCGCTCAAACAGGAACAATCCGCAGAGCAATTGTGCCAGGAGCGGATCGGTTCGAGGCGGCACACTCAATTCTCACAGGCTTTGCAGCGTGGCAGCAAGAAGGTTTGAGACGCATCACCTGACGTAACCAGATGAGGCGTTTCGGAAGGGAGGAAACATTGGCGGACGTTTATCTAAAGTCGGAGCGAATGATCATTTGCTAGTACTTCTGCCATCGATCCATCGGTAGCATTTTCTTTTGAGTGAACGATGACAAAAGCCTTATTTGTTTAGAATGTGTGCGCTGATTTTTGGAAGAACTTCGTGGTATAGTTGGGCTATAGACAAAAAGGATAAACATGTCCAAAAAATATCTACTCTCAATCGCACTATCAATATTGGCAATCACAATTCTTTCAATTTTCTTTGAAGTGACTGGATTGATTTCATACGGCTTGATAGTCTTAAGTGTCTGGTTGGCAATAGCAATCATTGTGATTTGGTGCATTTTTTGGGTGCTATTGAAAACACATCTAATAAAGAGGCTGTTTCACCTGCTAAGCTCCTTGAAACTTTCACTCATCTTACTAATAACAGGATTTGCGGGTATTGCTTTTGAGAATATTTATGCATTACCTGCTGTTCCCTCGCCAGCGTTATCTATTAATGAACAGTTGAGCTATGTATATAAAACTGATCAAGGTGATAGACTGGCATTGCGTTTTATAAACCTAACCGAGCGAGATCAGGAACGTTTACAGCGCGTTATTGAGATTCTTGAAAAGAAGGAAACCCTATCTCCAGAAAATCTTTATCAGGCTGCTACAATACTTCAGCATGGAACAAAGAGCGAGCACTACGAACTTGCATATTCACTTGCAAAGCAATCAAATGAAATGGGGTATGAGAATGAATTATATAAAGCCGCTTATGATCGCTGGATGTTATCTTTAGGAAAACCACAAAAATATGGAACTCAATCCACAGCAACATTTACTCTCTTTGGCGTACAAATTGAGCAAAAATAATCCTTCATTTGTGACGTGCCTAACACAACGCGCAACGGCCGAGTGGGACTCAGCGGCATTTTCACGCTATTTGTCTATGCCCTAAGGGAATCCTGCTCTTGGAGTTTTGTCTCGTCCCGCCATTTCGCTACAACCAACTGTTGAAACAGTCGAAAAATAGCGCAAATCCATCTTGAAACCAGAAGGTTTCTACTGGCAGGGGAACCTAATGGCAAGTTACAAACCCAGCAACGCCAATCAACGGATCAAGCTGCCAACTAAACTGTGTGGATGTATAAATACAGGTTATGTGCTCTGGTGTACAATATCCGCAAGATCTACACCTTTTGGGCGTTATAATTGGCTAATGAGAGGCGAATAGTCCTCTCCGAGGCGGATGGAAGCCGTATACAGCGCTCTGATATCCAACTCCAAAATTAGTCCACGCTGCGAAAATGGATTTTTGGACAGGTTTGTTAGAATGCGATATAGAGAATGTGGCATGAATCTATCTGCAGAGAAAGGATTGAAAAATGCAGGCTTTTCGAACTGAGACGATTCTTTCCCAAGACGGGATTCTGACTGTGAAGGGTATTCCTTTCCGCGCCGGAGAGAAAGTTGAGATCATTATCCTTAAATTGCAACCGAACCCGGTGGGTAGCGAACGATACCCTTTGCGAAACAAACCGATACGTTATCTTGCGCCTTATGAAAGCGTTGCCGAAGAGGATTGGGATGCCATGAAATGATTGTGCTTGATACTCATACATGGATTTGGTGGGTACATGACCCCATTCAACTCACGGAAGCCCAAATCGAAACGATTACTTCCAACGAAACAGACCTGATCGGCATAAGTGCTATTTCTTGCTGGGAAGTGGCGAAATTTGTCGAGTACAAACGCTTGGAATTGCCATTACCATTGGAAGCGTGGTTTCAATTGGCATTGAGTTATCCAGGAGTACAAATTCTTGCGCTCACACCAGAAGTGGCTATCGAGTCAACCCACCTGCCACTTCCATTTCATCGCGACCCCGCAGACCAAATCATCGTGGCTACCGCAAGGCTTCATAGATGTCCGCTTGTTACATCCGATGAAAAAATATTAAGATATCGCTTCGTGGTGACCGTTGCATGAATTGGTTAAATGCCATACAGGATGCTATGCGCTATTGGTATGAATGCTTAATTGCATAACCTCCTAAGATATGGTTGGCAGCCCGAGGGAGTCTGGCCTATATCTTTCGGAATAACCCGGGTAGCATCGTCGAGTTTCACTTGTTCGACCACAATCTTGGACTCCTAACAAGACCTTGGTCAATCAGTACCCTGGTACCATGGGCTTTGCTCGCCGCGCTGTTTTTTTATCGGTTCTCTGAAAAGCCATGGTTACCCCGAGTTGCTTCTGGAATGATCGCACATTTGCTGCTGGCAAGCCTGTTCTTGGGTTATTTAGACGAACTTCGGGGCTACTATGAAGTCTATGTTCCTGTTTTAGCTCTAATTGCGTATTCAGTCTGTGCGCTTGTGGGATATCAAATTGAGACAATCTCCCCAATCAATGCGTCCAGCATAGAGCGAATCCGTGCCACCACAGACGCAAACCGTTGAAACTATCGATAAAAGTGGCAGATCCATCCTATAAAAACCATGGGGTTTCTATTGGCAAGATACAAACCCTGCAACGATCATTAACGGAGTGGCAATGCGGGGACAGTTGTTTCACGTTATGCAGATGAGATAGCCTTATTGTTGATCCGCCTTTGGGATGGGCTATAATACAAGTGTGCCCAATCTGCGCTTGATAGGATGACGCTCAGCCACGATTCGCGACGCAGGTGAAGCGCAGGCCATTTATCAGTGCCATTAAACCGCTAATTGGCTCCAGGAGAAATAAGATGTCGACCAAACAAATTGATACAAAGGCAGCACAAGAACGTTTACCGGAGCTACTCTCTCAAGTTGCGACAGGAGTAGAGTGGGTTATCACGGATGGAATGACCCCAATTGCCCGCCTGATACCGATCTCTTCTCGCGTTGCCGGTCTGCATAAAGGAGCAATTTGGACCAGCCAGGATTTTGACGAACCGCTAGCGGAAGAATTCTGGATGGGCACCGAATGAAATACTTACTAGACACGCACACGTTCATCTGGTGGGATAGCGAACCAGCTAAACTTTCGCCTCAGGCACTGATGGTTTGTCAGGATCGCCGCAATGTTTTGTTGCTTAGTGTCGTCAGTGTCTGGGAAATGCAAGTCAAACTTCAGCTAGGCAAACTCAAGCTGACTTTGCCCTTGAAAGAGATCCTTGAAGCTCAGCAGCAAACCAACAACATCGAGATATTATCTGTCACACTGGCACATGTGCTAGCCTTGGAGAGCTTGCCTGTTCATCACAAAGACCCTTTTGACCGTCTACTGGTTGCCCAAGCGATTGTCGAAGAATCCGCGTTGGTAAGCGCAGATCCAAATATTGCCAAGTATGCTGTTCAAGTGGTTTGGTGATTTTATTCGTAAGCAGAGAAATAGCTGAATGACAAAAGTTTTCGCCTGAACGCTGTGCTTACTGTACTTGACTTGCTGTTGTTGAAGCATGACCGTTGAGCGCACAGCACAAGGAAGAGGTACGATGAATATGACCTTAGTTACCTTATGGCCCGTATCCCTGGAAGCCCTTCAGGCGCTTGGGAAACAGTATTACCCGGAAATGGATCGGGTTGCGGCTGAATTGAGTTTGCCTGAATGGTATGGATGGCTATTGCCGGCTCTGGCATTTGAACCAGAACCCATCTCAGCCACAAAGCTCCGCCTCCGCTCTCCGTGCACATCACCTCGCTTGTATTCGGAAATTAGCCCGCCGTGGATATTCGCGAGAGGAGTATCTTTCGGCGTTGGAAGACTTGATCGGACGCGGCTGGGTGGAAGAGAGAGAAGGGTATCAAATAATTGCGATGGGGAAAGTAATTCGCCAGACTGCCGAAGAGCTTACCGATCGGTACTTCTTCTCGCCTTGGTCTTGCTTGACTCAAGCAGAGCTTGAGACGCTACGAGACTTGTTAATCCGCCTTCGGGATGGGCTATCATAAGAAAACATACGCGCCCAATTGGTGGTTTTTCTCGACACCGTTTTGCTGGGCTTGCTTCTTAAGGCAAAAGGGAGACAAAATCCCCGCTCTCAGCGAGAGCGGGGTAGGATGGAAGGCTTGGGTTACTCCAGCACTAAGGTACGATGTCAAGGCGCTCCTGCCAGCGCAGCATCGGCTGTAGCCAGACCGGCACCCGTAGCGTCTGCACCCCAACAGATTTCCTTGCTAGTGCCGTAAGGGGTATAGAAGGTACAACTTCCAAAGCCAGCCGGTAAAAACTGGAAACCTCTCATAGGGTTTGGATGAGTTCCTTCCTTGTATCGGCTCTTATTTGGATTATAATTCAACCGATGTTGAAATATTTCTGCAATCCGTCTCAGTCTATTGACCTGGATCATCTGGTCATCTATCTGAAAGCCCTGGCAGATCCAAACCGCCTGCGGATTTTTAACCTTTTGATGGAAGGAAGCCAGTGCAATTGCGAACTGGGCGAGAATTTGGGCTTGCCGCCGAATTTGATCTCGCACCACCTTGCCCTCTTACGCCAGATCGGTTTGGTCACCGCCGAGCGACACCCAACCGATGCGCGCTGGATCATCTATTCGGTGAATCGGGAAGTGTTATCCGAGCTGAACGCTGCTCTGCAAACCCTGCTTGAACCAGGCCGCATTCAACCTCGCCAACCCCAATGTCGTCAGCGGGACGCAAGCCCAGATTCAACCAGACACTCTGCTTCAAGGAGATAAAGACATGACCCATCGTCGTAAAGTGCTCTTTCTCTGTACCGGCAACTCCTGTCGCTCGCAAATGGCAGAAGCCCTGGTCAATGCCAGATTGGGCAATACCTGGCAAGCCTTCAGCGCCGGCACGAAACCGGCCGGCTATGTTCATCCCAAAGCTCTGGCAGCTTTGGCAGAGATCGGCATTCAGCATCAAGGCACTTCAAAACATGTGGATGAATTTCGCCAACAAGAGTTCGATGTGGTGATCACCGTGTGCGATTCGGCTGCCGAGGAATGTCCCCTCTGGTTGGGCAAGGGAAAACGCCTCCATTACAGTTTTCCCGATCCAGCCAAAAGCGATGATTGGGAGGAGTTTCGCCGCGTTCGCGATGCCATCGAACGGCAGATCATTCCCATATTGAACGATTTTCCCAACTTGTAAATAGCAATCAGGATTGAAAACCCAGGGAGAAAAAATGGAAATTGAATTGCTTTACTTCGAGGGATGTCCTGCTTGGGAAGAAGCTCTGGCAAATCTACAGACCGCCCTTGCCCAAGAGAAAGTCACCGCCCAAATCCAGCTTATTTGCGTGAAAGATCATGAACAGTCCGAACAGCTCAAATTTTTGGGGTCGCCGTCTTTTCGGGTCAACGGCATTGATTTATGGCCGGAAGAACGTCAGCACTATAACCTCAGTTGCCGAGTCTATGTTACCCCGTAAGGCATGAAAGGAGCGCCAACCGTAGAGATGTTTCGCCAAGCTTTGCGGGGTTTCCTAAAGTTTGCACATGGATCATCCAACCAAATCTAATCGCTTTCAGGAGGTAAAAAAATGACGGACACTGTTACTATGCTCACTGCTCCAACCAACGTCACGCGTCGTCTTTCGTTCCTTGACCGCTATTTGACTCTGTGGATCTTCCTCGCCATGGCAATCGGCGTGGGAATCGGCTTCGTTTTTCCCGATAGCGTTCAGCGCTTCAACGAGGCTGTTTCGATTGGAACAACCAATATCCCCATTGCCATTGGTCTGATCCTGATGATGTACCCACCTCTGGCAAAAGTGCATTATGAGGAATTGGGCGATGTCTTTCGCAACTGGAAGATTTTGGGGCTTTCGTTGCTCCAAAACTGGGTCGTTGGCCCGATTATCATGTTCTTCCTCGCCATGCTCTTTCTACGCAACTACCCCGAATATGCCACCGGCTTAATCCTGATTGGATTAGCGCGTTGTATTGCCATGGTGATTGTTTGGAATGAGCTGGCAAAGGGCGATAGTGAATATGCAGCCGGTTTAGTGGCTTTCAACAGCATTTTTCAGGTGCTGTTCTATAGTGTCTATGCCTATGTGTTTATCACCCTCTTGCCACCCTTCTTTGGGATGCAAGGCCGCCTGGTCGAAATCACCATCGGCGAAATTGCCCAAAGCGTGTTCATCTACCTGGGCATTCCCTTCATTGCCGGTTTCCTGACCCGCTTTTTCCTCGTCCGCCTGAAGGGGAAAGAATGGTACCATAAAACCTTTGTCCCGAAGATCAGCCCGTTAACCCTGATCGCCCTGCTCTTCACCATTATCGTCATGTTCTCGCTCAAGGGAGATTTGATCGTTCAGCTCCCCCTGGATGTGGTGCGGATTGCCATTCCGCTCTTACTGTACTTTGTGCTGATGTTCCTGGTGTCTTTCTTTATGGGCAAAGCTATCGGAGCAGATTATTCCAAGACAACCACCCTGGCCTTTACGGCGGCCAGCAATAACTTTGAACTGGCGATCGCCGTGGCAGTGGCGGTCTTTGGCATTGCCTCGGGTCAGGCGTTTGCAGCGGTGATCGGGCCGCTGATTGAGGTGCCGGTGATGATCGCCCTGGTGAACGTTGCTTTTGCCTTTCAAAAGCGGCTTTACAAAGGGGCGATCAGCGCGGCGCCTGAAATGGAAGCTGCGGCTGCGGAAGCCTGCCCGCCGGCCGAGATTTTGACCAAAAAGTAGGAGATGTTTGCCAGGGCACTCTTCCCGACCGATTTTTCTGCGTATGCTGATGCCGTTCTAGCCTGTCTTCCCGACTTAAAAGGGATCGGTCTGCAAGAAGTTGTCCTGCTCAGCGTCATCCGACCCAGCGATGTTCCACTGCCAGAGACGCTTAATCGCCAGAGTTTAGCGTACTGGCAATGGTATCTCGGTGAAAAAATGAATATTGCCCGAATGGCACTGGAAGGAAAAGGGTTACGGGCATACTCCCGTATCGAATACGGGAACGTAGTTGAAACGATCTTAAGGGTTGCCGAGGAGGAGCGCGTTGAGTGGCTCATCCTCGGCGCCCAAGGTGCTACAGCCGCCCAGGAAATCTTGCTCGGTAGCACAGCATACGAGGTTCTGCGCCGCTCCCGTTTACCGGTTTTGCTGCTTAAATTCGAGATCATTCGAGAATTTGGTCACTTGCGTTGTCAGCAGGTTTGTCAGCATCTATTCGAGCGAGTCTTGCATCCCACCGACTTCTCTGAGTGTGCTGCTGCAGCTTTTCAGGTGGTCAAGCGGCTAAAGGCAACCGGCACCAAACAAGTTCTCCTCATTCATGTACAGGATACCCGGGTGATGAAAAAACGCTCTGCTGAGCAATTAGCTACTTTTGATCAACATGATAGACAACGACTGGAAGCCATGAGAAAAACTTTGTCTCTTTATGGCTTAGCGGTTGAAACACGATTGATGCATGGGTTGCCGCGGCGCGAAATTCTTCGCGCCGCTGATGAACTTAACGCCACTTTGATTGTCTTAGGAGCGCAAGGAATCAATGCCATGCGCGAATTAATTAGCGGCAGCACATTCGAATCCGTTATTCGTTACAGCCGCATACCGGTGCTGGTGATCCGCTAAGAAACGCCGTGAAGTCCATCCATGAACAGTACAGTAAAACGATGGATAACCTCTAACATTGCCTGGCTTTTACACCTAGCGGCCTTATTGCCGGGTCTTCTCTTGCTCAGCGATTGGCTGAGTGGCAACCTTTCGGTCAATCCGGTTCAGGAAGCCATTCAACGCAGCGGGCGGATTGCCATCAGCTTGCTGATTGCTACCCTGGCCGTGCGCCCGCTTTCCCATTGGCTGAGGTGGAAGGCATTGCTTGCCCGGCGGCGCACGCTGGGATTATACACGTTTGCGTATGCGCTCCTGCACGTCACTCTATTTACGGTTGTTGACTATCGATTTGCCCTTGCCTTCATCTTGCAGGAGTTCGTTGAGAAACCGTATCTGTGGTTCGGGGTCAGCGCCTTTGTGATCTTGCTGCCTCTGGCGATTACCTCCTTTCGCTACTGGATGCGCAAGCTGGGCAAGAACTGGAAACGTCTTCACCGCTTGATTTATCTCGCCGCTGTCCTGGCTGTGCTTCATTACGGTTGGGCGGTCAAGGGAGATTTTCTCACCTTGCGCGGCGAGGTTTTGCGTCCCTGGCTGTATGCGCTTGGGATTGCCTTCCTGCTCGTCTGGCGGTTATGGGGTGTCCTTCAACAGCAGCGCAAACATTACCACTCAATCTCTTGAGCGGTCTATCCTGCAAGCTGGGTGAATTGCTAACGGTCAAAATAGATGCTTTTGCCGCTCACCGAGAGGGGGATGCCCATCACAAAATCCCAATCAACCACTCCACTTGCCCGCGCAACCGCCCCAATGCGGTACATGATGCGATTGTCCACGTTGAACAGGCTGGCCGTTTTGACTGCTGAACCCAGGGCAATCCCCATATCTAACAGGCGATAGGCGCAGATCGGCCCTTTGAATTCCTCTTCAGCAGGAGTTGCCTCTTCCAGCTCGGTGCAGGTGGCGAAGCCGCAGGCGCTGCAATTCAAGCCGGCTGTCCTGGCATCTTTTAAGCCGATCAGCACCACCGCCTGGGAATTGAGAACGTTCCGACCATCGCGGTCGAAATTGGATCGATGGTGTTCTTCGCCATAGGCGATCATCTTTTCGCCCAGGCGGCGCACCTCTTCTCCGAACAGGCTTTTCACCTGAACAAAGTTCTCTCCCTTCGTCTTAGGCGCGGTTATGGCAGCCATTTCCATCATTTGGGCAACCATTTCTATTCCTTGCATAGGACCTCCGATAATCAAATAGATTTGCTGTAATTCCCTACCAATAGGCTTTGTTCGGCAGGGTAGAGACCGTCCCCGAAGTAACGAATGGAAGCGCTATTCGTGCATTCGTGTAAGTTTCGTGGACGGTTTTCTTCGTAGTCAATGCGTGGACGGTGTTCTCAGCAAATTATCAACCCGACTTATGATGGTAGGTTGTTGCTAGATTTGTCATACTTCCCTACCACAGGCTCTGTTTGGCAAGTTAAACCGTTCAAATATAATGCCCGCATAGCGCTGTGTTCTGCCGCCGATTCAAGGGGATTCAGGCAGAGCTTCATGCGCCATGGCGATCCGTTTGCCAATCGGAGGGTGATCATAGAACAACCACTCCACCCACGGCTCCGGGTCAGCCTCAGCCAGGTTCTGGTCGGCGAGGCGGGCAAGGGCAGCCGCATATACAGCCGGTTTGCCGGTCACCTGGATGGCATATTGATCGGCAAGTCGTTCGCGCCAGCGCGAAAAGGCATTCACCAGCGGCAGAACCAGCAATTGGAAGGCGCCAAAAGCCAGCAGAAAGAGCGGCAGGGTGCCCACCTCTCCCACCGCCGCAAAGCCAAAATAGGGCACACCCCAGGCCATCACCAGCGAAACCAGAAACATTCCAGCCACAGTCAGGATGGCAGAGACTGCCATTAGGAGCGGAATGTCCTTGTGAACATGGTGAGCCAGTTCATGCGCCAGGACGGTTTCGATTTCATCCGCCGAAAATTCTCGCAGCAGGGTATCCCCCAAAATGATGCGCCGCGTTCGCCCCAGGCCGGCCAAAGCCGCATTGGCCGCTTTGGTGCGGCGGCTCATATCCATTTCATAGACCCCTTCCACGCGCGTCCCAGCTCGTTGCCCAAGTTGTTTGAGCCGTTCGACCAGGTCGGCATATTCATCCCCTAACGGTTTGAATTTATTGAAGATCGGGAAGAGTACCACCGGCGCCAGATAGCCGAGCAGGACATTGAAAACCAAGAGGAAAAGGGTTGCCCAAATCCACCAGCTCTGCGGAGAAGCGCGTAAAACGGCGTAAATGACCTCCAAAACCAGCAGACCCAACAACCCTCCGACAGCCAGTCCCTTAATCTGATCGAGGATCCAGCCGCGCCAGGTTTGGGTTGAAAGCTCAAACCGATGGGGCAGATGATAGCTTTCAATCCAACTGAGCGGCAGATTGATCAGGTAAAGGATGCCGCCAAAAGCAAGCAAATAGAGGGGAACTTGTAGCCAGGGATTGGGGGTCAGGCTTTGCACGGTTAAGTTCCATTGCTTCGACCAGCCGAACCATAACCAGGCAAGGCAATAGCCGCCGCTGAGCGCCAGGTTGACCAGCATCAAGCGCCGGTTGAGGCGTGCGTATTGGCGGGCTTTTTCTTGACGTTCGGGATCTGGAGTTGCGTTTTCCATACTGAACATTTTACCTCAAAGTGACGGTATACTATAGGCATGCAAAAGGTGTGCTGGGTCGTTCAAAGCGGCCTGATCCCCTACCAACAGGCCTGGGAATGGCAGAAAGTCCTGGCTGAGCGGGTTGCTCAAGGGGCGCTACCACCCGTCCTGTGGCTCCTCGAGCATCCCCACACCTACACCATCGGCCGAAGGGGTTCAGAAGACCATATCCTTTGGGATGAGGAAGCGCTAGTCCGGCGCCAAATCGCCGTGCACCGGGTTGACCGCGGCGGAGACGTCACGTATCACGGACCCGGTCAACTGGTGGGCTATCCGATTTTCCCGCTTGCCCGGCTTGGACTCTCTGCCCAGGCTACCAATGGGGGTGAGATAAAACCGGATGTCTTGTCCTTTGTGGAAAAACTTGAGCAAATTCTCGTCGCAGTCCTGCGAGAATTCGGCATTCGGGCGTCTGCGCGAGCCGGCATGCGCGGCGTGTGGGTACCCATGGCTGATAAAGAACTTTCTCAACCGCAGGAGTGGCGAAAGATTGCCTCCATCGGGGTTAAGCTCACTGCGCAGGGGGTCACAATGCACGGTTTTGCTCTCAACATCAACCCGCAGATGGAATTCTGGGAAGGCATCGTTCCCTGTGGGATTCACGGTTGTCGCATGACCAGTATGGCTGAAATCCTCAATCCGCTGCCGCCGAAAGCCCATCTCAGCCGCGCTTTGCTCGGGCAGTTTGAACGCATTTTTCAGCTTTCGATGATCGAGGTGGCTCAACTTCCATTTGACACATCGTTAGAATCGCACTACACTATACCGTGAGGAGGATGATGATGTCATCAATGCCCTTTCAGTTGGTGATGCGCGCCGGACCGCAACCGGGTTCGGTGTTTCCATTGCAAAAAAGCGAAATCTACATCGGGCGCGATCCATCCAACGACCTTGTGATCGGGGATGCAGAAGTCTCCCGCAAACATGCTCGATTGATCTGGCAATCTGGAGGGTACATTCTCGAAGACCTTGGCTCGACCAATGGCACCTATCTCAACGGGCAACGGTTGCTTGGGCCGCATGTGATGCGCCCTGGCGAAGTGATCCAGTTAGGGGAAAATGTTACCCTGGTCTTTGAGGCTTTATACGACCCGAATGCCACTCGTCTCTCGCCGGCCGTGGCTGCCTATCAACCGCCCACCCCTCCCTATCCCAGCCAGGCTGTCCCACCCCCTACCTCTGCCGAGCCGTTGTACGCGATGCCGGCTTATCCCTTGCGGGAAGAAGCGCCTCAGGAACTGGAACCCCCAAAAAAGACCCTGCCTTTGTGGATCTTCGCCGGCTGTGGCTGTTTGCTGATTTTGCTGTGTTTGCTGGTGGGACTGATCGCCTTTGACACATTGAATTTATATTGCGTTGGACCTTTCCGCTTACTGAGCCCCTTGTATCAAATCCTCACCGGCGGCACTTGTCCCTGATACGATTTGCCAGCCATCGTTTTGGCGTTCCAGAATTAACTGCTTGAGGGTTGGCGTTCCCTGCGTCGCCAGGACTTCGGCCTGGTTGTGCGAAAGCGTCCACACCTGGGGCTCATAACCGGCTGCCAGCAGAGCTTGGACAACCTCCTGGGCAGTTTGGACTAGAGGCTGGCCGGAAAATGGGTTTGGGTGTTTCGCCCGTATCCGATCTAAGACGATCGAAACCTCGCCGAGGATTCTTTCTGCATGGTAGTAGTCGCCAGCCCGTCTGGCGCGTCCAGCTTCATTCAAAAGCAGTTCCAGGACAAGGTTTTCTTCCCGGCGAGGATGGCGCATGTAGTCAGCGACAATGCCTTTTTGACGCATTTGCTCGGCATCCAGCATCCAGGCGGTTCGATAATAGGCGGAAGGATCGAGGAGTTGTTGATAGGCGCGCAGGGTTTCGTAATACATCTCCAGGGTCTGGATATCCAGGGTGTAGAGGCGGTTTTGTGGGGTGGTTTTCAATTCGGCTAAAAAGTCCTCCTCCAGTTCCTGGAGGGAAATTCCCAACTCGGATTGGAGGGCGCGTTGGATCGCTTGGGCGTGAGTCTCACCCTTGCCAAGAGACATGGCAAGGTAGGTTTTCCAGATTGTCTGCCAGCCAAACCTGCGGCTTAGATGGGCTACCAAAGCCCCGGCTTCTAAATAAGCAATCTCGTGCGGCTCATTGTAAAAATCCTCGCTCAGCTCTTCCAGGGGAATGTATTTGCCTGAACGCACCAGTTCGGCGGCGCGCGGCACGAGCGGTTCGGGAAAATAATGCCCGCCGCTCAGGAAGACGGCAATGCCCTCAACAAACAACGAAGGGCGACTTTCTGAATTTGCCCGTTGATCGAGGACATGCACCATCTCATGGCGCAGGATGGTGGCAAAATCACCGGCGGAGTAGTTGCGGTCGAGGTAAGAGACGTTGATTTCCTGATTGGCGAAACCGCCATTGCCGATCAAGCGCGGGATCAACACGACCCCAATTCGCTCTGTAAGCCTGACAGGGAGGTTCTCTTGGAGGGCTTGAGCTGTTTGGTCGACGATTGTGGCGATCTCTTCGATGTCGCGATGAGCAGCCGTATGAGTAATGAAATGGATTTCGCAACACTCGGTGGTCAGCGCCTGCCATTGGGCGGTTTGTTGGGCAGGCGGCATGGCGGTCTGCGGCAGGAGCGTGATGGTTTGCTGCCATTCCTGTTGCAGATTGGGGATGGAGAAGTGCAGGGTATACTCGCCCGGTGTCAGGGCGTGCGTATCCCAAGCCCAGAGCAAAGTGGCCTGGATGCGCCGATCAAAGCCATATGGCTGAAAGATCGCGCTGCCGATCAGCGTTGGCGGCGCGGTTAGGGTCACGGTCAGCGGTTGGTTGAGATACGGCTGCGCTGCGGGCGCAATGATCTCAAAGCTGACCTGATCACCAACATAGAGCGCCTTTTCTGGGTGGAAGCGCACTTCGCAACAGGGTTCTTCTGCGGGCAGGGCGGCTGGTGTCTCCGTTGGGCGGGAAGCCTTGCCCGCATCCGTAGTTTCTGTTGAGGCAGGCAGCGAGGTCGGCAGCGGTGCCTGACAGGCAAGCAAGGTGACGACAAGAAGGAAAGAGAGGAGACGTTTAGGAGACATCGTCAGGAATTATACGGGATAAAATAAACCGCGCAAGCGATTTAAGCCACTTCGCCGACAGGCCGCTGCGGAGGTATCTGCGTTGATTGCTGGTCGAACCGCGAGCGGCTATCGACAATTTTCGATTTCTCGTTTATCCTATGGCTGCGGATCGAAACCAAATAATCTCGTAACAACCTACCATCGCAAGGAGTGTTGTAATTTGCTGAGGAAACCGTCCACGAATTTCTCACGAATAAACGAATGACAGCACTATTCGTGCATTCGTGAAAACTTCGTTGACGGTCTGCCCTGCCAAGTAGAGCCTATGGTAGTAATTACAAAATCTCTCTGAAGTGTAGTAAAGCATGTCTTCGGAAACACAAGTTGAACTAACCCTGACCGAGATGGCTTTTGGCGGGACTGCTATAGGGTGCCTGGCAGATGGGCGAGCCATTTTCGTCCCCTATGCTCTGCCAGGCGAGCGCGTTCTCATCGAGATCGTTGAGCAAAAGGCGCACCATGCTTTTGGGAAGTTGATAAATATCCTGGAACCCGCCCCTCAACGCATCCCGGCTCGCTGTCCGCACTTCGGTGAGTGCGGCGGATGTCATTATCAACACCTCCTGTACGAAGAACAAGTCTCTCTGAAGGCAAGGCTACTTGAAGAGCAGTTGCAGCGCATTGGCGGACTTGACGATCTGCCCCCAATTCAAATTCACCCCTCCCCGGCGCCGTGGCACTACCGCAACAGCTTACAATTTCATTTGACACCCGAAGGAAAGCTCGGCTTTCAGCGCGCCCAAAGCCACGAGACGCTTGCCATTGAGCAGTGTTTTTTGCCCCTCGAGCCGCTGGTGGATCTCTGGAAGCACATCGAGGTGGATCCCACCAGCGGGGTTGAGCGGGTGGTTCTGCGTTGCGATAGCGCCGAAAATCTCTTGCTGGTCTTAGAGAGCCAGAGTCCAATGACTCCCGAGGTGGTGGTCGAGGAAATGCCGCTTTCGGTGGTTCATCTCAGCCCGGCTGGTAGTCTGGTGATTGCGGGAAGTGAACTCTTGTGGATGGAGGTTAAGGGGCAACCGTTGCGCCTCTCGGCCGGGGCATTCTTTCAAGTCAACACCGCAGTAGCAGAGCAAATCGTTGATGATTTGTTAAGTCATCTGACGCTCTCTCCCAACGATACGCTCCTGGATGTCTATTGCGGTGGCGGATTATACAGCCTGTTTCTCGCCCCAAAGGTCAAAAGGTTGATCGGCATTGAGAGTTCGCCCTATGCCTGCCGCGATTTTGAAGTTAATCTGGATGCCTTTGACCATGTTGAATTATACGAAGCCAGCGCAGAACAGGTTTTGCCGTCCCTGAACCTTCAGCCCCAAACCGTCTTGCTCGATCCGCCCCGGAACGGTTTGAGCAAAATCGTTCGCCAGGCGCTCTGGCAGCTTGCCCCGCGGCAGATCGCTTATGTCTCCTGCGATCCAGCCACCTTCGCCCGCGACGCCCGCCACTTCTCCCAAAACGGCTATCGTCTCGAACACTTAGCCTTTTTCGATATGTTCCCGCAGACGTATCATATTGAGGCGCTAGGGATTTGGCGAAGATAAATCTATTCATGGTTTGGTCAGCGGCTCAAACAGCTTATTGTATTCCTCCACCGCAAAGCGATCGGTCATGCCAGCGATGTAATCGCAGATGGTGCGCTCTAAACCGCGTTCTTCGATGGTCTCCTGAATATGGCGGGGCAGCATTTGTGGCTCATTGCGGTAGGCGCTAAAGAGTTCGCTGATGATGCGCTCTGCTTTGGTTTGCATGCGCACGACCCGGTGATGACGATACAGATTCTTAAACAAAAAGTCTTTCAGCGGACGATTGCGGCGAACCATCTCTTCGGAAAAGGTTACTACGTTATAAGGTAAGCGTTGAGCGTCTTCGGGGGAGGAAAGACGCGCTTCCTTGATAAGGAGATCGCTGGTATGCACGAGATCGCTGACTTCCAAACCGATCAAACGCCGAATCATGCGGTGGCGAGATAGCTCATCCAGCTCAGAACCTTTCCAGCCCACGCTCTCGACCAAAATTTCCCACAAGGTGATGCCCTCTAGCATGGTGGGGGTGATCATCCCCGAACGCAAGCCGTCATCCAAATCGTGAGCCGTATAAGCGAGCTCATCGGCGACATTGGCAATTTGGGCTTCAATCGAGGCGCGCAGTTCGGGGTTGTAATCGCGGGCGTCGGCGACATCGTATTCCGACTCGTGTTTGACAATCCCTTCGCGGGTTTCCCAGGTCAGATTCAAGCCCGGAAAATCGGCATAACGCCGTTCGAGGCAGGTCACAATGCGCAGGGATTGTTTGTTATGGTCAAAGCCGCCATGGTCTTTCATCAGCTTTGCTAAAGCAGCTTCGCCAGAGTGACCAAACGGTGGATGTCCCAGGTCGTGCGCCAGACAGATCGCCTCCACCAAATCTTCGTTGACCCCTAAGGCGCGAGCGATCGTCCGCCCAATTTGGGTGACCTCCAGAGTGTGGGTCAGGCGGGTGCGATAGTAATCGCCTTCGTAGGTGATAAAGACCTGGGTTTTGTATTCCAAACGGCGAAAGGCGGTGGTATGCAGAATGCGATCGCGGTCGCGCTGGAAAGCGGTGCGATATTCAGCTTCGGCTTCAGGATACTGACGCCCTTTGCTGTTTTTACTGCGCATGCCATACGGCGCCAGAGAACGTTCTTCAAGGGTCTCTAATTCCAGACGGGTGTTCATGGGATTCCTCTAATCGATATTATAGAATGTACCATAAAAAAATCAAAGCGAGGAAGGGTTTATCAGCTAAATGGTAATTACCTACCAAAGGCTCTATTTGGCAGGACAGACCGTCCACGAAATTTTCACGAATGCACGAATAGCGCTTCCATTCGTTTATTCGTGGTCAATTCGTGGACGGTTTTCTTAGCAAATGATCAACACGACTTGTGATGGTGGGTTATTACGCAAAAAGTATTTTGAACTTGACCCTCGATGAGGGTGCTAAAGAGGATGCGGATGTGACCTTTGATTTATTGAACCAAACAACCGCTACCCAATACCTCCTCCCGTGATTTACCTCTGACGAGTATAATTCTAATCGAGATGGGTCCTTCTAGAAGTTATTTTATTGGCACTTCGGGGTGGAACTACCCCGAGTGGCGGGGGTGTTTTTATCCATCTGATCTATCCCAAAGCCGCTGGCTGGAGTATTACGCAACCCGCTTCAAGGCAGTTGAAATCAATGCTACGTTTTACCGCAATTTCAAAGACCAAACCTACCACAATTGGTATGCACGCACGCCAGATGGTTTTCGTTTTGTCCTCAAGGCGCCGCGCGCCATCACCCACGTCAAACATCTCCATAATGCGGCTGAGGAAATCCAGGCTTTTGACCGCTCTGCCCATTTACTGGCTGAAAAGTTGGGTCTGATCTTGCTGCAAATTGCGCCTGATACTCCCTACGATCTTGGGCGATTGAGCAGCGCCCTATCGGTTTTTCGCCAGCCTTGCAAAGTTGCCATCGAATTCCGCCGCCAGAACTGGTGGACGGAAGATGTGGTTCACCTTCTGCACAATTTTGGGACGGTGTGGGTGAATCCCGATTATCCCGGCAATCCGCTTGGCGACCGACTGATCTCTGACGTGGGATACCTGCGCTTGCATGGTCGTAGGTGTTGGTATGCCGATCCGTACACTGCGGAGGAGATTGCAGAGATTGCCAACCTGGCAAAGCAAATGGTTGAACGCAAGGCAAAAGCAGTGTATATCTTTTTCAACAATACCGTAAACGGATACGCCGCACGGAATGCTCTTGAACTACGCAAGTTGTTGAGAGCCTAAATACTGTTGACTGGCGTATTCTGTTTGCAGGTACCGGAGTTTAGCAAATCTGGTCGATAGGAGCGGTTTCCCTGTGCGAGCTTGGAACGCAGGCATCCAGAGAGATCAGGCGTGTATCCGCGTTCCCAGAGTCTCGCCGGCTAAAGCCCGTTGAATCGCGCCGGGTTTTTCCCCGTTAAAGATCAAGATCTCCAGTTCGGGAATCTCCTGTACCAGGGCAAGGCTCTGCCGTACTTTGCTTTCCATGCCACCAGTTACGTCTGGGGCTTGCGAACCACCTAATTGTAAGCGCCCGTCCTGAATGGCGGCCGGTGTGATCTCGCTCACCAATTCGGTACATTGCGGGAAATCCATCCATACCCCTTCTTCGATGCCCGCCAGTAAGATGCGCTGCGGACGCAGGTGGCGAGCGAGATGCTCGAATAGGTCTTCGGTGGAGAGAATGGTACCCCCCCGTTGACGGTCGAAGATGACATCGCCGAAGATCAATGGCAGCAAGCGTGCATGCAGGGCAGCTCGGATGGGGTAAAGCTCCCAAACCGCCACGCGTCCATCTTCGGCTGTGACGGCAGCACAGGGCGGCAGGGAGATCAGCGGTAGTTTTGCTTCCAGTAGGGCATCGACCACCAGGCGATTGAGCGTTGCAGCTTCTCTCCACACCTCAGCAAAACCCAACCATTCTTCGGGTGAATGCACCCCCTGCCGGGTGCCATAGCGTTTTGCCGGGACATGCCCGAAAGAGCCGGCGCCATGTCCGAGGATGAGGTGCAGGGTCGGGTTTTCTGCTCGCGCAGCAGCAATTTCCTGCGCTAAACGGCGCAGAACATCTAAACGCGGCGTGTAGGGGCGCTGCTTGTCGGTGATCAACGAGCCGCCCAGCTTGAGAAAAATTAGAGGTGAGTCTGGTTGTTCCATAGTCTCCAATAAGAAGGTTATTTTACTGCACGGTGGTCAGGATGACCCCTCGCGCCCCGGCTTCGCCTAAGGATTCGGCGACGCCTGGAGCAGAGCTTTCATCCACCAGAGCGATGATATTGCCACCCCGCCCTCCACCGCTTAGCTTTGCCCCCAAAGCACCGGCATGGCGAGCGGTTGCGATTAAGCGCTCCAGTTCAGGGGAAGAGACCCCCAGCTTCTGCAAGAGTGTTTGATTGCGATTCATGAGATCGCCAAGTTGTTCGGGTTGGCCTTTTTCGATCAGCCAGCGAGCCTGTTGGACGATGTCGCCGACCTGGTCGAAGAGGTCTTCGTAATAGGCAGGATTTTGTTGCCAGCCTGCTCGCACCTCTGTGACGGTGGTTGCTGTGGGGCTGGGGATACCACTATCGGCGATCAGCAAGCTAAAGGGTCGCCCTACACGCAGGGGCTGAATGGCCTCCCCTCGCACGAAATAGACCGCTCTGCGCAGGGCAATCACGGTATTATCGACGCCCGAAGGGGTGCCATGGTAGATTTTTTCCACTTCATAGGCTAAAGTTGAGACAACCTCATCCGCTAAAGATTTGCCCAGGTACGTCGCCAAGGCGCGGATGATTGCCACCGAGACGGCTGCTCCCGATCCCAGACCGGAGGCAACCGGGATGGTCGATTGAATGATGATTTGACAGGCTGGCAAATAAGCTGCGCCGAGTTCTCGAGCGGTCAGTTCCACCACCCGCCGCAAAGGATGATCAGGGTTCAATTCGTCGATTAAGGTGTCGAGACCGATTGCCTCAGCCAGCAAGCGTACCTGTCCATGGGGAGCGCGCGGCTCAGGGCGCACAATAGCCCGCGCTTGCAAAGAGGTCACAGGCACAGCAATAGCCGGTCGCCCATAAACCACGGCGTGTTCGCCGAACAGAATAATCTTCGCTGGAGCAGTAGCGGTAAAAGCTGGCATAAGTCAGTAAATGTAAAAGATCAGGATGACTGCCAGACCCCAAAGGATGATCGTCCATTGGAGCGGCCGATCGGAAAGCAAAACCTCTTCCGGCGCGCCACCGCTCAATTTGACCTGGATCAGATAAAGATACCGAAAAATACCAAAGAGGACAAAGGGAATGGTCAACATCATCACATGATTATCGGGCAAATTAGGCGCTGAGAAGGTATACAGGCTGTAGGCAATAATTGTTGCTCCGGAGACAATGGTGATAAGCTGGTCTAGCAACGGAATGGTATAGCCATCCAAAACGCGACGATGATTATAGGCATCCTCGGCAAGCACAGCCAGTTCGGCGCGCCGTTTTCCGAAGCCGATATACAATGATCCCAGGGTGGTGACCACATATAGCCAGGGCGAGAAGCGCGCCACCTCGATCAAGACAACCCCGGCGGCAACCCGCAGGACGAAGCCGGCGGCGATAGCGAATACATCGATCAATGGGAGGTGTTTCAACCATTTAGAATAAGCCAGGTTCAAGAGAAAATACCCCACGCCTACCAGAGCGAAGGAGGGGGAAAGCCAATAGGAGAAAGGAAAAATCAACAACGGCAACACAACGGCGGCGCTTAAGGCCACTGATGGAGGGAGGATGCCGGCTGCGATCGGCCGATGGCGCTTTTGCGGATGCTTTCGGTCAGCTTCGACATCAATCAGATCGTTGATCAGATAAACCAGCCCAGAAATAAGGCAAAACACAATGAAACCCAAAGTGGTGCGGATAATTTCGGGGAGATGGGCGGGGTTTAACTGGCGATCGAAGACCAGGGCCGCGAACAGGACGCTGTTCTTAACCCACTGGCGCGGGCGCATGGTCAAGATCAAGTATTTGAGATGGCTCAAGCGCATGCAACACTCCCAAACGTCGGTTGGTTTAATTGTAATCGATTGGAGGGAAGATACAAGTAATCATAGCGACCTTGAATATACCGTGTTGGGAGCATAAGTCATTATGAGGGCATTGTCGTGAAAGAAGAACACAAAATCACAGATAACAAGATTGGATATATAACAGGCGCACGAGAGATTTCAATGAATATTGAGGGTGTTGCAGTAGAAAATAAAATAACGGTCTATATTTTTATAATTGATTTTTTTACTTAGAACTTCTTCTGCAATTGACTTGCTTTTGGTAACAATTAAGGTGCATTTTCGTTCAGAGATAATGTCAGAAACACTCAGCTCGAATTGGGACTTGGTTAGAAATAAAATTTTATCCGGACAGCCGCTTAGTACAGGTATGACGCCTGATTCGGCAAATGAATTACCGATTATGATTAATGGTGAGTCGTTAGATTGCCTAGGACACAAAGGGCGAATTTCGTGAGCTACCATTTCTAAATTTTTATCAAATGAATTTTCAAAAGAAAGAAGTTGAGAAAAATTCTGCGATATATAAATAGTCAAAAGGACTGATATCCCAATAATTGCTACTTGACGATCGACGTATTCTTTGGCGAGTAGAACTACTAGCGGATAAATCACCCATCCATAGAAAACCAGATATCTTGGTTCTTGATAGGGATTGCTTGTACCTAGAATAGTCGTTGTCCATAAGATAAATAAAACAAAGACGCCGGGTATACTGACTAAAACCCTACTATCTTTCTTAAGCAAAAGATAGTAAAGAGCAATGCTCCCGGAAATGGCGATTATTCCAATATCTAAAAATAAGACTTTCGGGATGATTAGTAATCGACTCCAATAGTCAACTTGCCCCAAATAAGGCTGTTGCATATGCTGGGCAAACTGAAGGGGATAAAGAGGTGAGCCGAACTTTACATAAGCATTTATTAGCCATATAAGAGGTATAACAAACGACATAAATAATGGCATTAAATCAATTAATTCAACCTTTTTATATAATATATATTTATTAATTACCCATCCTGAGAAAAACAGAATGAAAAACAATGCTATAAACCACCCTATATAATGAGTGGCGCTTGCTAAGAGCGATGTGAGAGAAATAGCTATAATGTAATATTTTTTCTGTTTTGTAACAATCAGTTTATAGAAATAATAACCTGAGGCTAAAAGGAAGAAAACGAGCATAGGCTCACATAATCCAGAAAATGTTATAAAAATGTCGGCAGAAAAGATCGAAAGTATCCATAAGCTCAGAGAAGACAATTTGGGATCTTTTGTAAAGCACTTAATAATCTTGTAGGTTATCAAAAGTGAGCCGATAAAGTACAGGTTGTTTATCAGAACCGGCAGGGCTAGGTTCGAATAAGGATACCAAGGCTTTACAAGCAAAAAAACTATACCGTTGATCCAAAATTGTAAAGGCAACCAATATCCATCGGATGGTGCAAAATATGGGTGAATTGACCAGTAATAAGATAAAAGAGTTCGAGAGAAAGTGTCCCACGGTTTTCCATAGAAGTAACCTCTTGAGTATAGAAAAATATAGAAGAAAGCCCTAAGAAGAATAGCAATAACAAAGCAAATTACGACTTTCTTACGCTGAAAATTTTTCATCTCCTCTATTCTCCCTTCTAAGAAGAATAATAAGCGCACATCAAAGTGTAAATGTCGTTGATATCAAGATAAATGGATATGATGTACATTCCACCTTGAATATACCATTTTTCTCTGATATCAGCATGACGCTTTTTATCCTTAATACATCCTTTATCATCCCCTAACAACTCTGTAAAGTCGGATCACAAAATTTTGTGTAATAATTGAAAATGACACTGGATTTTGCGTAGAAAGATCTAGAGGAGAAAGCAGTGGTCAAGAAATGTATCCTAAAAAGTAGTTGTATCTATTTATCATGTATTCTGATAATCATTTTGAGCTCGCGCAGCCTGAGTGCAAAAGCTAACCCAATTGAACCAAATTCATTCAACCAAGTATATCTTCCTCTTGTCACATCACCAATTCGTCCTAAAATTATGCTTGGTGTATACACGGATGGTTATCTTGGCTTATCTACAACAATCGAAAACGAGGTAAAAGCTATAGAGGATTGGTCTGGTAAAAAGATCAGCTTGGTTGGCACTTTTATTGCTTTTGAAGACTTATATCCGGACTACAATATACCGGTACCGTTGGGCATGATTTGGGATTCAGGATATATTCCTTTTGTGAACATTGAGACTATGAAGAAAATTACAGACATTAACAGTGGGGGTATGGATAATCAAATTCGTGCTATGGCACGAGCTTTTCGAAAGTGGCATGAAGAAGGCATGCGGAAAGGGCAAAATCGGCTTGCGCTAGTTGCTCCCCTCCAGGAAATGAATGGTTATTGGGTAAGTTATCACAGTACTCCCTCAGAATTCAAAAACGCCTTTAGCCGTATAAAACAATTATTCAAGGATGAGGGGGCAAGTTCTTCTGTGATATGGGTATTTGCGCCAAATGGTTGGAGCTCGCCCAACGATCCCCCCTTTGAAGATTATTATCCAGGAGATCATGCCGTTAGCGTGGTTGCCTTTAGTAGTTACAATGCAGGCTATTGTCCTTCTGCATCATGGAAGTCGTGGGACTCACCTGAAAAAGTATACGCATCTTATATCGAACGATTTATAAGAATGTCTCCCTCCAAACCGATAATCGTGGCTCAGACAGGAACAAGCGCGTATTCTGCGAAAGGTTATGATATCTCTGCAAAGGACAAATGGCTTCAGGAAACTTATTCTTACTTGGCGAATCAAACTAATCTAGTTGGTATTATATACTTTAACAAAGGATTGAATCAGAGTTGCGATTGGCCGTTCTTCAGTGGGTCGACGAGATTTGAGGGTTACAAGCAAGGAGTAACACGGGAAGAATATGTCTATATATCACCGACTCAACTCATGGACTTAGGAATTTCACCCTAATCCTCACTCAATTGCGTTAATCACATCTATGAGTTGTTTCACCCGTCTCGTCCAATTGTTTTGGGCGATGAAGTTGTTTATCTGATCGGTCGGCAAAGGAAAGTTCAAGACATCCCTAACCAATCGAACAAATTCATCTTCATCATTGGCGAGCCATACCCCTGGAATGTTACGAAGAGGTTCGAGTAAGGGAGCAACAACCGGCTTGTGCATTGCTAAATATTCATAGACCTTTAGGGGGTCTGTAGCCTGAGTTATTGAGGTTATTTTCCATGGAATTAGACACACATCGGCTGATTTTAGATAAGATGGCAGAACATATTGGGGTTTTAATCCCAAGAAATGAATATTAGGTGGATAGCTCTTCCCCTGTCCACGGTAGTCTCCAATAACTATCAATGCCATATCCGGATATGCCTCAGCCGTCTTTCTTAATAGATCCCAATCAAACCAATCCCCCCATAAAGCACCAATATAAATTGACTTCCATAAACTATCTGGAAGATCATCGGGAGTGGGATAATTTATTGAATGATCGAATATTCGTAAATTTACAGCGTTAGGTAGTAATGTAACCTTTTTCTGATATCTTTCAGTCAAAGAATGAAATAAAGATTTTTCGGTGGCGATTAAGACATCACTGATTTCTACAATTTGCTTTTCGACTTGTCTTGAATACCATTGCGCGCCGAGGGAAGTTTCCCAGTTATCAATGCAATCGTAGACAATTTTTACTCCCCTATCCTTGAGCCATTCTATATGAGAAAGAAACTGTGGAAGAGGAAACTCAACGAGAGCTCTGAATGGTTTTTCAGAAATCAAGGGTTCGTATAGACGATAATGATGGGTTATAAAATAGTCTTCAAATGACATATTTACCAGATTCGGATGGTACTTATTAATAGGTAAATCAACACTCTCGTACTTGGGAAATGCGTTTAAGTACAGAACAGCATGACCCTGATGAAGTAGTTCCCATGCTAACTGTGCCCCACGAGAACCACCTCCTGTGTCATCAATAGGTACTCCTGCTAAAATGATAAAAAAACCTTGAACTTTTTGGAAACGATGCTTAATAGCTGCTGGTCTATTCCTAGCTCCAAGCAAGTATCCATGGACTCTCATCAATTCAGCGCCAATTTCACTAATTAACTCATCAATGCGGAGAATTTTCTCGCCGAATAATAATCTAGATGAAATGAGATAAAGGGTGATTAAAGAAAGAATTGAGATAAAAACAATAGACCAAAAACTTAGGGTAATGCAAAAAAGGAAAACATTTATGAGTATCAAAAATAAACCGACTGAGAATAAAGCAAGAATTCTCAAGAGACTTAAGTAATACAAGCTGCTACCGAAACTCGATTCTCCATCCCCTTTTGACCATTCAAATATTTTACGCCAATATCCTGACATGGTAGATGGTGCTTTCCACTCAACTATTGCGCTAGACACAAAAGCCCATTTGGGGCAGGCTATTCTGAGATTAACCGCAAAAATGGTATCTTCACCTGTCAATGAAAGCCATTCAGGATACCCTCCTGCTTTTTTCCAGGATGTTTTTCGGAACGCAAGCGATCGTGAAGAAGGGAGAAAGGTGTCTGGGACAACCGATGCACTAGAAGGACCTAATAAGCGCATCCTTAACCTGCTATCTTTTGCAATGGTGTAAAAACCCGCAACAACCTCAATTTCCTTGTTATCGTAAAATGGATACGTGATGTTTTGCAGCCATTTCTTGTCAAGAACACATCCGAAGTCCGTACAAGCAATAATTTCGTTAGAAGCATTCTCGATTGCGATGTTGCGACCTCTTGCAATATTTACATTCTGTTCGACTACGATTTTACAGGGGAATGGTAATCGGCTTGCTTGTTCTTTCAGATACTCAACCGTTCCGTCGTTAGAACCTCCATCGACAACAACCAACTCATCGGGCAAGAAAGTCTGAGATCGCACACTCGCGAACCAATCCTGCACGTTACTCCGTTCATTAAAGCAGGTTGCAATCAGGGTTATTTTCTGATCACGAGATCTTTCTTGTGACAATGCACTGGCGGGAATCTCAGTATAAACTTTTGTAACACTAGAGGGGAGAGAATAACAAGAACTGAATACCCCTTGTGTATCGAACTTGTGTAGCACCTTGACAGCTAATTTCTTGGTGAAGGCTGTTATCTTGTCCAGGGCAAATTGAAAGGCGACCTTTGGATTTCTTAAGACTTTAGTGATCCGTCTAACAATTTTATCCATCATTATAAAGCGATTTTTGGTTTTATTTTCTCTTTAATTGATAATAAGAAAGAAAATATTCTTTTCTCTTTCCGTGTTATGAAGATAGGCAAAACCAATTGCCTTACCCAAAGATAAAACCAGTGTCTTGCTGGTTTTGGTTGAAGCAATTCGAAATATTTCTTGGAAAGTTCTTGATGATTATTCATTATTTCCATGTATTGAGTGTATAAATCCTTATACATTTTATCCAAGTGCTGCAGCTCCGCTAGCGCAAAAAACAATTCAACTGCATAGCGGGCTTCACGAACTGCCAATTCATTTCGTGAAAGAGATACTTTAGGAGTTTCTCCCTTAGATTTGAGCTGTATGGCTCCTTGAATGGCTTCACTCAGACAGTGTTTCATGCCATCAATTGAGAAGTGGTTTACAATCCGTTGTCTACCAGCTTTTCCCATCTGTTCTCGAAGGAAGGGGTTTTGGATCAGCTTTGACAAAACTTCTGCATAAGAGTTGATCAATTCATTATTGGATTGAGGCATGAGCAAGATTCCACATTCAGGCGTCACCAATTCTGCTTGTCCACCAACATTTGCACCTACAACCGGTAAACCACATGCCATTGCTTCATAAATCGTAAGGGCAATGCCCTCGTTCTGCGAGGGTAAGAAGAAAACATCGCTGGCCAGATATAGATCTCGCATCTTATCGGGATCAACTGATCCAAATAAAAATATTTTCTGCTCCAAATTTCCTGCTTTGATCAGAGACTTTAATGAAGAGAATAGGGAGCCATCACCAGCGATAAATGCGTAAAAATCAAGCCCCTTATCTGACAATATTTTTAGTGTTTCTATCATAACGTCCGGCCGCTTCTGATGTTCGAGCCGGGCTGCATAAAGGATGACGGTTTTATCTTTATCTATTTTAAAAAGTTCTCGGATTTGTCTTCGACGATCTTCGTCAGGTAACCAATAATTGTGATCGGGGTTGATGGTGCAAACTTTGATTCTTCGTTTATCATCACCTTGATCAATCATCCAGTTTCGGACTTGCTCGCAAGAAGTTATTGTCAACTCCAGGCAATCTCGATATGTAAGAGATAACCGTGCATAACCACCGTCCATCCATTCAGGAATTATAAAGTGCAAATAGTCCACAATCGGAATATCTGGAAATAAGGTATGCAAATAGGGAAGCAACCGGTAACCTTCCAGAGAGCCCTGAAGGAATATCAAGTCGATTTGTCTTAATTCAATCAAAAACTTAAGGAATCTCGGATACTCATTGATCGGCAAGAAATCAGGTAATTCATATATATCTGAGGTTCTGCTTAGAAACCTGCTCTTCCATACATTCTCAGCTTGAGAGGTTGTGACGATCGTAAAAGACCAACCCGTCTGGCTTAGTTGATCCATCATATTTAAGATAAATCTCTCGGCTCCTCCCATAACCATCCAGGGCAGAATAATGAGCATTCTAAATTGTCCTTCGGGTTGGGTGGGATTTACTTTGGGCGTCTCTAGAGACACATGAACGAGATTGAGGTCAATTGGCTTTGGACTTCCAACATAATCGAGAAATTCTTGTTTTATCCTTTTTGTTTCTTCGGTCTCATTAAAGCTCTGCGATTCTTTTTCAAGTAATTTTATTTTCTCATCGACTAGAGGAGATTTGCGTATGCGATCCAAGAAGTTCGTTGAAAAATAATTCCAATAAATCCCCCACTGTTTTGGTCCCGGAGCCTGAATGTTTCTTGCCTCTGGTAAATGGTCAAAGTAGGTGAGCATAATCTGCTCAACCTCTTCATCGACCTTATCTAAATTCTTTTGTAATGTACCTTCGGAATGAATGCGATAATCCAGAAGTACTTCGTCTACAAATAACGGTTCTTCGAGAACAAGTACTCGTAGGACGTAATCCCAATCATGACAAGTCACAAAATCTCGAAAAGGGCCAATCTCCTTATATAAGCTGCGATGAAAAAGAAAATTACCTGTACTGACTGCGATATTTGTGCGTAAAAATTCAAAATTAATCGTGGGAAATTGAGAAGCGTATTCTAAAGTTTTCAGGTATTTGTCTTGAAATTGATGAGTGTTGCCACCCTCATCTATATGCCTGACTTTTGAAAAAGCAAATCGCCGCTTATTATTTACAAGCGCATTGTACATTACGCTCAGTCGAGTTGGATAATAGAGATCGTCTGAATTTAAGATGGCGATATATTCTCCACTAGAAAGGTGAATACCTCGGTTAATGGCTGCATGAGCACCTTGGTTGGTTTGTTTGAATAAATTTGCCTGCACTTTGAAAGAAGAGAGCATTTTTTCCACCGTTAAGGATGTACGGTCGGTAGAACCATCATCTACAACAATGATTTCAAAATTGGGATAATCCTGATGGACAATCGATTCTAAGCACGCACGAATGTATTTTTCCTGATTGTAGGTTGGCACAATAACCGAAACCAAAGGGAAATCAATCATATTCTGGACCTCACTTATTTAACAATGATGCGTTTAATTAGTCTATAGAATTGCTCTATCTTGCTGTCGTTGGGTATTAGTAATGATCGAATTTTCCAAAATTTTCTCAACAGTTTCCATAGAGCACTGCTCTGGATTTCATTTAACTGGAAGTCTAGCTGTCGTATTTGTTCTTCCGCTTGCTTTAGCGACCAACGAAGGTCATTCTGATACTCGAACATTTGCTCATCAATCGTCCTAATCAAGTTGTAGAGAAAAATCCTTTTAGGATTAGATTGGGTCTCAAATGCCTGGCTATATGTTTCTAACCATAAATCAGCGTTGTTTGAAAGCAACCATTTTTCTTTGATCGTACTTTGAGCATTCCTCCCCATGGTTTCTCTCAATGATGGGTTTTCGATCAGTTGAACAAGATATTTTATCCATTCTTCTGTAGTGGTTGCCAGAAAACCATCATAACCTTGAGTCACAACAAATGCATAGGGGTCAAGGTTGCTATAGACACCTGGAACACCAAGCGCACTATATTCCAAGAATTTTATTCCGCTTTTGCATCGATTAAAAAGCGAATCTCTGAGTGGCGCGATAAAAATATCCACTGAAACGGTTTGAAAAAATTGGACAAACTCGGGGTAAGATGGCATGTCAATTGGAATGTGGGTAATCGCATCATTGCACTCTAACGAATTGAGTAGCTTTTTTCCCCAGAAAACGAAACGCAAACGATTGGGATATCTAGCTAATAGTTCGTTGATCACAGGCAAGATTATCTCGATATCGGGTTTATGTGAATGTCCTCCCATGTATCCAATGGTGAGAGGCGGATTTGTCGATATGGATGGACTCCTGAGAGTCCAAATTTGATCATCGAGAAAATTCGGCAAGATTACCACATTCTCTCGGATCTGCATAAAATACTCCCTTAATCCTGGAGAGGACACGGTGACCAGGTCAGCTTCAAGTAAGACTTCAAGCATGGGTAAAAGGGCTTCGATAAAAAATCGGTTTTGTCGATCCGGGTGCTCGGGAGGAAGGTCAAATAAAAGATCATCGATTTCCCAAATGATAGGTTTCCTGAACTGACGGGCTATCTGCACAATTTTTCTATATTGAGGTAAATCTCGTGGCACATCCCTTTGGACAACAATGAGGTCTCCCTCTTCAATAGCTTGAAAATTTATTGAGCCATCCTTTTCGATGCCACGCAAAACGGGGATACCTGCCACTCGAGCAGGGGCTAATATCCGATGGTAAGCAATCGTTGCGTTATCTGGCCCATAATATAAGCAAGTGATCTTTTTAATTTTTGAGCGACTATCCCTGGGGAGAGCATCATCGTTCATCGCTTATCTACTCTCTAGAATGGACTGATAGAGCATAATTGTCTTGTAGTCTATGACTTCTTTAGAAAATTTCTCAATAGCTATTTTCCGTCCCGCTTTCCCCATGCGGATTCTGAGGTCACGATCGCTTAAAAGAAGGGCCAGCGCATCTCTTAGGGTTTTGGAATCTCGAGCGGGAATTAAGAGACCGTTTACACCAGGGGTAACCACCTCTCGGCATCCTGGTACATTAGTGGTGATTACCGGCTTTTGAGCCGCAAGCGCTTCAATTAATGTTGTGGGGATTCCTTCCCTATACGAGGGAAGCACTACGATATGGCATTTCTTGTATATATCTGCCATATTATCTTGCCATCCCCACCATTCTGCAATGCCTTCTTGAACCCATTCCTTTAATACTTTCATCGAAATAGAGCCGGGATTCCCGATATCTGGGTTGCCTACCAAAACTAATCTAAAATCAAATTGTTCTCGCAGTAGGCGAGCAGCCTCAATCAACTCTCCTAGACCTTTTTCCCAAAGAAAACGACCTGCGTAGAGAATAATTGGTGTCCCTTCGGGTTCAGCACAAGGAGTAAATTGATGAATATCCACTCCCACCCCTTCGATGATAAAAGTGTTATCTGAGTTTGCTAAATTTTGTTCTATAAAGAAGGAGCGATCATCCTGATTTTCAAAGATTACGAACACGTTTGGTTTTCGAAATACGAAACTGTAACTCCTAAGAATAAGATATCTAATGAGCTTTATCCAAGCAGCATCTCCCAAGAAGAAATACCCCAAACCTGTTATGGAACTAAAATTATACCTGATCCCAATTAAATTGCTTATAAAAGTGCCGTACAATACCGGTTTTACCGTAAAATGGTGAACAATATCTGGTTTTATCCGACGATAAAGGTTGTGCAGATTTACAATGGAATAAATTTCCCAGATTGGGAAAACGGAACGGCGGTTTAGTTTCCACTCTATCCATTGGAAGCCTTGTTCTTGCAAAGTTTTTGAATAAGCCCCTTTTGGAGAGATTAGGTAGACTTGGCTTCCGATTTCACGGAGAAGATTGGCAAGAGATAATCTGTAATTCGATAAATACCAGTCTGTATTTGCTACAAAAGCTATTCTCTTTCCCTTGAGTAGGCTACGATTTATGTCCATAACAGTCGATAAACTTCTAAATGCTTGAATAAAGATGCAGTAGTCTTGCGCTCATCTCGCTCCATGAATATTGTGTTTCATAAGCGCGACGGCCATTATTTCCCATTAGCTCTCGTAAGGTTTTATTATTTGCCAACGTAAACAATACACCTTCAAGTTGATTCAGGTCGCCATATGAAATAACAGTTCCACAATGAAATTTTTTTACGATGGTGTCAATATTTGTGTTCTCTGCAACAATTATAGGTTTTCTAAGCATCATCGCCTCGAATAGCTTATTCGGACTTGCGAAGCGGTGATTGGGAATTTGGGGGTCATACAGAGCAATCACCACGTCGCATTGAGCGGTAAGGGCAATTGCATCTTCATACCGAATCCGCCCAAACCAATGCACATTCTTTAAGTTCTCTGCTTTTTGAAGTATCTCCCGTTGATCTCCACCAAATCCAGCGAGGAATAGATGCCAATCTTGATGGTTTTCTAGGACAGCCAACAGGTCAAGCAGCCCTCTTTCAATCTGAAGTAACCCAACGTAAGCGATCTTCAAGCTATAATTATCTGTTTTTTCCTCAGGGAACAAGGTGTTTACATCCTCTGGGGTATTGTAGATAATCACTGTTTTTTGGGGGTTTGCCCCTTCAATCTGGTTTTGACGATTGTCATCGGCTAGAATAACCGCGTCAGCGATATGAATAGCCCATTTATCGACAGCCCTAATAATTGACTTAAGCCAATTTGGCGTCCTTCGTAAATGGTCAGCATAGAAATCAAAGATATCGTAGACAACTTTTTTCCTAAAAAACCACTTCATAATTAATGAAGGGAGTATAGTATCAAAATCGCAAGCATGGATGACCTGGTATTCATTATAGTGAGAAAAGAGTTTCCCAAGCAATGAGATTTGCCATAGGAGTAGCATCGGTAAGTTAGCCAGCCCAGCAGCATACGAAGCTTTGAACCTCACTCGAACAATTATTGCAAACTCTTTTATTTCGAAAACGGGAAGCTCACCAGTTCGATCCCAACCAACAATTGTCACTTTCCAACCGCCTTTGGCAAGCGCGCGTGCTGTCTTCTCTACACGTGGATCAGGAGCAATTGGGTTTGATCGACAAATGATAACACTCTCAGGGGCTGATTTTTGAGCATCCATCGAGAGGATTATAACATCGGACTTCATGTCATTATCATGTTTGTCTTTTGCTTCTAGTCGTTCAGGGGCGTTAATGGAGCTTTAGGAATTCTCTTTTCCCCCTAAATACAAGGTACCTAGTAGTCCGTCAAACCTGATACTTAGGATAAAGACTTTTTAGCCTGATGCGTGCATCGGCAGTTGTGAACTGCCAATGAACCTGAACAACTTCCGAGTTCCGTTGCTTCTCCCAGGCTTTCACTTCGCGTATCAAAGTTTGATTGTCAGGAATACGGCGATTCAGGCACTGGCGAGTCAAAGCGGAAAGCTCAATCTCAGCCATATTGAGCCAGCTTCCATGCTTCGGCGTATCGTGAAATTCAAATCGCTCCACTAATCGTCTGGCTTCTTGCGGCTCAAAAGCCAGATCAAAGGCGGCGGGAACATGGGTATTGAGATTATCGAGTACCATGACCATTTTCTCGGCTTCTGGGTAGAGTTCATCGGAGACCATGCGCATCACTTCCGCCCATTCCACCCTGCGCCGTTGATCGGTAATCTCGATATGGCGCTTACCCGCCAGGGGCTCAAAGATCATAAACAGGTTGGCCACTCCCCTGCGTTGGTACTCGTAATCAACCTTTTCAGGGTTACCCGGTTGTCCGGGCAAAGGTTCACGGGCATCCCTCAGGAGTTGTTTGGGCATCTCATCCAGACACACCACCGGTCGTTTCGGATCAGATGGCTGCTGATAGACCTCCAGAATGTCTTCCAGGTTACACACGAAAGCTGCATCGGCTTTGGGTGGAATACACCCTTCTTGTTTCAACCACGGCTTGAGTTCGTTTTTTTGAGCGTGGTGCGGATTGTCTCATGAGAAACGCTCTCCACATACCCTAAGCGGATCATGCGATCTCTGAGCAGGCGCAAAGTCCAGACTGCTCTCCCTTCGGGCGGCGCACTACAGGCTAAGGCAATCCAATGCGCTTCTGCTTCCCCATCCAACACATGCCGATACTCTCGCGCAGGCTTTTTTCGACACAGGGTCGCTTCTAACCCTTTTTCCATAAAACTCTTGCGCACGGTCATCACGGTCAAGGGCGTGACGTTGTAGGCAGCACAAATTGGTTGATAATTCCACTTTGGCCCATTTGGACTGCTGTCCGACTTCAACAAGATATGGGCGCGGGTCAATTTGCGAGCCGGTGCTGTTCCTGAAGAAGTTAGCTTTTCCAGGTATATTCGTTCTTGCTCAGTCAATTGGACGATATATTTTTGTTTCATGGCTTTTGTTCTCCTCACCCTTTGGAGAGCAAGTTTTGTGCCATTTTTAGTTGGAACTTTGACGGACTACTGGTTTAATTTTAACATTCCGTTATTATAAGTACATTGACATTAAAATTGAACTTTACGTGAAAAAGTAAAAAGTACATTAACGTGAGTTCGGGTTAGGCAGACAAGGGCAAAGCATCGTCCAAGCCTAAAGATGGTTTTGCAGGACGGCGGCAGTAAGCAATCAACCCGCAAATCACGTTGACCAAGAAATTGGTCAAACTTCGATGACGAGAATGCTCAATTTGCGAGATATTCTTCAACTGGTCAATGATGCTTTCGATAATCGCCCGGCGACGCAGCAAAATGCGATCCGAAAGCTCCATCAGGTGGTTCTTCATGTTCTTACGTACTTTGGTAATCAGGCGCAGAT
>Ga0308418_1000037_pt1 | contig 101096 bp, 85 predicted proteins | sample HotsprSampleR4cd_FD_203517 | JGI IMG/M metagenome (GOLD analysis project Ga0308418, IMG submission 203517) | Hot spring phototrophic mat microbial communities from Mushroom Spring, Yellowstone National Park, Wyoming, United States - 20090729_R4cd ... | reverse complement strand
TTACAAAAACAAGCGAAATTGAAACCCCCTCCTTAAGGTTCCCCCTGCAAGCAGGGGGAACCGAACCCACGCGCCCCACGCGGTTCCCCTCGCGAAGCGGGGGGAACCTTAAGGAGGGGGGCAATTGATGAACTTCGGACGCGCGATTGGTATAACTTCATTTCGGTGCTGAACGCGAACTTGGCGACTTTTGGGGAAAAGTGCAAATCCATTACCCTGAGGTAGACACGAGGTTGTACCCTTACACGGTTGACCCGCGCCCCGACGCAACGCAAATAGGGTCAGGAGGCGACTATGGCGCGCACAATAGAACGAATCGTCTGGCACACCGCCGCGCACGGACGCGACGGGCAAGCGTTTGACACCACCGCCGCGCAGATTGACCAGTGGCATCGCGAACGCGGCTGGAGCGAAATCGGCTACAATGTCGTGATACGCTTTAGCGGCGCGATCGAGAAAGGGCGCGATCCACGCAAAATCCCCGCAGGCGTTGCAGGGCTGAACCAGACCACCTACCACATCTGCTTCTCAGGGCACGGCGACATCGCCCCACTGACGCCCCAGCAACTGGAAAGCGGCGTGCAGCACACGATTGAGATGCTGCGCAAGTACGGCTTGGTGGAGCGGTTCCTGAGTGAACCCGACGGGCTAATCGTGATGGGGCATCGCGAGGTGAACGAGTTGGTGCGGCGCGGGCTTGCGCCGACGCCCACCACCAAGACCTGCCCTGGTCGGCTGGTGGATATGGACGCCGTGCGGTTGCTGATTCGTCAGCGATTGACCCAGCCGCCCGCGCCTGCCTACACCTACGACGCCCAAGCCGCAGGCGAGCTGGCGCAGGGGCTGCGTCAAGTCTACGCCGCCGCTGCCAAACTGAACCTGCCCGAAGAGGCGATGCGCTTCCTGAACCAGTTCCGCAAGCAGCCCGAAGTGGATGAGGCAATCACTCGCTGGCGGGCGGAGCCGCGCTGAACAATACCGAACGCGCGCGCACAACACCTCCGAAAGTCCTGTCTTGTGCGGAGAGTCGGACGGCGAGGGCGCGTTGTCGGACTTTTGGGTGTGTGTTTGGGTCGTTGAGCAGCTGCTTTCTCTAGAGTTGGGTTCAGCGATTGGTATCAGATTACTGTGAGGGGCGCGAACCCTTTGCCCAGCACGGCGTCGGGGTCGCCGCCCAGCCACGCCAGCACGGTTGCGTACACGCGCCGAAAGTCGAGTTGCATGCGCAGGTCGTTGTTGCCGTCCAGGTTGCGCAGGTCGGGCGGGTCGCCGTGCAGTCCGCCCTTGACGCGCCCGCCGATGAGGAACATCGGCGCGGCTGCCCCGTGATCCGTGCCCAGACTGCCGTTTTCGTTCACGCGCCTGCCGAACTCCGAGAAGACCATCAGCAGCGTCTTGTCGGCTTTGCCCAGCGCTTGCAGCTCGCTGTAGAAGGCGCGCGCCGCCTCCGCGAACTGGTTCAGTAGCCGTTGGTGGGTGGTCGCCTGACCCGCGTGCGTGTCGAAGCCGTTCACCGACACATACAGCACGCGCGTATGGGGCGCGGTCGCGATAATCTGCGCCGCCTGCTGCAGCCCGCGGGCGAACGGGTCGTTGCCGTACTGCGCTTTCGACTGGTAGCCGCGCACGCGCTCGCGTAGGTACTCCATCGCCTCCAGCGCGGTGCGCGTGGACTGGCGCACCACCGTCGCGGGGCTGTCCATCTTGCGCTCGTCCGCTTCGGCGAGGCTCTTGAGGGTGTTCTCCAGTTCGGGGTCGCGCGTCATCATCTGAAGGTCGGCAAGGCTCGCGAAGCACGGCACTTGCGCCTTTTTGCTGTGCAGGGCGAGGGGCAACTCCTGCGTGAAGCTAATCGCCATCACGGGGTTCGCCGCCGCGTCGGTCAGCGTGTCCAGATACTTGCCCAGCCAGCCGTAGCGACTGTAGCCGTCGGGGTCGGCGGTCTGCCAAATCTCCATCGAGCGGAAGTGCGATCGGTTCGGGTTCGGGTAGCCGACATTCTGCAGGATGGCTATCGCGCGCTGGTCATACAGTGCCTTCAGCGGCTCCAGCGCGGGGTGCAGACCCAGCCGCTCGTCCAGCGGGATGACCTGCGATTCGGGGATTGCCAGCGTCGGGCGCGCGCGGTAATACAACTCGTCGCGATACGGGACAATCGTGTTCAGCCCGTCGTTGCCGCCCGTGAGTTGCAGCACGACGAGGATATGGTCGTTGGGCAACCGTTCGCCTTTGCGGAGGCGTTGCGCGTCGGCGTGCGCGATTTGCGCCAGCCACGGCGGCGCTGCCAGTCCGACGGCGACGAGCGTCAAGCCCGCGCGCAGAAACTGTCGGCGCGACATCTCCGCCGCCCAGAACTCACCCGCGGCGCGCTCACAGAGCGGCGCGCCCTGCTGTTTGCGTGCCTGCATAATTACCCCCTGTGCGTCTATTATAGCCTACACCGCGTCGGCGGCGTCGGTTTCAAGGCTGATAGACGCGCGAGGTTGGTGCAGGTTCAGTCGCGCAGCGCTTCGTAGACCACTGCCGCCGCGGCGACATCTTCCAGTGCAATCCCCAGCGACTTGAACAGCGTGATCTCTTCGGGCGACTGGCGCGGGGGCAGCAGCCCGCCTACCAGATGCGCCAGCGGATGCACGCGCTCCCAACTCAGTCTGCGCAGTTCGATGGGCACGATGAGTTCGGCGGCTTCCGTGCGCGCTTGGGCGGGGTCGTCCACGAAGATACGCTCGCATCGCCCGACGGCGAAGGTGTCCAGTTCGCGTCGCGCCAGCGTGTTCGCCCCCGCCGCGTTGAGGTGCATGCCAGGCTTGAGCCACGCGCCTTGCAGGATAGGCTCCCGCGCGCTGGTAATCGTGCAAATCACATCGGCTTCGGCGACCGCCTGCTCGACGCTCTCGGCGGGCTGGACAGGTACGCCGAGTTGGGCGGTCATCCGTTCGGCGAAGGCGGCGCGCGTTTCGGGCGTGCGACTGAACACGACCGCCCGCTGGATGGGGCGCACGGCGCACACCGCCTGCAGTTGCGTCTCCGCCTGCGCGCCCGCGCCCAGAATCGCGACCGTCGCTGCGTCCTCGCGCGCCAGATACTTCGTCGCCAGCCCCGACGCCGCGCCCGTGCGAATCCGACCCAGCCAGTCCGCCTCCAGCAGCGCAAGCATCTCGCCCGTGTGCGCCGACGCCAGCACGATATGGAAGCGCGTGCCCGTCGGGAACGAGAAGTACGCCTTGTAGCCGATGTAGCCCTTGCTGTGCCACGCCGCGCCCATCAGGTGCAGTGCACCCTGCGGGGTGTAGACGCGCTGACGCGGCTGATTCGTCGCCCTGCCGTGCGCCCAGTCGCGGAACGCCGCCTCCAGCGCGTCAATCGCGCGGGGCATCGTGAGCACCTCGCGCACCTGCGCCTCGCGTATCAGCAGCGGCTGCCCGTCACCCAACGCTATCCGCTCCGCCATCAATGGGGTAGGATACCCCAAGCCGCCCCCTTGACACGCGCCCGTCGTGTAGAGTATAATTCGCTTCAGAGAACCATTTTCCATCGGAGGCGATGATGAATCGGCTGATTGTTGGGCTGAAGCAAGCGGGGCTGCGCCTCACGCCACAGCGCGTGGCAATCTGTCAAGTGCTGGCGGAAAGCAAAGACCACCCGACGGCGATGATGATTTACCACCAACTGCTGCCCCAGTTCCCCACGCTGAGTTTGGCGACGGTCTACAAGACGCTGCATGTGCTCAAATCGATGGGACTGGTGCATGCGCTGGGCGACGCGGGCGACGGCGCGGAGCATTTCGACGCCGACCTGACGCCGCATATCAACCTCGTGTGCGTGCGCTGCCATCGCGTGGTGGACTTCGACGAGCGGCTGGTGCATGAGATTCAGCACATCGTGGAGCAGCGTTCGGGCTACGAGGTGCAGGGCGCGCGGATTGTGTATTACGGGCTGTGCCCCGACTGCCGCGCGGCGCAGCGCAACGGCAAAGAGAGCGCATAATGGGCATCGTGCGCTATGTTCGCAAGCGGCTCGCCGAAGCCGATTCGTGCGTCGACGAGATGGCGAAGGTCGCGTTGGCGAATCGGGGACTGCGGCGCGTGCGCTACCGCTACCGAGACGACATGGTGGAGGTGGAGTATGACCCTGAACGCCTCAGCGCGGACGCGGCGCGTCAAGCCGTCGAGCCGCTGCTGCGCGAGTTGGGCGTGCGTGCGCCCGATTGCAGCCTGCGCGACCCGAAAGCGGGCGTGTGCGCCGCGTGCCCCAGCGTCGCGCAGCACGGCAAACGCTGGCTATTGGGCGGCGTCGCCTACCGCGCCCACTTCGACGGCGAGACCCTAACCGTCGAGCAGGAACACGCGCCCGCCGAGCCGACCGACCGCATCCTGCGACGGGTCAAAGCGCTGGAGCGACCAGTCCCACGCTGGCGCAGTCGCGCGTTCTGGGAGCCGATTCTGTCCGCGCTGACGCTGTTGATGATAATCGCAGGTGGGCTGCTGCGTTGGGGCGAGCAGGCGACGCTGGCAAACCTCGCCTACGCCGTCGCCTACTTCGCGGGCGGCTACTTCGGCGTGCTGGACGGCTACCAGACGCTCAAGGAGCGACGGCTCGATGTGAACTTGCTGATGATTGCGGCGGCGGTCGGCGCGGCGAGTGTCGGCGAGGCGCCCGAAGGCGCGACGCTGCTGTTCCTGTTCTCGCTGTCCAACACGCTGCAGAACTACGCCCTGGCGCGCAGTCGCAACGCCGTGCGCGCGCTGATGGCGCTCCAGCCCGATACCGCCACGCGAATCACGCCCGCAGGAGCCGAGACCGTACCCGTGGAAGAGCTGCAAGTCGGCGACCGCGTGCTGACCCGCCCTGGCGAGCGCATCCCGACTGACGGCGTGGTCATAGTGGGCGAGTCGCATGTTGACCAGTCGCCGATTACGGGCGAGAGCGTGCCCGTCTACAAGACCGTCGGCGACCCCGTGTTCGCGGGCACAGTGAACGGCAACGGCACGCTGGAGATTGAGGTGCGCGCCCCCGCAACCGAGACGCTGCTGCAGCGTATCCTGCAGTTGGTGGAGCAGGCGCAGGAGCAAAAAGCGCGCACGCAGCGCTGGCTGGAGCGGTTCGAGCAGCGGTACGCGCTGGCGGTAATCGGCGGCGCGGCGGCGGTCGCGCTGGGGCTGCCGCTCATCGGCTGGAGTTTCCCCGACGCTTTCTATCGCGCCATGACTCTGCTGGTGGTCGCCTCGCCCTGCGCGCTGGTCATTAGCACGCCCGCGACGCTGCTGAGTGCAATCGCCAACGCCGCGCGGCGAGGCATTTTGTTCAAAGGCGGCGAGCCGATTGAACGCTTGGCGGGCATCCGCGCGCTCGCTATCGACAAGACAGGCACGCTCACCGAGGGCAAACTGGCGTTCACCGACCTCGTGTTGATGGCAGGCGCGTCCGAGCCAGAGGCGTGGCAGGCGATTGCCGATGTGGAGTCGCGTTCGGAGCATCCGCTGGCGCGTGCGCTGCTGGAGGCGGCTTCGGCGCGCGGCTACACCCCGCGCCCTGTGTCGCGCGTGGAAGCCCTGCCAGGCAAGGGCATCGTCGCCACGCTTGCAGACGGTTCCGAAGCGCGCATCGGCAACCTGCGCCTGTTCGAAGAACTCCCGATGCCCGACGCGGCGGTGCAGGCGGTGCAGTCGCTCCGTCAGGCGGGCAAGACGGCGATGGTGGTCTGGGTCGGCGGGCGGTTCCTGGCGGTCGCGGCGGCGGCGGACAGGGTGCGTCCCGAAGCGGCGGGGGCGGTCGCCCAACTGCGCGCGTTGGGCATCCCGTGCATCGCCATGCTCACGGGCGACGCGGAGCCAATCGCCCGCGCCGTCGCCCAGCAGACGGGCATCGAGCGCGTGTACGCCGACCTGCTGCCCCATGAGAAACTGGACGCGCTACGCCAACTGCGTGCGGAGTGTGGCGCAGTGGCAATGGTCGGCGACGGGGTGAACGACGCGCCCGCGCTCGCCGCAGCGGAAGTCGGCATCGCGATGGGCGCAGGCATGGATGTCGCCCTCGAAACCGCCGATGTCGCGCTGGTCGGCAACGATCTGAACAACCTGCCCTACGCGCTCGCGCTCAGTCGAGAGGCGATGCGCATCCTGAAGCAGAACCTCATCTTCGCGACGGGCGTGATTGTCGCGCTGGTGATCCTGACCTTTGTTGCCAACCTGCGCCTGCCGCTCGGCGTTGTCGGGCACGAAGGCAGCACGCTGCTGGTCGTGCTGAACGGGCTGCGCCTACTGCTGTATCGCCCTGCCCTATCGCACGGGGTGGGGGCGACAAGCCAACTGGCACGCTGAGGTGCGATTCCGCACGCCGTAATAAATGTAATAAGTGTCTTTGCGATATGATTGCAACATGCGAATCGGGCAGGCACAAGACCTGCCCCTACAAGGTTGGTGTCGCCGCGCCTCCGTAGGGGCAACCCTTGTGGTTGCCCGCTGTGTCGAAAATACAGCGCATGGGCACTTACCAATCGCTGAGCCAGAGTTCATAATTGCCCCCCTCCGTTAGGTTCCCCCCGCTTCGCGAGGGGAACCGAGAAGCGCGCCCGTTCGGTTCCCCCTGCGTGCAGGGGAAACCTTAAGGAGGGGGTTATCAAATACTATTTTTTGTGAACTCTGGCTCGGCGATTGGTATAATCCCCCCTCGCCCGCCTGCGAGAAAGGGAAGCAGCCATTTTTGGAGTGCTGAAGCGTCAGCTTCAGCATCAGGCGGAAGCTGCGCTTCCGCACTCCATAAGCCCCCTCGCCCGCCTGCGAGAAAGGGAAGCAGCCATTTTTGGAGTGCTGAAGCGTTAGCTTCAGCATCAGGCGGAAACTGCGCTTCCGCACTCCATAAGCCCCTCTCGCCCGCCTGCGAGAAAGGGAAGCAGCCATTTTTGGAGTGCTGAAGCGTTAGCTTCAGCATCAGGCGGAAACTGCGCTTCCGCACTCCATAAGCCCCTCTCGCCCGCCTGCAAGAGACGGGACAGATGGGGTGAAAGCAAACACAGCATGCCGGCAGGAAGGAGCCGTGCCCCGCCGAATTCGCTCTTTGAAGGAGGCGACGATATGCAACCGACGGCGATTGATGCACTGTTGCAGGAGACGCGGGTGTTCCCGCCTTCGGACGAGTTTGTGAAGCAGGCGCACGTGAACGACCCTGCCGTGTACGATGACGCCGCGCAGGATTACCAAGCGTTCTGGGCAAAGCATGCTGCGCAGTGCCTGCACTGGTTCGAGAAGTGGCGCACGGTGCTGGAGTGGAACCCGCCCTACGCGAAGTGGTTCATCGGGGGCAAACTGAATGCGTGCTATAACTGTGTCGACCGCCATGCGCAGACCTGGCGGCGCAATAAGGCGGCGCTGATTTGGGAAGGCGAGCCAGGCGACGAGCGCGTGCTGACCTACGGCGACCTCCATCGCGAAGTCCAAAAGTTCGCCAATGTCCTCAAGTCGCTGGGGGTGCAGAAGGGCGACCGCGTGTGCATCTACATGCCGCTGGTTCCCGAAGCGGCGATTACGATGCTGGCGTGTGCGCGGATTGGCGCGCCGCACTCGGTGGTGTTCGGCGGCTTCAGCGCGGACGCGCTGGCAGACCGCATCCGCGACGCGCAGGCGAAGGTGCTTATCACCGCCGACGGCGGCTGGCGACGCGGCAGCATCGTGCCCCTCAAACGCAACGCCGACGACGCCCTGCGCCAGACCGACTCGGTGCAAAAAGTGGTGGTCTACCAGCGCATCGGCGGCGACTACACCGTGAACATGCAAGACGGACGCGACCTGTGGTGGCACGAACTGATGCACAACGCCCCGCTGACCTGCCCCGCCGAACCAATGGACAGTGAAGACCTGCTGTACCTGCTGTATACCTCTGGCTCGACGGGCAAACCCAAAGGCATTATGCACACCACAGGCGGCTACATGACGGGCGTGACGCTGACCGCCAAGTGGGTGTTCGACCTCAAGGACGAGGATGTGTTCTGGTGTACCGCCGATGTCGGCTGGGTGACGGGGCACAGCTATCTGGTGTACGGACCGCTGTCGAACGGGGCGACCTGCATCATGTACGAAGGCGCGCCCGACTACCCCGACCGCGACCGATTCTGGGCGATTGTGGAGAAGTATCGCGCGACGATTCTGTATACCGCGCCGACCGCTATCCGCGCGTTTATGAAGTGGGGCGAGCAGTACCCGCGCAAGCACGACCTGAGCAGCCTGCGCCTGCTGGGGTCGGTCGGCGAGCCGATTAACCCCGAAGCGTGGATGTGGTACCACGAGCATATCGGCGGCGGGCGATGCCCCATCGTCGACACTTGGTGGCAGACCGAGACGGGCGCGATTATGATTACCCCGCTGCCAGGCATCGTCGCCACGAAGCCCGGTTCGGCGACCAAGCCGTTCCCTGGTATCTTCCCCGCCATCCTGAACGACAAGGGCGAGCCTGTGGGCGCGAATCAGGGCGGCTACTTGGTGATTACGCGCCCGTGGCCGTCGATGACGCGCGGATTGTGGGGCGACCCCGAACGCTTCGTCCAGACCTACTGGAGCAAGTACGACGGGATTTACTTCACGGGCGACGGCGCACGCCGAGACGAGGACGGCTACTTCTGGCTACTGGGGCGCGTCGACGATGTCATCAATGTGTCGGGGCATCGCCTCAGCACGATGGAAGTGGAGAGCGCGCTGGTTGACCACCATGCGGTGGCGGAGGCGGCAGTGATTGGCGTCCACCACGAGATCAAGGGGCAGGGCATCGCGGCGTTCGTGATTGTCAAAGAGGGCTACCCCGCCGACGAGAGCCTCAAGGACGCCCTCAAGCAGCATGTGGCGCAGAAAATCGGCGCGATTGCCCGACCCGACCAAGTGTTCTTCACCGCCGACCTGCCCAAGACGCGCAGCGGCAAAATCATGCGCCGCCTGCTACGCGACATCGCCGAAGGGCGCGCGCTCGGCGACACGACCACCCTCGCTGACCCCGCCGTCGTGCAAGCCCTCAAGGAGAAGTACGAGGGGCAGGAGGAGTAGTACCGCTTGCGCAGGCGAACGAGACCCCCTCCTTAAGGTTCCCCCTGCCCGCAGGGGGAACCGAACCCCCGCGCAGTTCCCCTCGCGAAGCGGGAGAACCCACGCGCCCCACGCGGTTCCCCTCGCGAAGCGGGGGGAACCTAAGGAGGGGGGAATTGTGAACTCTGGCTGCACGGTTGGTATAAGGAGGGAAGTTCTCGACTGCCCCTAACTCTGGAACACGGCGCGCAGGGCGTCGGCGATGTGGCGCAGCCCCAGTTCGGGGAACAGCCGATAGCCCCCAACCTCCGCCGTGATGTAGCCCTGATAGCCGACCGACTCCAGCGCGCTGCGCACCGCCAGCCACGGCACATCGCCCTGCAACGGGTTCGCAAAGCCCTGAATGTTGCCGATGTCGCCGCGAAAGTCCTTCACATGCACCCGCTTGATACGCCCGCCCAGAATCGTAATCCAGTGCTGGGGGTAGCCATACGCCAGGATGTTGCCCGCATCGAAGTAGACCCCCACATACGGGCTGCCGAGTTGGTCTATCAGGTCGCGCACCTCCAGCGGGCTGAGCAGGAATCGGTTCCACACATTCTCGATGGCGATAGCGACCTTGCGCCGCTCGGCTTCGGGGGCTAACTGTTGCAAGGCGTCGCGGGCGCGTTCGTAGGCGACATCGTAGGGCACATCGGGCGATACCACGCCCGGCACGACTAAAATCGCGTCCACGCCCAACGCCTGCGCCAGGCGCAACTGCTGGCGGCACAACTCCAGCGACTCGGCGCGCACTTGCGGGTCGGGGTGCGTGAATGGCTTCTGCCAGTAGACGCCTGTGGAGAGCGAACTCAGTGCAACGCCCATCGCGTCGGCGTCGCGACGGATTTGTTGCGCGTCCGCATCGCTGGTCGCGGGGCTGAGCGCGCCCTCGAACTCCATGTTGAACTCAATCGCGTCGAAGCCCGACTCTTTGGCGACGCGCAGGCAGGTTTTGACATCCCAGTTGCCTGGCAGTGTCCAGCGGTTGATGCCGATTTTGAAGGCGGACATAGCCCCCGAATTCGCGCAGGCGCGGCAGATTCCTGCCCGTTTCCGCTGCAGGCGACTGCGCCACCGACCCTTACTTCACGCCTTCCGCCACCTCGTCGCGCACGGGCAACGGCTCCAGCAGCATCTCTTTGGTGGCGATAAACGACTCGCGCGTGTAGTCCGCCAGTTCGTAGTCCTCGCGCAGCACAATCGCCCCCGTCGGGCAGGCGTCTTGGCAGTAGCCGCAGTAGATGCAGCGCAGCAGGTTAATCTCGTACCGCTTGGCGTACCGCTCGCCGGGCGAGTAGCGTTCCGTGTCGGTGTTGTCGGCAGCCTCCACATAGATACAGCGCACAGGGCACGCCCCTGCGCACAGCGAACAGCCGATGCACCGCTCCAGCCCGTTCTCGTAGCGCAGCAGCACATGCTTCCAGCGCGTGCGGGCGAACTGCTCCTTGCGCTGTTCGGGGTAGGAGACCGTGTCTTTCGGCTCCAGAAAGTGGCGCATCGTGATTTTCAGACCCTTGCTGATAGGCTTGATTACATCACGCACGATATTCATAGGGGCACCTCGTTGCGGATTTCGGTTCCTGCCATCAAGATGGCGTACTGCAGGGCGTGCCGCGCGACGACCTTGCGCGGCAACTCGTCGAGCGTGTAGCAGAACAGTTCGGTGGGCATCTCCACTGCGTCGAAGTAGGGGAAGTAGTCGTAGGCGCGTTTGAACCAGACGGGCTGGTCGCTTTCGCGCAGCACGATGAGGATGTCGGCGTCGCTGCGCGGGGTCGCTTTGTTGGTCGCCAGGGAGCCGAACAGGTAGACGGCGACCACTTCGGGGCGCGCCGCGACCAACTGCTGCGCCGCTGCACGCACCTGCTGGCGCGCCGCCTCACGATCCAGCCAGTAAATCGTCACAGAGCCGTAGGATTCTTTGCGCACAAGCGAGGGCGCGATTCGCGTCGGCTGACTGGTAGGTCTCATACGGAACGCCTCCATTTTGGGTGTCGGGATAGCGCGTCGGGATGTAGTAGGTATCCAACTCGCGGGCGCAGTCGTCGAGTTGGGGATATTCGGCAGGGTCAATCTCGGCTTGGAGCCCGCGCAGCAAGTGTCGTATCGAGTGTCCCCACGCATCCGCGCCGCGCTCCACATAAACGGCTTTGAGCGCCTTCTCGGCGGCTTGCTGGCACATAAAGCACGCCCACTCATAGTAGCCCCCTCGGATCGCCCACTCCGCGCCTTCAAGGTCGCGTTTGGCTTGCGCCATCCAGTCATCACTATCCGCTCGCATCGCTTGCCTCAATCGCGCGGGTTCCGTCGCTTGTTTCCAGCGCGGGCGTCTCGGTGCGCGGAGTCAGTTCCAGCAGCATCCCCAGCCGCTGCGTGCGAATCTTCTGCTGCAGTTTAATCAGCGCGTAAATCAGCGCGTCAGGCGACGGAGGACAGCCCGGCACATAGACATCGACGGGCACAATCTGGTCGACGCCCTGCACAATCGCGTAGTTGTTGAAAATGCCGCCGCAGGATGCGCACGCGCCCATCGAGACCACCCACTTGGGCGAGGGCATCTGGTCGTAAATCTGGCGCAGCACGGGCGCCATCTTCTTGCTGACGCGCCCCGCGACAATCATCAAGTCCGCCTGGCGCGGCGAGGCGCGGAACACCTCCATCCCGAACCGCGCCAAATCGAAGCGCGACGCCGCCGACGACATCATCTCGATCGCGCAGCACGCCAGCCCGAAGGTCAGCGGAAAGATGCTGTTGCGCCGCGCCCAGTTCACAATCTCGTCCAAGCGCGTCACCAGCACATTCCCGCCCATCTCCAGATTCGGAATCGCGGGCGTGGAGGAGTCGCGCAACACAATCTCTTGAACGCGCGTGTCCATAGGTCTCACCATGCAGATTGTACCCGATTTCACAGAGAAGGTACACTGTGGGTATGCTTCAAGCGTGGTTGGATGCGCCGCGCGCGTTGCGCCTACAGGACGCGCCTATCCCCACCCCAGAACCGGGCGAGGTGGTCGTGCGCGTGCGGGTCGCGCTCACCTGCGGTACAGACCTCAAGACCTATCGGCGCGGGCACGCGAAGTTGCCGTTCGGGCTTTTTGGGCATGAGGGCGCAGGCGAGGTGGTCGCTGTCGGCGAGGGCGTCTGGCATCTGCAGGTGGGGCAGCGCATCACTTGGCTGCCGACTGCCCCGTGCGGCGCGTGCGCGCTCTGCCAGCGCGGACGCCCCAACCTGTGCCGCAATCTGTTCGATTCCGTCGTGCTGGGAACCTACGCCGAGTACCTACGCATCAACGCGCGGGTCGCCCAGCGGCATGTGTTCCCGCTGGAGGGACTAAGCGACCTGCAGGGGGCGTTCGTGGAGCCACTGGCGTGCGTTATCCACGCTTGGCGGCAACTGGAGCCGTTGCCAGGCAATCGGGTGTGTATCGTGGGCACGGGCGCGATGGGCTACCTGCACCTGATGGAGGCGCGGGCGCGCGGCTGCGAGACGGTCGTAGTCGGCAGGCGCGCGGAGCGGCTCGAACTCGCCCGTGAACTCGGCGCACAGCACACCGTGCAGGCGACCGACGACGCCGACTGGCAGGCGCAGGTAATTCGGCTCACCGACGGCGGCGCAGATGTGGTCATCGAAGCCACAGGCGCGAAAGCCATCTGGGAACTCGCCCCTAACCTCGCCGCGCCTGGCGGCAAGGTGCTGCTCTATAGCGGACTGGCGAAGGGCGAAAGCGTCTCGGTTCTGGCGGAACGCTGGCACTACGACGAACTCACGATTCTGGGCAGTTTCCACTTCACCACGCAGGACGCCCACCTCGCGTTGGAACGGCTGCGAGAGGGGCAACTGCCCGTCGAGCGGCTGATTTCGGGCGCTTACCCCCTGCGCGAACTGCCCGCCGTCTTCGAGCGACTGGATCGGGGCGAGGGCATCAAGTACGCGATTGTGCCGTGAAAACGCTCGTGAACCCCCTCCTTAAGGTTCCCCCTGCTCGCAGGGGGAACCGAACCCCTGCGCGGTTCCCCTCGCGAAGCGGGGGGAACCTACGGAGGGGGGCAAAATAAGCGCACGCTCTATTACTCCGAAGCCTCAGAATGCGCAAGTCGCCCCATCTCCAGAGTGAGTTCGGGGAACAGATGCGGGCGGAACGGGGTGCGGGCGTCCACCGCCTGACGCCGCAGGTAGCCTTCGGGCGTCCACTGGTACTCTTCCACCAACAGCGTCTCTTGGTCAATCAGCCACACCCACGGCACAGCGCAGGCGGCGTAGTCGCCCATCTTCTGCGTGCGGTCGTACTCGGCGGTGGACGGCGAGAGGATTTCCACCACCAAGTCGGGCACGCCCCGCACATAGCCGCGCTGGGTGTCTATCTGCGCCGCTGTCTGGGGCGTGTAGAACAGAAGGTCGGGCGTGTAGATGTTGCCGTTGGGCAGTTCAAGGTTGACCTCAATCAGCACTCTGCCCAGCCCGCGCGGTTGCACATGCGCCCGCAACGACGCCCCCAACGCAAGCAGGATTTCCTGATGGCGGACGCTTGGACGGTTCACCTCGATAGCCTCCCCGTTCACATAGTCGTAGTAGGGTGGTCCTTCGGGCAGTTGCAGAAACTGCTCGCGGCTCATCGGCACACGGCGCGGTTGCACAGAGACGCTCATCGTCCTCACCACACGCATGATACCTTGCGGGCTACACACCCTCGGGCAGTGTGAGTTGCCCCATCTCCAGAGTGAGTTCGGGGAACAGGTGGGGTCGGAACGGCGTGCGGGCGTCCACCGCCTGCCGACGCAGGTAGCCTTCGGGCGTCCACTGGTACTCTTCCACCAGCAGCGTCTCTTGGTCAATCAGCCACACCCACGGCACAGCGCAGGCGGCGTAGTCGCCCATTTTCTGCGTGCGGTCGTACTCGGCAGTGGAGGGCGAGAGGATTTCCACCACTAAATCAGGCACGCCCCGCACATAGCCGCGCGCAGAGTCATACGCGCCCAAGTTCGTTGGGCTGAGGTAGAGGATATCGGGCGCATAGATATTGCCGTTGGGCAGCTCCAGATTGCAGTCGCCTGCCACCAGCCCCAGTTGACGCGGCTCGACATACGCCATCAGTTGGCTGGCAAGGCGAATGAGAATGTACTGATGGCGGACGCTTGGACGGTTCACCTCGATAGCCTCCCCGTTCACATAGTCGTAGTAGGGGGGTCCTTCGGGCAGTTGCAGAAACTGCTCGCGGCTCATCGGCACACGGCGCGGTTGCGCAGAGACGCTCATCGTCCTCACCGCATGGTAGGATACCCCGTCCGATGCAATCGATGACCCCCTCCTTAGGGTTCCCCCTGCCCGCAGGGGGAACCGAGTAGACGCGCCTCTCGCGGTTCCCCTCGCGAAGCGGGGGGAACCTTAAGGAGGGGGGAATTGGTGAACTCTGAACGCGCGGTAGGCTTTACTCACTCTCCGTGCGTGTGCGGGTGCTGTTGGGCGCGTCGATGATGGCTTGGGGTGGCGCGTAGACGAACACATGCTCGCTGACGCGCTCCACGCTGCCCTCGATGGCGTACACCACGCCGTTGAGGAAGTCCACCACGCGCTCGCGCACGCCTTGTGGGGTGGCGGCGAGGTTGAGAACCTGCTGCACGCCCTCTTTCAGCCCATCGGCGGCGACACGGGCATCCTCGATGCTCAGAATCTCCTTGCGGATGCTGATGTGGTACGCCTGCACGCGGCGGTAGCGCACATCGGTGGCGCGTGCGGGCAGCGGCTCCTCGTCGTCGTACTCCTCGCGGTTCAGCCCGACCCAATTGCGCACGCGCGCCCACAGGGTGGGTCGCTCTTCGTACTGCTCGTCCATCTCCTCGTAGTAGCGGCTCATCGGTCTACCTCCGTGTAGGGTGTGTTAGGCACGCGCGCCGAACAGTGCCGTGCCGAGTCGCAGCATCGTGCTGCCCTCTTCGAGGGCGATTTCGAAGTCGTGGGTCATGCCCATCGATAGCCAGCGTCGGTTCGGCGCGGGCAGCGCGTCGTAGAGGCGGCGCAGTCGCTGGAATGCCGCGCGCACGATGCGCTCGTCGTCCGTGTCGGGCGCGACGCCCATCAGCCCCTGCAGCTCGACGCCTTCTGTGCGCAGCGTCTGCTCGATTAGGGCGGGCGCGTCCTCGAACGAGACACCCGCGCGCCCTGCGACCTCCGCCAAGCGCACCTCAATCAGCACGGGCTGCACGATTCCGCGCTTTTGCGCCACGCGCTGCACCTCCTGCACTAAGGATACCCTATCTACCACTTGTATTAATGCAAACCGCCCCACCACATATTTGACCTTATTGGTTTGGAGGCGCCCGATGAAGTGCCACCGTATATCGTGGGGTAGGGCGTCGAGTTTCGTGCGCGCCTCTTGCCAGTAGTTTTCGCCGAAGTCGCGCAGCCCCAGCGCGTATGCTTCGGCGATTCGTTCGGGTGGGACGCCTTTGCTGACGGCGACGACGCGCACTTCGGCGGGGTCGCGTCCTGCGCGGGCGCAGGCGGCGGCGATGCGCGCCTGCAGCGACTGCCACCGCTCAGATAGAGACTGCGCCTGCGCCATTCTCGTTGGTCTGGTTCTCGGCGGCGCGTTGGGCAGCCTCGGCGAACGCCTCTTCCAGCGCGCCGCTCTTGTGCTTCTTCGCCAGTTGCTCCAGCCGTCCCGTCTCCATGAACCACACCCGCTCGGCGATGTTGGTCGCGTGGTCGGCGATGCGCTCCAGATAGTGCGACACCAGCAGCAGCCACGACGCCGCCGTCACCTGTTCGGGATGCTCGCGCATAATCTCCTGCAGTTGCGTGCGCAGGCGACGGTAAATCGCGTCCACCTCGTCGTCCTGCTGGCAGACTTGGATCACCTTCTGCAGGTCGCGCTTGACGAACGCCTCGATGCTCTCCAGCAGCATGCGTCGCGCGGCGTTCGCCAGGCGCGGGATGTCCACCAACTGTTCGACGGGCGGCTCGTCGCGGATTTTGCGTGCGGCTTTGGCGACATCGACCGCGTAGTCGCCGATGCGCTCGATGTCGGTAATCATCTTCATGATCGTGCCGATTACGCGCAGGTCGCTGCCCATCGGTTGCTGCAGGGCAATCAGTCGCAGGCAGCTCGATTCGATCTCCACATCAATCTGGTCTACCTCGTCGTCGCGCTTGAGGACTTGCTCCGCGCGCGCCATATCGTGACGCCAAAGCGCCTCAACCGCCTCCGCAACCATTCCCTCCACAATGCTTGCCATTGCAAGCACCTTCGTCTCCAGCTCCTGAAGTTCCGCGTCAAACGCTTGTCTCGTCATCATCGGTAGGGAGTATACCTAAAATGAGAAGTTTTGTGAAGCGGGGAGCCAAATCTTGTATGCATGCGGAATCGCCCCACTACCGCTTGGATTTGGAACGATTGTGGGCTTCCGAGCGCGAAAATTCTTGGAAATGCGCGATTGGCGTTTTCAGTGGGTTTTTCGGACGCCTGTAGGCGTCTATTTGACCTTCAAACTGCCCTTAATATTGCAGGAATGGGGCGGGTGGCATGCTAATATATAGCCACACCCCCGCTGGCGAGAGCAGGGACGCAGACACAGCGATGCGCAGGGAGGATCGTGTAGCGGAGCAGTTGCGACTTGGGGAGGACATCGACGCGGCGCGTCTGCGTCAGGCGTGGCGCAATGTGGTGCAGGCGTTGCTGCCGAAGGTTGCCCCGTCGAGCCGTCGGTACCTGGAGGAGATGACGCCTGTCGGTATCGAGGGCGATGTGGTGCGCCTGCAGCTGGACAGCGCGTTCGGGCGCAACTGGGTGCAGCAGCGGTTCCAGCGCGACCTGCAGGAGGGCTTGAGCCAGCAGTTGGGGTGTGCGGTGGTGGTGCAGTTGGTGGGCGCAGACGCGGTGTCCGAGCCGCCGCCCCCGCCTGTGGCTGCGCCTGTCGCGCCGACCGCCCGCAGCACGCCCCCGCTGCCGCGCCCGCAGTTCAACCCCAGCTTCACCTTCGAAAGCTTTGTGGTCGGCGCGACCAACCGATTGGCGCATGCGGCGGCGGTCGCCGTCGCGCAGGGCAACACGCGCCGCTACAACCCGCTGTTCCTCTACAGCCCGCCTGGACTGGGTAAAACGCACCTGATGCACGCGATTGGGCAGGCGTTCCTGCAGCGCGTCCCCAACGCCTGCGTGGTGTATATCAGCGGCGAGGAGTTCGTGCGCGGCTATGTGCAGGCGATGCGCCAACAGAAAGCCGACGAGTTCCGTGAACGCTATCGCGCCGTGCAGCTGTGGCTGGTGGACGATGTGCAGTTCATCGCGGGCAAGGAGCGCACGCAGGAGGAGTTCTTCCACATCTTCAACATGCTGCACGCGGCGGGCAAGCAGTTGGTGCTCTCCAGCGACAAAGCCCCGCGCGAGCTGATTGGCGTCGAGGAGCGGTTGCGCTCGCGCTTTGAGATGGGGCTATGCGCTGACATCGCCCCGCCCGACTGGGAGACGCGCATCGCGATTCTGCTCAACAAGGCGGCGCGCGACGGCGTCGAGCTGCCGCTGGAGGTCGCCGAGTTCATCGCCGACAAGGTGCAGTCGAATGTGCGCGTGCTGGAGGGCGTGCTGACGCGCGTGGTCGCCCAGAGTTCGCTTGCGGGCGAGCCGCTCACGCTAACGCTGGCGGCGCAGGCGTTGCAGGCGTACCTGGTGAACGCGCAGCCGCAGCCTGTGCAGACGCCCTCGCTGGAGCGGATTGTGCGCGTGGTGTGCGACGAGCTGGGCGTGCCCCAAGAAGAGCTGCTGGGCAGCAGCCGCCGCAGCGAGGTCGTGCAGGCGCGCCAAATCGCCGCGTTCCTCGCGCGGGAGGCGACAGGCGAATCGTGGCAGCGCATCGCGCAGGCGTTGGGACGCGCCGACCACACGACCGTGCTACACGCCTACAAGCAAGCGGAGCAGCGACTGCGCCACGACGCCCGCCTGCGCGAGCGCGTCCAACGGCTACGCCAGCGCGTGGGCTAAGCCTGCCCGTCCGAACCCTGCACCTCGACGGTGATCGTCGCCTCGATGTCCGCCTCCCAGCGAATCGTCACCGTGTGCGTGCCCGCCGTCTTGATGGGTTCCAGCAGGTCAATCGTGCGCTTGTCGACGCGGACGCCGTGCTGCTGCTGGATGGCTTCGGCAATCGCGTCAGCGGTCACCGCGCCGAACAGCTTGGTGGAGTTGGGCGCGGTGCGTCCCTGAATCGTGACGGTCTGCCCGTTGAGTTTCGCGGCGGCGTCACGCGCGGCTTGGCGGAGCTGCTCGGCGCGCTCCTTGCGCACGCGCTCGCGCTCCGCACGCATCTTCAGATTGCCTTTCGTGGCGGGCACTGCCCAGCCTTTCGGGATTAGGTAGTTCCGCGCGTAGCCGCCTGCCACCTTCTTAATATCGCCTGCTTTGCCCAGATTGGGCACATCGCGCACCAGAATCACTTCCATCGTATTTGCCTCCTTAGCGTTGAATGCGTATGCCGAACGCGGGCTGATTGCGCCTGAAGGGGCTTTCCAGTCCGCCCCAGAGCCACACGCCTTCCGACACGCGCCAGTGCAGGCGTGCGTGCCCGCGCCAGTTGTTCGGGTCGAACAGGTCGAGCGTCAGCAGCCCCTGCTCGCCGAGCCTATAGTCTACCCCAAACCCCGCTTTCCCGCCATAGATTCCGTAGCGCAGCAGCAGCGCGTCCGACAGCGGCGTCCCGTACTGCGCAATCAAATCGTCCGACTCGGTGAAATCGTACAGCCCGAGCGTGAGTTGGTTGCGGTTCCGCAAAAAGAAGGTCGCGGTCAGGTCGGTGCGGTAGCGTTCGGCGTCGGCGTTGTAGCCCATCTCCAGTCGGTAGGTCGCGTCGCGGATTCCGAAAGTGCGCGCGCTGGCGAAACCTTCCAGCGACTCGTTGACCTTGCGGAACGATTCGCCCGCCTGCTGCAGGATGGGCTTGGCTTCGTTGAGCGTCTCGTTCAGGTTGCGCGTGAGCGTCTCGGCGTTGTCGATTACCGCGCCTGTTTTGTTCGCAAGTTCAATCGCGCGTTCGCTGACCGTGCGCACATTGCTGGCGGTCGCCTTCAGGTCGCTTTGCAGGTTCTCGTCGGCGACGAGCTGGTTCACCTCGCGGAGAATCTCTTCTACCTGCTCTGCGCTGGCGCGTGCGCTGGCGAGTGTCGCGCGCAGGTCGTCGCGCAGTTGCGGGTCCTGCAGCAGTTGGTTCGCGGATTGCAGGGCGCGGTTCATCTCGCGGGTGGCGTCGGCGGCGCTGGCGAGCAGGCGGCGCACCGAGTCGCGATTCTCGGCGACCAGCCCCTCCGCTTGCGCGAGTAGGCGTGTGGTCTGCTGGGCGACCTGCTCGACGGCTTGCAGCGTCTCTTGCACGCTGGCGCGTAGTTGCTGGTCTTCCAGCAGGGCGCGCGCGGCGGCGAGCGTGCGGCGCAGCTCGCGCAGCGTCGCCTGAACATCGGGCGCGAAGCGGTCTACCGTGCGGCTGAGGTCAAACGGCGGCTCGCCGTCCACCATACTGCCTGCTGCCAGCACGCCGCGCACTTGGTCGGGCGGGATAATCTCCACGCGCGTTTCGCCGGGCAGCAACAGCCCGCCCGAAAGCCGAAAGGTGGAGCCTTGCGGAATCTGCACCCCGTCGCGAATCGCCAGCGTCAGCACCGCTTTCGGCGGCGCACCCTCCAGCGCAACCGCACGCACGAACCCGACAGGCACGCCCGCCATCAGCACCGACGCCCCAGACGCAATATTGCGGGCATCGTCGAAGCGAACCTTGATCAGATAGTGCCCCCGCTCCGAGAAGCGCGCCTGCAAAAACTGCAAGCTCGCAATCAGCAGCGCGACCCCAATCAGCAGCACTGCGCCGACACGCGCCAAGTCCGACCGCATCGGCATGAGAGTACCCGATTCAGCCGTTCACCGACCATACGCGCGTGGTTTGAATCTGGATGCGCAGCTCCGACGCGCCGCGAAACTCCAGCAGGCGGTGGCTGCCCTCGCGGGCGGGCAGGTAGCTGCGCACTTCGGGCGCCTCGGCGCACCACGCGCGCGCCGCCTCTTCCGAGTCGGTCATCCCGACGCTCTCCATATCGAAGGTGAACACGCGGAACGCCTCGCACAGGCGCGCGAGCAGCGCGGGCGGCAGCGCAATCGTGAATACCGCCTCGATGCCTTGCGCCTGCCAGCGTGGGTTGTCGGCGTCGGGGTCGTACTGCGCTGTCGTCTCCACCACCTCTGCGCCGAGTTCCGTGAGCGCGCGCTGCTGCGCCCCAAGCAGCGCGTGTCGGCTAACGACCACTGCTTTCATACGCGCGGTATAATACCCTGCGATGCGCCGAATCGCGTGGGTGGACGCGCTGCTGTGCCTGCTGCTGCTCTACTTCTACCTGCCTGACCTCACGGGCGAGTCACGCGAGCGGCTGCTGAGCCTCGACTACTGGCGGGCGCGGCTGCGCGGCGAACACCTGATGACGCGCGACGGGGTGCTATGGCGGGGCGACCCGGCGCAGCCTGTCGTCGCACTCACCTTCGACGACGGACCCGACCCCCAAACCACCCCGCGCATTCTGGACGCCCTGCGGCAGGAGGGCATACGGGCGACCTTTTTCGCGGTGGGGATGAAGCTGAAGCGATACCCTGAGCTGGCGCGGCGTATCGTGCAGGAAGGGCACGCGCTCGGCTGCCACAGCTACGACCACCAGCGCCAGACCGAACTCACCGAAGAGCAGGTCTGGCGACAGATTCGCGATTGCCAAGTGCTGGCGCGTCGGGCGGGGGTGGAGTTGGTTGCCTACCGCCCGCCGTACCTGGCGCTGAACGAGACCGTGCAACGCGCCGTGCAACGCTGGAACTTGCCGATAGTGATGGCGACTGCGCTGGGCGAGCCTGCCCCGCCGTGCCATGACCGCCGCTGGGTCTATCGCTACGCCCGCCGCGCCCGCAACGGCAGCATCCTGCTGCTGCACGACACCTACCCCCACACCGCCGACGCCCTACCCGACCTCATCCGCCTGCTGAAAGCGCGCGGCTATCGCTTCGCCACGATTCCAGAAATGGTGGATGCGCTGCAACAAGGGTTTGGCAGGAAACACGATTGATGTGAAGAATTCAGCACGCGAGGTGAAGCGACGATGCAGACTAATCCGCCTGTGAACCGTTTGCAGGGCGCGCTGCCGAAGGTGGGCATCCGTCCCGTGATTGATGGGCGTCGGCAGGGCGTGCGCGAGAGCATGGAAGCCGCGACGATGGCGATGGCGCGTGCAGCAGCCGAGCTGATTACCGAGCGCGTGCGCCACGCCTGCGGGCTGCCCGTCGAATGCGTCATCGCCGACACATGCATCGGCGGGATCGCCGAGGCGGCTGCGTGCGAGGCGAAGTTCGAGCGCGAGGGTGTCGGGGTGAGCCTCACGGTCGCCCGCAGCTGGTGCTACGGCTACGAGGTGATGGATATGCACCCCACCCGCCCGAAAGCCATCTGGGGCTTCAACGGCACGGAACGCCCTGGCGCAGTGTTCCTCGCAGCGGCGATGGCGGCGCACGCCAACAAACGCCTGCCCGCCTTCAGCATCTACGGACGCGAGGTGCAAGACGCCGACGATTTCAGCATCCCGACCGATGTCGCCGAACGAATCGTGCAATTTGTGCGGGCGGGGCTTGCTGTCGCCACGATGCAGGGCAAAACCTATGTGTCGATGGGCAATGTGTCGATGGGCATCGTCGGCTCGCTGGTCGATCAAGACTTCCTGCAGCGCTACTTGGGCATCCGCACGATGACCATCGATATGGTGGAGTTTGTGCGGCGGATGGAGCGCGGGATTTACGACCCCGACGAGTTCGAACGCGCCTACCAGTGGGTCAAACGCTATTGCACGGAGGGCAAGGACTACAACCCGCCCGACAAGCAGCTTAGCCCAGAGCAGAAGGAGCGCACTTGGCGACAGAGCATCCAGATGGCGCTGATTGCCCGTGACCTGATGGTGGGCAATCCGAAGTTGGCAGAGATGGGCTACGCGGAAGAGGCGCTGGGCTTCAACGGCATCGCGGGCGGCTTTCAGGGACAACGCCAGTGGACGGATCACTTGCCCAACGGCGACTTCATGGAGGCAATCCTCTGTTCCAGCTTCGACTGGAACGGCATCCGCCAGCCCTATATTCTGGCGACGGAGAACGACTACCTGAACGGCATGTGCATGCTGTTTGGGCACTTGCTGACGGGCGCGGCGCAGGTGTTCGCCGATGTGCGCACCTACTGGTCGCCCGAAGCGGTGCGGCGCGTGACGGGCTGGACGCCGACAGGCGACGCCGAGGGGGGCTTTTTGCACCTCATCAACTCAGGTCCTGCCGCGCTGGACGGCACGGGGCAGCAAACCACACCCGACGGTATCCCCACGATGAAGCCTTGGTGGGAGGTCACGCCCGACGAGGCGGAACGCTGCCTACAAGCGACCACTTGGCACTGCGCGATGCTGGAATACTTCCGCGGCGGGGGCTGGAGTACGCGCTTCCGCACGCGCGGCGGTATGCCCGCCACGATGTTCCGCCTAAATATCGTCGACGGCGTCGGACCCGTGATGCAGATTGCCGAGGGCGTCACGATTGAGCTGCCCGACGCTGTGCATACCGCGCTGGACGAGCGCACGAACCCGACCTGGCCGACGACTTGGTTCGCGCCACGCACGACGGGGCGTGGGGCGTTCCGCGATGTTTACACCGTAATGGCGCACTGGGGCTCGAACCACTGCGTGCTAAGCGCGGGGCATATCGGCGACGCGCTCATCACGCTGTGCAGTATGCTGCGCATTCCCGTTGCGATGCATAATGTGCCTGAAGAGCGCATCTTCCGCCCGCACCAGTGGGGTATGTTCGGCACGGAGGACTCGGAGAGCGCGGACTACCGCGCCTGCACGGCGTATGGAGCGTTGTACGGGTAGTCCTGCGTGGTATACTGTTGTTTATGCGCACGCGCCCTGAACGCCGCCCGATACGCACGCTGGACGAGCAACTGGTCAACCGCATCGCCGCAGGCGAGGTGGTGGAACGCCCCGCCGCCGCGCTGAAGGAACTCATCGAAAACGCGCTCGACGCAGGCGCGATGCGCATCGAAATCGAAGCGGAGATGGGCGGCAGGCGGCTGATTCGCGTGCGCGACGACGGCATTGGCATGACCCGCACGGACGCCCTCAACGCCCTGCAACGGCACGCCACCTCCAAAATCGCCTCCGACGCCGACCTGACGCGCATTGCGACGCTGGGCTTTCGAGGCGAAGCCTTGCCCAGCATCGCCAGCGTCAGCCGCATGGACATCCTCACTCGCGCCTTCGAAGAAGACACGGGCACGCACATCGTCGTCGAAGGCGGCGAGGTCAAAACCGTCGAGGAGGTCGGCGCGCCGATTGGCACGACCGTTGCCGTGCGCGACCTGTTTTACAATGTGCCCGCCCGCCTGAAGTTCCTCAAGAGCGTGCCCACCGAGCTGGGGCACATCATCGAGACCGTGACGCGCTACGCTTTTGCGTACCCCGATGTGTCGTTTCGGCTGGTGCATGAGCGGCAGGAACTCATCTTCACGCCTGGCAACGGCGACCTGCTGACGGCGGCGGCGTCCATCTGGGGGCGCGAGACCGTGCAGGGCATGGTTCAGGTGGACTACGAGCGCGACGGCATCCGCGTGTGGGGGCTGATTGCCCCGCCGCACCAGACGCGCCCGACGCGCCAGCACCAATACTTTTTCGTGAACCTGCGCCCCGTGCGCAACAAGACGCTGACCGCCGCGCTGGACGAGGCGTACAAAACCCTCACGCCCGAAAAACGCTACCCCGCCTGCATCCTGCTGGTGGGCATCGACCCGCGCCAAGTGGATGTGAATGTGCATCCTGCGAAGATCGAAGTGCGCTTCCAGCGCGAGCAGGGGGTGTTCGAGGCGGTGGTGAACGCGATACGCGCCGCGCTGCTGCAGCACGGGATGATTCCAAACGCGCTGCCGCCCAGCGAATCGCGTGGGCAGGTCATTACCCCTGCGCGCCCACCCGACGCCGAGACGATTCACCAGATTCTAATGCAGCGCGCGGGGCTTGCGCCCGCAGAGCCTGTTGGGACGCCTGCGTCCCCAGAAACGCTTGCCCCTGCAGGCGAGACGCCCGCACACCCAGCAGTTGCGACGACGCCCGCACACCCAGAAACGCATGCCCATGCGGGCGAGACGCCCGCGCGCCCAGAGATGCCCGCGGGCGTAGACCCGTTCGTGAGTGCAACGCACGCCGTCGCCCTCGCCGACGAGACGCCTCCGCTGCTGGAGACGGAACCCTTGCAGACGGCGCACCTGCCCTTCGCGCACCTGCTGGACGACCTGCAGATTCTGGGGCAGGTGCGCAACACCTACATCGTGGCGTCCACGCGGCAGGGGCTGGTGCTGATTGACCAGCATGTCGCCCACGAGCGCGTGCTGTACGAGCAACTCTGCTACAAGCGCGGCGCGCTGCCCATCCCGAAACAGCACCTGCTGACCCCCGAAACGCTGCAACTCAGCCGACGCGACGCGCTGCTACTCCACGAAAAACTGCCCGAACTGGAGGCAATCGGCTTCGAGCTGGAGCCGTTCGGCGTGGATACCTACCTGATTCGCGCCGTGCCCGCCGCGCTGAAAGGCGACCCCGTGCAGACCCTGCGCGACATCGTCGACGAACTGGTGGAACTCTCGGTCAGCAAGCGGCTGCCCGTCGCCCGCGAGCAAATCTGGATCACAACCTCCTGTAAGTTGGCGGTCAAGGCGGGCGACCCGCTGAGCATGCCCGAAATGCGCAAACTCATCGAAGACCTCGCCCGCACCGAGAACCCGTACCTGTGCCCGCACGGGCGACCCATCACGATTATCCTGACATGGCAGGAGATTGAACGCAAGTTCAAGCGGAGCTGATGCGCTGGACAGATTCGCAACGGGCAGCGATTGAACACGGCGACGGGCTACTGGCGGTCGTCGCGGGCGCAGGGTCGGGCAAGACGGGCGTGCTGACCGAGCGGTTCGTGCATCTGGTCGCCGAGCGTGGCGTTGCGCCCGAACACATCCTGACGATTACCTTCACGCGCGCCGCCACCGCCGAGATGAAGACGCGCATCATCCGCAAGTTGGAGCAGCGCGGGCTGCACGACGCCCGCACGCGCATCGAGAGCGCGTATATCCACACGGTGCATGCCCTCTGCCGCCGTATCCTGCAGGAGAACCCGTTCGAGGCGGGCATAGACCCTGAGCCGAGCGTGTTGCCCGCGCCCGCCGCGAACCACCTCAAGCGCGAGGCGTTCCACCGCGCGCTGGCGAGCCTGCTGCGCCACGAGCGCGACTTCGAGACCGACCCACTGATTGACCTCATCGCCGACTACCTGAACTTGGACAGCGTGCGCGGCGACCCGCTGCAGGCGTTGTATGAGCTGGTGCAGCGCGTGGCGGATGCGACGCGCCATCAGGGCTACACGGCGGACGACCTCGAGCGCTGGCGACATGCCTACTCCAGCGCGGAGGCGTTGGTGCTGGGGTATGTACTAATCAGCCTCGATACCCCCTCCTTAAGGTTCCCCCTGCGGGCAGGGGGAACCGAACCTGCGCGGTTCCCCTCGCGAAGCGGGGGGAACCTTACGGAGGGGGGCAGCACTCTTGTAGACCTCGCCACGCTGGACGACTTACGCGACCTTGTCGCAAACCTGCAACAGAGCCACCCCGAAGCCGCGCGCACGCTGGCAAGCCTGCTTGCCGATCTTGACCCCGCGCTGGAGCAACGCGCCCGCGACATCGCCTGCGCCCTGCTGGAACTGACCGTCGCCTACCTGCGCGAGTATGAAACCCTCAAGCAGACGCGCGGCGCACTCGACTTCGACGATATGCAAATCCGCGCCCTGCAACTGCTGCGCGACTCCGCTACCGTGCGCCGACGCTACCAGCGCATGTTCCGCTACACCCTGGTCGACGAAACCCAAGACATCGACGGCTTGCAGGCGCAGATTATCGATATTCTGTCGGAGGGGGGCAACCTGATGGTGGTCGGCGACGCGCAGCAGTCGATTTACGGCTTTCGCTACGCCGACCCGCGCGTGTTCGAGGGCTGGCAGCAGCGCGCCTGCGACAACGGCGGACGCCTCGTGCCCTTGCAGGCGAACTTCCGTTCCCACCCCGACATCCTGGCGTTCGTGGAGAAGGTATTCGGGCACTGGTGGGGCGCGCGGTTTCTGGTGCTGCAGCCGATGCGCCCCGCTGCGCCTGCACACGAGGAGCCGCGCGTGCAGGTGTGGGTCATGCCCCAGCGCGACGCGGCTGCCGAGGCGCGCCTCGTCGCCAGCCAAATCCACCACTGGGTCTGCACGGGGAGCCTGACGGTGCATGACCCCGAAACGGATGCGCTGCGCCCCGCGCAGTACGGCGACTTCGCGCTGCTGTTCCACCAGTTCACGAAGGTAAGCGCGTTCGAGCAGGCGTTCCGCGCAGTGGGCGCGCCCTACTATGTGGTCGGCGGCGGGCGCGGCTACTGGACACAGTACGAGGTGCGCGACCTGACGAACCTGCTGCGCGCGCTGTGCGACCCCGAAGACGACCTCGCGTTGGCGGCGGTGCTGCGGTCGCCGTTTGTGGGGCTGAGCATGGACGCGCTGATGAGCCTGACCCTGCACGCCGAGCAAGCCGACCTGCCCCTGCGCCTGTGCCTGCAGGCGGACCTTGCACTGGAAGACGCCGACCGTGCGCGGCTGGAGGCGTTTCTGGCGTGGTTCGAGCCGCTGTGCCTGCGCGTAGGCGAGTGGAGCGTCGGCGCGCTGCTGGCGCGCGCACTGGAAGCCAGCCAGTACGAGTCGCGCCTGCTGGCGCAGGGCGAGGCGGGCAGGCAAGCCGTCGCGAATGTGCGCAAACTGCTGGCAATCGCGCTGGAGCAGCCGACGGTAGCCCCGCGCGACTTCGCCGCGCAACTCGAACTCACCAGCCGCCTCGAACAGCGCGAGGGCAACGCCCCCACCTACGAGGAGAGCGCGAATGTCGTGCGCTTCTACACCGTCCACGCCGCCAAAGGGCTGGAGTTCCCCGTCGTGTTCGTGGTGGATACGGCGTACCGCGAGCGTCCGCGCGAGGTCGGACTGGAGGTGGACGCCGACAAGGGGATTGTGGCGCTGCAGGTGGTACGCCCCGATGTGCCAACGCCCTACGAACCTGTGCCGCTGAAAGTGCTGCGCGAGCAGGCAGACAAGCGTGAGGATGCGGAGGGGCTGCGCAAACTCTATGTCGCGCTCACGCGGGCGCGGGACTACCTCATCGTCGTGCTGACCGACGCGCCCCAGAATGTGTGGTGTCGCGCCCTGCGCGGCGCGCTGGGACAGCACTTAGACCGACGCGAGGCGAACATCCCGCTGCCGAATGGGGGGAGGGGGTTGATGAAGTGGGTGGGTTAAACTCACCCAATAATCCCCTCCACCACGCGCCCGAAGACATCGGTCAGGCGGAAGTTGCGCCCCTGATACCAGTAGGTTAGGCGCGTGTGGTCGATGCCCATCAGGTGCAGAATGGTGGCGTGTAGGTCGTGCACATGCACGGGGTTCTCGGTCACGGAGTAGCCGAGTTCGTCGGTCGCGCCGTACACGATGCCTGGTTTCACGCCGCCGCCCGCTAACCAGACGGTGAACGCGCGGGGGTGGTGGTCGCGTCCCAGATAGGTCGAGCCGCCGCGTCCTTCGTTCATCGGCGTGCGCCCGAACTCGCCGCCCCAGATGACCAGCGTATCCTCTAATAGCCCGCGCTGCTTGAGGTCGATAATCAGCGCGGCAGAGGCTTGGTCAACCTCCTGACAGATGCGCGGCAGGGCGTGGGTGAGGCTGTCGAACTCGAACGCGCCGTGATGATCCCAGCCGCGGTGGTACAGTTGCACGAAGCGCACCCCGCGCTCCACCAATCGCCGCGCCAGCAAGCAGTTGTTCGCAAACGACGGCTTGCCTGGCGTCGTGCCATACAGCTGGTGGATATACTCAGGCTCCTTGCTGATGTCCATCAGCTCTGGCATGCTGGTCTGCATGCGGTACGCGAGTTCGTAGTTGGCGATGCGCGTTTCGATTTCGGGGTCGCCCGCCTGCTCGTGTTTGAGGCGGTTGAGGTCGTTCACGGCGTCGATCACGGCGCGCCGCGCTTCGGGGTCTACCCCGTCGGGGTTGGAGAGGTACAGCACAGGGTCGCCCTGCTTGCGGAACTCCACGCCCTGATAGACCGTCGGCAGAAAGCCGCTGCTCCAGCAGGCGTGCCCGCCGTCGGGACGGTTCGCGCCCGACAGCAGCACCACGAAGCCCGGCAGGTCTTGGTTCTCCGTGCCCAGCCCGTAGGTCAGCCAGCTGCCCATGCTGGGGCGTCCGGGCAGTTGGTGTCCCGTGTTCATGAAAATCTGTCCCGGCGCATGGTTGAACTGGTCGGTCTGCATCGAGCGGATGATGCACAGGTCGTCCACCACCTTCGCGATGTTGGGCAGTAGCTCGGAGACCTCGATGCCCGACTGCCCGTGCTTTTGGAACTTGTAGGGCGACCCCAGCAGCGTGGGCGTGCCCTTGATAAACGCGAACCGCTCGCCCTTGAGGATGTCTTCAGGGCAGGGCTGCCCGTGATACTTCTGCAGCACGGGCTTGGGATCGAACAGGTCAATCTGCGAAGGCGCACCCGCCATAAACAGGAAGATGATCCGCTTCGCGCGGGGCTTGAAATGCGGCGGCTTGGGCGCGAGGGGGTTATTATTGCTCGAGGCAAACAGTTTCGGCTGCATTAGCGCGTTCAACGCAAGGGAACCGATGCCGTAGCCGCACACTTTGAAAAAGTAGCGGCGCGTCATCTGCAGCAGTGCGTCCCGATTCGGCTGTTTCGGCGTCATCGCGTCTCTCCGTGCGCTAATTATAGCACACTTTTTTTCGGGATTCCTGCTACCGTTCCACGCCCGCGGGCGTTGCGCTCTCGAAAATCTCCTTCACCAGTTCCACATCGTCGGGGATGGGGATGGGGTAATCGCCGTTGAAGCAGGCGAGGCAGAACCGCTCGCGGGGCTGCCCTGCCGCCTTCAGCAGCCCTTCGATGCTCAGATACCCCAGCGTTGTCGCGCCGACCTGCTGGCGCACATCCTCGACGGTGTGGTGCGCGGCGACCAACTCGCGCTGGGTCGCCATGTCAATCCCATAGTGGCACGGGAATCGGATGGGCGGGGCGGTGATGCGCAGATGCACCTCGCGTGCGCCCGCCTCGAACAGCAGGCGCACAATCTGGCGCGTGGTCGTACCCCGCACGATCGAGTCGTCCACCACCACCAGTCGCTTCCCCGCAATCACCTCGCGCAGGGGCGTGAGTTTGAGGCGCACGCTCTGCTCGCGCAACCGCTGCTCGGGCTGAATGAAAGTGCGCGGCGCGTAGCGGTTCTTAATCAGCCCATCGCCGTAGGGGATACCCGATTCGGCGGCGTAGCCGACCGCCGCAGGCGCGCCCGAATCGGGCACGGGGATTACCAAGTCCGCCTCGACAGGGTGCTCCCGCGCCAAGATACGCCCCATCCGTCGGCGCACCTCGTACAGTAGCCTGCCGTACAGGTGGCTGTCGGGGCGGGCGAAGTAGATGAGTTCGAACATGCACAGCGCGTGTCGGGCAGGGGGCAGCCCCTCGTAAGTGTGCAGCCCGTCAGCGTCAATGACCACAATCTCGCCTGGGGCGACCTCGCGCACATAGTCCGCGCCAATCGGCGGGAAGGCGCAGGTCTCCGACGCCAGCACCCACGCCTTGCCCAGCCTACCCAACGCCAGCGGGCGCACGCCATGCGGGTCGCGCACGCCAATCAGCTGCGTGGGGGTCAGAATCGCCAGCGAGTACGCGCCCTGCACTTGGCGCATCATCGCGCGGATGGCGTCCACGATGTCTGCGCCGTCCTCCAGCGCGCGCGCCATCAACCGCACGATGACCTCCGAGTCGTTGGTTGACTCGAACTGCTCGCCTTCGGCTTCGAGTTGCGCCCGCAGGCGGTGCGCGTTCACCAAGTTGCCGTTGTGCGCGACAGCGATGTTGCCATGCTCGGTCGCGCAGGTAATCGGCTGCACATTGCGCAGGGTGGACGAGCCTGTGGTGGAGTAGCGGGTGTGCCCGACGGCGATATCGCCTTGCAAGCCTTGCAGCACAGGCTCCGAAAACACGCGCGTGACCAAGCCGAGGTCTTTGTAGGCGCGGATGCGCCTGCCGTCCGAGACGGCGATACCCGCGCTTTCCTGCCCGCGATGTTGCAACGCGAACAGCCCGAAGTAGGTCAGTCGGGCGACATCCTCCCCTGGCGCGTAGACGCCGAACAGCCCGCACGCCTCGCGCGGCGCATCCTCGTTCCACACGGCAATAAGAGTGTACCCCGTTTCACGCACTCGCGCGGCAGGCAGTCAGGAAGAGGTATACTGCCTACTATGGCGCGACCGCTGGGCTACTGGGTGCTGGTGCTGCATACGCACATCCCGTATGTGCTGACGCACGGCAAGTCGCCGCACGGCACGGACTGGCTGTGCGAGAGCCTCGCAGAGTGCTACCTGCCGCTGTATGCGCTAACGGCGCGCTTGGCACAGCAGGGCATCCCCGCCCGCTACACGGTGAGCTTCACGCCGATTCTGCAGGAGCAACTGGCACACCCCGACTTCCGTGCGGAGGCGACGGGGTATATGCAGGATTTTCTCGCACGCGCCCGCGACGACCAGCGCTACTTTCTGGCGCAGGGCGACCGCTGGAAGGCGGGGCTGGCGTACCTGTGGGAACGCGCCTACGAAGCGCAGCTGGAGCAGTACCAGTCGCTGGGGGGCGACCTGCTGGGCGCGTTCGGACGCCTGCAGCAGGCGGGCGCAATCGAGATTGCGACCAGCGCGGCGACGCACGGCTACCTGCCCCTGCTGGGGCGCGACGAGTGCATACGGGCGCAAGTGCAACTCGGCGTGCAGACCTACCGCAAGCACTTCGGCTGCGACCCGCGCGGGTTCTGGCTGCCCGAATGCGCCTACCGACCCGCCTACCGCTGGCTGCCGCCTGTGGCACACGACCTGCTGCCTGCCGCCGAACGCGCAGGCATCGAGCAGTTCCTCGCCGAGGCGGGCATACGCTACTTCTTTGTGGATACGCACATGCTGCGCGGGGGCGTCCCGCTGGGAACCTACTGGGAGCGGTTCCCCGCCCTGCGACGCCTCTACGAGCAGTTCGCGGCGCACTACCGCCCGATGCAGACCGAGCGCACGCCGTACCAAGCCTATCGCGTGCCTGCCCCAGAGCCGCTGGCGGTCTTCGCACGCGACCCCGCCACCACGCTGCAGGTCTGGAGCGGCGAACACGGCTACCCCGGCGACGCCCGCTACCTGGAGTTCCACAAACAGCACTACCCCAGCCGCCTGCGCTACTGGCGCGTAAGCGAGAACAAGGCAGACCTCGGCGCGAAGCAGCCCTACGCGCCCTACGACGCCTTCGAAGCCGTGCAGGCGCACGCCGACCACTTCGTCAGCCTACTGAAGCAGACGCTGGGGGCGCACCACCAAGCGCACGGGCAGCCCGGCGTGATGGTCTCAATGTACGACACCGAGTTGTTCGGGCACTGGTGGCGCGAGGGTCCCGAATGGCTGTACGCGGTCATCCGTCGCGTGGCGGCAGACCCTGACCTTGAGATGCTTACCGCGTCGGAGTATCTGGAGCGTTGCCCGCCCGACGAGGTGGTGTTTCTACCTGAAGGCTCGTGGGGCGAGGGCGGATCGCACTACATCTGGCTGAACGAGCAGACCGTGTGGGCGTGGGAGGCGATTTACCGCGCGGAGGTGGAGTTCTTGCGCCTGCTGGCGTGCGCCCGCGACCGCGCCGACCTGACGCCCTACCTGCAGCAGGCAGCGCGCGAGTTGCTGCTGCTGGAAGCCTCCGACTGGACTTTCCTCATCACGACGGGCGGCGCGCGCGACTACGCCGAAGTGCGCCTGCTCGATCACGCCCGCCGTTTCGAGAGCGTCGCCACGCTTATGCGCCATTTGTTGGACGGCGAGCCGCCCGACCCCGCGCAGGCGCAAATCTACGAAGAGAGCCGCGTCCGCGATCAGGCGTTCGAAGGACTGCCGTTGGCGGCGTGGAAGGGATAGGAACACTGCATGCGCCCTCTCCCCCTTCGCGAAGGGGGAGAGGGTCTGGGTGAGGGGGATTCACAAATGACTATACGCCAGCGGCGCGTTGGCGTAGGCGTCCAAGTCGTAGTCGTCGCGCTGCCCAGCCGCGAGGCGGAAGTAGCCCGCGAGCGCAATCATCGCGGCGTTGTCCGTGCAGTAGCGCGGCGGCGGGATAAACAGCGTTAGCCCCGCCTCGTGGCATGCTGTGCGCATCTGCTGTTGTAGCGCCGAATTCGCCGCCACGCCCCCGACCACCGTGACGACGCCTACGCCGAGCGCGCGCGCCGCCTCCAGCGTGCGATGAATCAGCGGTTCGAGGGCTGCCTGCTGGAACGCCGCGCAGAGATGGCTGATGGTCGCCGCGTCCAGCGCGTTGTCGGCGTGCAGGCGTTCCACCTCGCGGCGCACGGCGGTTTTCAGCCCGCTGTAGCTGAAGTTCCAGCCCTCCACTTTGGCGCGGGGAAATCGGAAGGCGGTCGGGTCGCCCAATCGCGCGCGGCGGTCAATCGCGGGTCCGCCAGGGTAGCCCAGTCCCAGCAGCCGCGCGGTCTTGTCGAACGCCTCGCCGACCGCGTCGTCCAGTGTCTGCCCCAGCAAGAGGTAGTCGCCGTGTCCACGCGCCAGCACGAGTTCAGTGTGCCCGCCCGAAACAATCAGCGCAAGGTGCGGGAACGGAATCGGCGCGTCGGGCGTCTCCAGGAACGCCGAATACAGATGCCCCTCCAAGTGATGCACACCCACGAACGGGCGGTTCAGGGCGAAGGCGAGCGCCTTGGCGGCTGCCAGCCCTACTACCAGCGCGCCGACCAAGCCAGGGCGGTTCGTGACGGCGATTCCGTCGATGTCTGTCCAGCCGACGCCCGCCGTATCGAGTGCCTGCTGCAGGATGGGGTTCAGCCGTTCCACATGTTGGCGCGCGGCGGCTTCGGGCACGACCCCGCCCCACTGCGCGTGCAAGTCCACCTGCGAGGCGACGACGCTTGAGCACACAACGCGCCCCTCCAACACCGCCGCGGAGGTCTCGTCGCAGCTGGTCTCAATCCCCAAAATGGTGCGCACGGGGAGAGTATACTCACTCGCCCCGTGCGCCGATGTCGTTTAGCAGCCGTTGCCGAAGTTGAACAGTACAATCAGCAGGTCAGCGTCGTCCACGGTGCTGTCGCAGTTGACATCCACGCGCCCCAAGTTGCTGCCCGTGTTGCCGAACGCGAACAGCACTGCCAGCAGGTCGGCGTCATCAACGCAACCGTTCTGGTCAACATCGCCGTTATGGGCGGCGCACTGGGCTAGGGTATCCAACAGGAACGCCTCGCGAGTTTCGTCGTCTAGGGACGCGCCGACGCCGACGATGTAGCGTCCATCGGACGAGATGGCAGCGGCGCCCGTCAGCTTCCAGCCAGGGCGGATGAGCGCAGCGTAGGTCTGGTTCAGGTCTTCGATGCCGTTGGCTTGCGTCCAGCGCACGGCGCCCAAGGATCCGAGGCCGCCGACCACCACACTGCCGTCGGCGGTCGTGTCGGCGGGGAGCATCGCCACGCCTGTGGAGACCATCCCAGTTTCAGGCGTCCAGCGGAACATGACCCAATTACCCCCGCTGCCCTGTTCGGAAATGCCGTACACGATGCTGCCGTCCGCAGAGACGCATCGGGCGTAACTATTCGCGAAGGTCGCGTTCGTGAGCGCGCCCAAGTTCTGGATGCCCGTCTGCGCAGTCCAGCGAAAGGCGCGTTGCGTCACATTGGGCGCAGGGTAGATGGTCATCGAGCCGACGATTGCCCCGCCGTTGGCGGAACAGGCGCTTGCACTGATGGCGCTGCCCACGGGCGGATCAAGCTGGATGATGCCGTTCGGCGTGACGAAGACCACAAAGTCCACAAATGAGTTGCCTTGCGGGCGTCTCAGGTTGACCACGATCCGGTCGCCGTTTGCGGAGACATCCACCGCGCTGCTACTATACATGTTGTTGCTGAACACGGGCTGCATGCCGTTGGCGGCAGTCCATCGAAACGCGATTCGCATCCGGTTCGGCGCGTCGGAAGTGCCGACAATCACGCCACCGTCCTGCGAAATGGCGGAGCCGAAGCTTTCCCCAGTAGTTGCCAGGATGCCAAGCGATTGCATGCCCGTGTTGGCTGTCCATCGGAACGCACGGATCCCGTCAGGCGAGTCTGTAGTACCGACGACGATTCCACTGTCCGAGACATCGTTAGCTGAACTAATGGAGCCTCCGAGTCGTCCTAACCAGGTCAAACTCTGCGCACTGGTCGAAGCGAGCGTCGACGCGCAGCACAACGCTACAATCCCAACTGCTGTTCGTATCGTCTTCATAGGATTACCCCGTATAGAGTGTTTGATTGTTATAGTAAGATTTTGTCTTGATGACTGGTTCGTGCGTTCCCAGAGGCGTTTTGGGCGCGTGGAAAGCAAACTCCCCGCGCCCTGCGCGTTTATCGGATTCGGATAGGGTCGCCGCTGGGCAGGATTTTCCCACCGTCGCCGCCTGAGAGGTCGGGCGTGCGTCCACCGCTGCCCGGAGGCATGCGCAGCCCGCTACTCTCGCGGTAGAAGATGCGCGCCTCCTTCGGGTAGAGCTTGATGCGCGAGCCTGCAGGGAACAGCTGCCCCGACCACAGTTCACGGTAGTCGGCGTCCAGAATGTAGGTGAACACGGCACCGTCCTTGAAGCGTGGGGCGATGTTGCCCGTCGGGTTCACCAGCACGAAGCCGTTCTGGAAGGGGCGGTAATACAGCCCGCCCTGATAGTCGGCGGAGCGGAACAGTACCTGAATCCCGCCTGTGGGCTGTCCAAGGGGCACATCGAAGTCGGCGTCGGGACGCCAGCTGCGTTGGCGGTTGGGCGGCGCGTCGTAGTAGTGTTTGTCCAGATAGAGGTAGTTGTTGCTGTCCGCGCACAGCAAGAAACTCGCCAGCGCGTAAATCTTCTGCCGTCGTCCCTCCACAGGATCGCGCACCGCGTAGCCTGTGTAGACCACACGCAGGCGCGGGCGCTGTTCAATCAGGGTGTTCAGCTGACCTTCCCACTGTGAGAATGGGAGAAACCCCGCAGGGAGCGAGTAGATGGTCGTAAAGACCTCTTCCATCAGCAGCCCGTCCAGAAATCCTTGGCGCAGGAAGTAGGTATGTGGTTGGTCGCGCGTATAGAGCGCCTCGGCAGTATTGATGATGAATTTCACATCGCGCTCACTGAGCGTGTTGCGCATGTTGATTAAGTGTTTATGCATGGCAGCCATGCGGCTGGCGCGTGTCGGATACTTCTGGAACAAGAAGTTCAGGAAGAAGAAGTCGATAAAACTGTCGAAGTGGATGACATCCACGCCTGGGTCGGCGTAGAGCATCGACAGCCCCACATTTTGCGCCGCCCAGGCAGACGCTTGGGGATTGCCGATGTCCATCGCGTAGCGGTCGGAGCCGAACTGCTGCCGATTGCCGTAGATGTTGAGCAGGAACCAATCGGGGTGTCTCGTGTCGCAGTAGTAGTAGCCAAACAGTTCGCGTTGCTGCCAACTGCGGTCGGGCGTTCGGAAGCTGTAGATGAGGTTGTAGTAGTACACATTCAGTAGGTCGCTGCGGTGCGTGCGCAACGCTTTGATGTCGTCCCAGGTCGCTAACAGCAGGTCAAACTCGCGGGCGTAGTAGACCCAGTCGCGTTGGTTCTCTTCTGCCCATGAGTAGTAGGGCGCGGCGATTTTGAGGCTGCGCGGTTGATGCGGACGCCAACGCTTGCTGCCCGTGACTTCTAATTTGTCAAAGCGAACAACGCCCGACGAGACGCCAGCGTTGGACCGGACAATCAGGTCGAGCCTGACCCCTTGCGGATTCGAGTTGGGAACCGTGTAGTTGAACACGAGTTCCGTCCATGCGTTGGGCACATTCGTGGTGTTGATTAGATCGGCGCTGCCTGAACCGTCCAGACCGCGCGCACGGACGCGAAGCGAGGCGTTGACCCAGTTCTCTGCCTTCACCCACAGCGAGATGCGGATGGTCTCTCCTGGACGCGGGTAGTCGTTGGAGGGGAAATACATCAACATACTCAGCGAAGCTTCTGCTGTGCTGGAGCTGTTCCGATTGAAACTGATTTTTTGGGCAGCGCGCCCGCTGACTTTGTCCACCTCGTCCAGTTCGGCAGTAAAGCCTGACGGGATAGTACCACGAAACCCTTCCGCGACGCCGTCGCGTATCATGCCAACATCATGGTTGCCGCGGTAGAAGTCGAAATCGAACTCGCCATACAGCGTGGCGTAGTTGATGAGCGGCTGCTGCTGCGCGAGCGCAGCCCCCCAAATCGCGACCGATACAACAGTCCCCAGAACCCGATAGTTTAGACGCATGGGTCTCTCCTCTCGCGCCTATTATACCCCACTTTCGCATCCGCATGCCCTCGCAAAAACACTACACTTGCCCTGACTCGCGTTTTTGCCGCGCGCTGTCCAGCCCAATCGCAATCACGGGCAGCGAGAAGACAAAAGTCTGCAGCCGAAACCGTGCGTTCCCGCTGCAGCCCGCGCTGAGCGTGAAGTAGATTGCCGTCAGCACAAACAGAATCGCCCACCACCGCTGGCGTCGCGTCCGAATAGTCAGCCACAGCCCCGTAATCAGAGCAACCAAGTAGGCAAAGTAATAGCCCTGAAACCAGCGTTTTACCGCGCGCGAGGACATCATCCACTCGTTTCCCGTGTTCGGTCCGCCTGCAGACCGCCAGAAGAAGAGCATCCCGCGCAGCCAGTAGTAGGCGAACTCGTTCGGATGTTGCTGGATGTAGTCCAGAGCGACGGCGCGGTAATAGCGACCGCGCTCGAAAATCTGGCGGTCGGGGTCTAAGCCGTCGTTGCGCATCCGTGCGAACGCCTCCGCTTCCAACATCGCACGCGCTTGGTGGATGGGCTGCTGCATCTGCGTAACGACCAGCCCCGTCATATCGAGCAGGTACAACTCGCCTGCGAGCGTTAGCCGCCACGAGCCGTAATGCACGCGATTGTACGCCGCCCACGGCACAAACAGCGCCAGCACCCCCGTCAGATACCCCGCCAGCCATATGCCCCGTGCCTGCGCCGAGAGCGGACGCGCGAAGACGCCCAGTACACTTAGCACGGGGATCAGCCATAGAGGGCTGGGGCGTATCAGCGTCGTGAGCGCGAGCGCAACGCCACTCCCAACGCCTGCACGCCAAACCGCAGGATTCGGCTGCGCACGGAACTGGGCGAAAGCGTACAGCACAAGCGTCATGCCCAACACGAAGAGGGTCTCTGTGAGAATTAACTGCGTGTAGTCGATGAGCGTCGGGTTCAGCGCGAAGAGCCACCCGCCGACCGCTGCGCCCAGCGGCGTGCTAATCCGCCGTAGCGCGGCAATCACCAGCGCGCAGTTCAGAACGCTGGCGCACACCTGCACGATGACCACCCACACTGGGTTCACCCCCAACAGCGCGTACAGAACCGCCATCACCAGCGAGTAGCCCGGCGCGCGGATAATAATCGAGTCGATGGCTTCGGGCATCTCGACAATCGCCTGTCCGGGCTTGTTCCAGTAACGCAGCAGCACGAGGGCGACCTCTTGATATGAGCCTGCGTCGGGGTTCGGCGCGCGGGTGATTAGTCGCTCGTTGGGGGCGTCCCACGGCGCGTAGGCGACCATCCACGCCACGCGCAGGCACAACGCCACGCCCACAATCAGCCAAGGATGCTGCAGCCACACCATCGCCCTGTGCAGAGTCGTCGCCATCACGGGGATTGTACCTGCCTGTGCGTATTCGGCTTTGGTATAATACTTGTGTGAGCGGCTCCGCGCAGGTACACCCCATCCGACGCGCGCTACGCCACTGGCGCTGGGTCTGGCGACAACGCCGCAACTGGGAGTCGCCTGGGCGGTTTCTCTTGTTGCACGCCCTTGTATGGCTGGGTCTCAACGAACGCGCGGTGTTTCGGTATCAAGGGGCGCGCTTTCGGTTGTACGATACGCCTGCTATCCGAAGTCGCCCCGCGCGGCACGCGAACCCTATCCGACAATGAGTGAGCTGCGTCGCCGCGCTGTGGAGGGCAGCCTGTATCTGAGCCTGCGCCGCGTGTTCACCATCGTCCTCTCGATAGCGGGCATGCTCTATGTGACGCGCATCATCGGTCCCGCAAACTACGGGCTGTACGCCTCGGCGATGGGCGTTTATATGTATCTGACGCAGCTGGTGAGTATGGGCGTGCGCACCTATCTGATTCGCGCCCCGCAGGACTCGCCGCGCGAGATTTGGCATCAGGCGTTCTGGTGGCTGCTGGGGTTCGGGGGCGCGCTAACCGCTATTGCGCTAATCGCACTATGGCTGCTGGGTGCGTACTGGATACGCACGGAGGGCTTCTTCGTGGTCGCGACGGTAATCAGCGTCGGGTTGCCCCTGCACGCCGTCTCGATTGTCGCGCAAGCCGCGCTGGAGAAGGAGTTGCGCTACAAGCGGATTGCGCTCATCGACGCGCTCGCGCAGGTCGGCTCGTATGCGGTCAGTATCCCGATGGCGCTGTTGGGGTTCGGCGTGTGGGCGTTGGTCGCGGCATACTGGGCGGCGCAACTGGTGAGTTTCTCGCTGGCGTTTGCAAGCGCACGCTATGTGCCCCGCTGGTTTTGGAACCGCGACCTGCTGCGCGACCTGCTGCGGTTCAGTTTCGCGCAGGCGGCGTCCGAGTGGCTCTACAACGCCAAGAACCTCGCGCCCGCGCTCGTGTTGCTTCCGATTGCAGGCAAGGAGGCGGTCGGCTACCTGACGCTGGCGGAACGGCTGCTGAATATGCTCAACTTCGCGCAGATTGCAATTCGGAATGTGACGACGGCGGTGTTCGCCCGCGTGCAAGACCAGCCGAGCAAGTTGTTGCACGCGCTGTATGTCTCGTCGCAGGCGCAGATTCTCAGTCTGGGCGGCGCGTGTTTGCTGTTCGTGCTAAGCGCGTGGTATGTGCTGCCGCCGATTTTCGGGGCGCAGTGGGACATCCGTCTGGCGATACTCGCGCTGGCGCTGCTGGCGTCGGAACAGTTGCTGACGGCGACTTTTAGCGCGCAGGCGCAGGCGCTCTATGTGATTCGGCAGCCCCATGTGGTCACACGAGCCAATATTGTGTTCGTGTTCAATCTCTACGGGTCAATCGCGCTGTTCACCTATTTCGCGCCGGACGGGTACGAAGTTCTTGGGTACGGCGTCGCCTACTTTTTGGCGCACCTGCCGAACAATGTCTTTTTGCATTTCGGGGTAGCGCGCTATATTGGGCAGCCGCGCTACGGCATGAATCTGCTCTGGGCGGTTGCGCTGGGCGTTGCGCTGTTTGCGCCAATTGCGCACTACATCCCACTGCTTGCGCTGGGGGTCTTCCTGCTTCCCGCCAGTCGGCGTGCGCTGCGCGAACTGCTCCACGAAGTGCGCGCCCTGCGCACGCAGTCGTAGACGCTACTGGCGCAATCACGGAGTGACGCGCACGACCTTCCAGCCCTTATGTGTGTGAACGACGCGGAAGCGCGTCGGCTTGTCGGCGGGGATAATCCAGTAGTCTACTCGATACTGCTGGGTAATCTGCTGCACGCGGGCATCGTCCAAGCGATGATTGGCGCGGCGGAAGATGTCCGCATCGGCGCGCAGGGTTCCAAACTCCACCCACGCACCGATACGGTAGGTCGCTTCGTTTAGCCCTGCTGCTTCGAACAGCCCTGCAGCGCGCATGCGCGCAATCCATTCACGCGCATAACGCGGCGCAAAAGTCCACGCGGAGCCGTCTTTACGCGTGCCGAACACGCCCCGCTGCGAAAGATGGCGAAACTGGTGCCAGCCTTCGGAGTCGCTATACAACGGCACAAGGAAGACAGTGTCGGGCGGGGTATGCACCCGCGCCCAACGAGCGATTTCGTAAGCAGGCGCACTCGGTATCCCCCACCAATTCCCGTACTTGGAAACGCGAATCGTGTGAATACGCACAGCGTTCGCAAGAGTAAACATCAAACACAACGCCAGCATTGCGCCCACAGAAGTGGGAAACGCCGTCCGCCGCGCAATCTGTCGATAGAGTTCCGCCCCCACCATTAGCAGGAGTAGCCCCCTAACGCCGAACCCCGCGCCGTAGCCGAACCGCCAGAGGATACCCAGACACACTAAAAGCGTCAGCGGCGTGAACCAGCGTGTGCGCGCGTCCACAGGCAGCGACTCGCCCCACGCCACTGCGACACCTGCCAGAAAGATGCCTGTGAGGAGGAACCATAGCTCTGTGGCTCGTATCGGATGCAGATGCAGTAGCGTCAGCGAGCGCAGCCAATGCGGTGCCAGCCAAGCCAGGAAATAGTAGCCAACAGCCAGTCCTGTCCATAACATCAGATGCAACCGCAGGCGCGAATCGATCCTGTCCCAGAACCTGCACAAAACGAACAACACAACCACATAGCCTAACAGAATCAATTGCGGGACGAGAGACCAAGTCTCTGGAAAAAAGTGATAAGGGTAGCTTAGCTCCGCTGTTTGCCAAACTGCCAACGGGTCTGCTACGGGCTTACGCGCTGCTTGTAGTAGCAGTAACCATCCAGGAAGCCCAATAGCTATACTACCTACTGTCGCACCTGCCCACCGAAGCCATCCTTGGCGCAACGACGAGTCGCCCAGCACAGAAATGAAAACATAACAGTAGCTAAATATCGCATACATCTGATTGAAGTACGGTACCAGTCCCATCCAGAGCATATAGCCCAGTGCATGGCGTCGCAGGAGCGATTCCAACGCCAGCGAGGCAAAAAAAACCGAGAAGCTGGTCTGCTCTAACGCACTGGAAGGCTGACCGTTGCCCATTAGCATAGTCGGCGATGTGGCAATAAACAACGTACCTGCGTACCACGCACGCCACGAATGCGGGAACAGCAGTCGTGCCCAGCGATAGCCCACAAAAAGAAACAGAAGATTCCGCAGCCAAAACAGCCCGAACAACACCGCTGAAAGGTCAAACAAACGTGCCAGCCACGCCACCCCATACCAGAAAAGCGACGCAAACGAGAAGATAGTCTCCGCCATAGGGTCGCCTGGGTAGAGAGTTGGATCATTTATCTTCTGTACCAATAACAGTTGGAAAGCATGGTTAGCGCCGTATACATCACGATAGCCACTAATGAGGAGCGAGACGACGCTCAGCAGCAGTATCCACGCGACTAAAGCGCCTCGATGTACCTGAACTACTGTGCGCTGTCCTGAGTTTGATGCCATCACATAGAATCATACCCGTCAAGCGAACTTATCACACTAACATGCCTTGCTTGCCCGTCGCCGACGAGACGGTAGGCTGCCGTGGGTGAGGTATATAATTGCTATGGCACAGCCCTTTATCAGCGTCATCATCAACAACTACAACTATGCCCAGTTTGTGGGGACTGCCATCGAGAGCGCGCTCGCGCAGACCTATCCGCACCGCGAGATTATCGTCGTTGATGACGGCTCCACCGACGAGTCGCGCGAGGTCATTCAGCGATACGCCGACCGTGTGCAGGTGGTTTTTAAGGAGAACGGCGGACAGGCGTCAGCGTTCCATGCGGGGGTCGCCGCCGCGCGCGGGGAGGTGATTTGCTTTCTCGATTCGGACGACTACTGGGCGCCGCACTTATTGGAACGGGTGGCGGCGCGTTGGGACGACTCGCTGGCGATGGTGGAGTGGCGCTTGGAGTGCGTGGACGCGGATGGGCAGTCGTTGGGACGCACCTTGCCGTCGCGTCGCCCCCCCGAAGGCGACTTGCGCCCTCTACTGTTGCGCAGCATCTCGTACCCATGGACACCCACCAGCGGGAATGCCTTCTCACGGCGCGCTGTGGAAGCAGTCTTCCCGCTGGACGAGTCGTTTTGGCGCATCAGCGCGGACGTGCCGCTGCTGATGGGCGCGCCGTTTTATGGCAAGTTCGCCTTCATCGACGAGACGCTGAGTTTCTATCGCGTGCATGGCGGCAACCTGTACTACGGAATCCCGCCGCGTTGGGAGCGTCTGCAACGCGAGGTGCGTCATCTACTGGCGCGTGAACAGATTATCCGCACGCACGCCGAGCGTCAGGGACTGCGCGTGCATCCGCGACTAGTCTACTCGCTGCCCACGCTGAATCTCGGTCGGCTGATGCTCTTGCTGGGACGGCGCGGAATCCCCGAAACGCGCCACGATACGCTTGCGCAACTCATCTACTACGGCATCCGCGCGGTGTGGGAGTACGACGCGCCGTGGAACTTTCGGCAGCGGCTAAGTTGGATGCCGCCGTTTTTGCTGGCGATGGTGAACCGACGCAAAGCTCTATACAAGGCGGCGCGCCTGATGTTCTGGAGCGCACGCGAGGAGGACATCGCCCGATTCGTTCAGGAGGCGGGCTGAACCCGCGCGCGGAAATACTCGATGGTGTGCCGCAGCCCCTCCTCCAGCGACACGCGCGGTTCCCAGCCCAGGATCTCGCGCGCTCGCGTGATGTCGGGGCAACGCTGTTTGGGGTCGTCAGGCGTGAAAAACTCCTGAAACACAATCGGGCTGTCGCTGCCCGTGAGCCGCTTGATGAGCTGCGCGAACTCCAGGATTGTGCGCTCTTCGGGGTTGCCGATGTTGATGGGCAGGTGGTAGTCGGTGTGCGCCAGTCGCCAGATGCCCTCCACGAGGTCGAAGACATACCCGAAGCTGCGCGTCTGGCTGCCGTCGCCGTAGACGGTAATCGGCTCGCCGCGTAGCGCTTGACACACGAAGTTGGGCACCACGCGCCCATCGTCTAAGCGCATGCGCTCGCCGTAGGTGTTGAAGATCCGCACGATGCGTGTGTCCACGCCCTTGTAGCGGTGGTACGCCATCACCAGCGATTCGGCGTACCGCTTCGCCTCGTCGTAGACCCCGCGCACGCCAATCGGGTTCACATTCCCCCAATAGTCTTCGGACTGCGGATGCACCAGCGGGTCGCCGTAGACCTCCGAAGTGGAGCTGAACAGGAACTTCGCGCCCTTGCGCACCGCCAACTCCAGCGCGTTCTCCGTGCCGTATGAGCCGACTCGCAGCGTCTCCAGCGGGTGGCGCACGAAATCCACAGGGCTTGCCGTCGACGCCAAGTGGAACACATAGTCCACTGCGCCATCGACATCGAACGGCTCGCACACATCATGGCGTATAAACTCAAAGTCGGGGCGTCCCATCAGGTGCTGCAGGTTCTCCTCGCGTCCTGTGATGAGGTTGTCTATGACGACCACTTGCCAGCCTTCGGCAATCAGGCGATCGACAAGGTGCGAGCCGATAAAGCCCGCGCCTCCCGTAACGACAGCTCGCGGCATTAGCGGCGTACCTCCTTGTGAATCGTCTCGCGCCATGGGTCGATCAGTTTCTCGCGGTCGAACAGGCGTCGGTAAAGCGCGTTTGGCAGCCCTGTGAGTAGCATCCACGCCAGTCGGGGCGACTCGCGCAGCAGCCGTGCCGCTGTGCGCCAGTCGCCGCGCTTGACGCTCCGCGCGAACTGCGGGTAGAGCGCGTTGGTGCGCCTGCGGTGGTACGCTTGGCGCAGCAGCTGCGCCATTCGAGGTGTTGTTTCGGGTAGGCTAAGCAGGTACTCCACCGCCTTGCGACGCTCCTCAAGGGGGTCATATCGCGTCACCGTCGTGCCAGGGCGCACACGATAATAGTACATCGGTTCAGGCAGCAGCGCGAACCGCGCACCTTTTAACACAATCTCAAGTAACAGTGTGTAATCTTCTGAGAGCCGCAGAGTTGATTGGTACCAGATGTCTTTCGCGTGAAGAAACCCGCGATGAATCACGGGCTGCACGGAAGGGGTGGCACGAATAAGCTCCTCAGCTGTGTAGGTACGCGCACGGCGCGGAATGCCCGCAAACATCGCCCACTGCACTTGGTACACGCTTCCCCATTCCGTGTGATACACCATCGGATCGGCGACCATCTCCGCGCCCTGCGCCTCGGCGAAGCGCACCAACTTCTCCAGCCGTTCAGGGGCAATCCAGTCGTCGGCGTCCACAATCGCAATCCACTCGCCCTGCGCCGCGTCGAGGGCGCGGTTGCGCGTTGCGCCCGGTCCCAGGTTCTGCTCGTTGCGCATATAGCGGATGCGCGGGTCGTGCAGATACTGCTGCACCACAGCGGGGGTCTCATCAGACGAGGCGTCGTCCACGATGAGCATCTCCCAGTCCGCGAGGGTCTGCGCCTGCACCGACTCGATACACTGCCCGATGTAGGGCGCGACATTGTACGCAGGCGTAATCACCGAGACCGTAGGATGCGACGCCATCATCGGTATTATACCATTCACACTCAGGTATACTCGGCGTATGCAGGCGGTTGCTGTCGGCGAGATGGTAATCGGCGCGGGCGCGCTGGGGCTAATCGCGGGACCCTGCGTGATTGAGAGCCTGGAGTTGTGCCAGCGCGTGGCTGAGCATATGACGCGCCTGTGCCAGCGGCTGGGTGTGCCCTACATCTTCAAGGCGTCGTTCGACAAGGCGAACCGCACGGCGCACGAGTCGTTTCGCGGGCGCGGGCTGGAGGAGGGTCTGGAAGTGCTGACGCGCATTCGGCGCGAGTTCGGCGTGCCCGTGACGACCGACATCCACGAGAGTTGGCAGGCGGAACCCGTCGCGCAGGCGGTGGACTTGCTGCAGATCCCTGCGTTTTTGTGTCGGCAGACCGATTTGCTGGCGGCGGCGGCGCGCACAGGCAAGCCCGTGAATGTCAAAAAGGGGCAGTTCCTCGCGCCGTGGGACGCGGGCAACATCGTGGACAAGTTGCGGGCGTTCGGCGCGTCGGGCGTGCTGCTGACTGAGCGGGGCACAAGTTTCGGCTACAATACGCTGGTGGTGGACATGGCGGGCTTGCCGATACTGCGCGGGTTCGGCGCGCCTGTGGTGTTCGACGCCACGCACAGCGTGCAGCGCCCTGGTGGTGCGGGCAAGCAGTCGGGCGGCGACCGCGCCTCGATTGAGCCGCTCGCGCGCGCGGCGGTCGCCGTCGGCGTCGACGCGCTGTTTATGGAGGTGCATCCCGACCCGCATCGCGCCCTCTCCGACGCCGCAACGCAGTACCCCCTAACGCAGGTAGAGCCGCTGTTGGCGCGCCTGCTTCGAATCTGGGAGGCGGCGCGGGAGCTGTAAACTTGACGCCTTATACCAATCGCACGACCAAAGTTCGTAAAAACAAGCGCAATTGACGACCCCCTCCTTAAGGTTCCCCCTGCGGGCAGGGGGAACCGAGTAGGCGCGCGGCGCGGTTCCCCTCGCGAAGCGGGGGGAACCTGCAGGAGGGGGGCAATTATGAACTCTGACTGGCATTGGTACTACGCCGCCCGCGCGTGGTGCGTGTCTAAGTGAATCTGCGACAGCACCTCTTCAAGGGTCGTGACGCCGTCGCGCACCTTCTGGAGCGCGTCCTGCTGGATTGTGAACAGCGCGCCTTCGGGCGCGGCGGCGCGAATGGCGTCGCTATCCGCCTCGCGGGCAATCAGGCGGCGTATCGGCTCGCTCATCACAAACAGCTCGTACAGCCCCACGCGCCCCTTGTAGCCAATCTGGTTGCATGCGTCGCAACCGACGGCGCGGTAGGTCTGCAGCGCGTCCACCCCAAAAAGGCGCGTAATCGCGGGGTCGGTGACGGTAATCGGCTCCTTGCACTGCTCGCACAGGCGACGCACTAACCGCTGCGCCAGCACGCCAATCAGCGCGGAGTTAATCAAAAATGTCGGCACGCCCATATCGAGCATGCGGGCGGGCGCGCTGGTCGCGTCGTTGGTGTGCAGCGTCGAGAGCACCAAGTGCCCCGTCATCGCGGCGCGGCAGGCGATTTCGGCGGTCTCCGCGTCGCGAATCTCGCCCACCAGCACCACATCGGGGTCTTGACGCAACATCGCGCGCAGCTGCGACGCGAAGGTCAGCCCAATCCGTTCGTTCACCTGCGATTGCCCAATCCCCTCAATCTGGAACTCTACGGGGTCTTCGCAGGTCAGGATGTTGCGGCGGTCGCTCTTGATTTGCTGCAGCAGGGCGTATAGCGTGGTGCTTTTACCCGACCCTGTGGGACCTGTGACCAGAATCATGCCCCAAGGCTTGTCCGCCAGCGCTGTGAGTCCCTGCTCGACGGCGGGGGGCATGCCGAGTTGCGCCAGCGATTTGGAGGCGTTCTCGCGGTTGAGGAGGCGTATCACGACGCGCTCGCCGAACACAGTGGGCAACGACGAGACGCGGGCATCGATTTTGCTCTCGCCCGTCTTGATCGAGAAGCGTCCGTCTTGGGGCAGGCGTCGCTCGGCGATGTCCATCTCCGCCAGCAGTTTCACCCGCGCCGTCACTGCCGACTGCAGCGATAGGGGCACTTCGCGCACGGCGTACAGCACGCCGTCGATGCGCAAACGCACCACCATCTTGGTCTCCGTCGGCTCGAGGTGGATGTCGCTCGCGCCGCGCTCGACCGCCTCCAGCAGGATGCCGTTCACCAGCCGAATCACGGGCGCTTGGTGGACAGTTTTGTCGATGGCGGAGATGTCGGCAATGTCTTCGGACGCATGCTCTTCCACATCCAAAGTCTTGCCCTGTTCGGGCACATCGGCGTCGTGCAGGCTGTAGATGCGCGCGATGGCTTGCAGGAGGCGGTCAGGGGGGCTAAAGCAGACCTTGATGAACTTGCCCGTGCTTTGGCGCAGGTGGTCGAGCATCTCGACATTGTTCGGGTCTGACGACGCCACCCACAGCACGATGCCCTCCTCGCGCAGGGGCACGACCATAAAGCGCGTGGCGTCTTGCAGCCCGATCCAGTGGCGCACCTTCATCGCCTCTTGGATCTGCGCGTCGCGTAGCGGTTCGTAGGGGCACTCCCACTGCTCCGCCTGCGCCTCGTAGTAGTCGTCTTCGGTGATGTAGCCCAGCGTAATTAGCGACTCGCCCAGCCGCTTGCCCGTCTCGCGTTGGAACGCCAGCGCGTCTTCCAACTGCTGGGGCGTGATTTTGCCCCGCTCCAGTAGCCATTCGCCCAATCGTTTGACGCCGTACATGGTACACTCCTGCAGGAATTATCGGCGCACGTGGCGTATTTTTAAGGCAAGCGCGATGTGCGGCTCTGGAGGGCTGACTGACACACGACTTACGCCGTTATTTAGAGGAGGTATCTGATGTACCAACCGAATCGCTTGCTCACCAACCCTATAAACAAGTATATAGTAGAGTTAGTGGCGACTTGGAAAGATTATGAACTGTTGCTGCGTCCTGCGCGGCGGTTCCTGTTTCACAATCTGTATCGTCCGAGCGCGTATGTACCTGAGTTCAACAAGCCGTGTTTCGGCGTGGTGTGCCTGCGCGACGACCGCGAGAAGCGCCCGCTGCTGGTGATCGAGACGGAGTCGCAACTCAGCGAGGCGCTACGCCAGTGCTATCGCGAGAGCGATGTGCTGTGGCTGGAGGTGTATGAGGGTCCCGCGGGCATCCACTTCTCCAGCGAGAACGGGGGCATACGGCTGGAGATGACTTGCGCGATTGCGCAGATGGGCGTTGCGCTGCGCGCGCCGTTGGCGTGGGTGGACGAGCGCGTTGAGCGACGCTATGTGCCGCAAGGACGGCTGATTCAGAGCTTCCACGAGCGGCTGCTGCGCGAGGCGATAGACCTGCTCACGCCGCACTACCCTATCGAGTGCCACCACCAGATGCCGTTCGGGTTCGTGACGGGCTATCGGGCGCAGATGCCCCCGCAGATTGCCCGCTCCGCCGTCGATGTGGTGCTGCTGGTCAGCGCGCGGGTGAACGCCGACGGCGTCGTGCTGCTGCCGATTAATCTCAACCTGCACAATGCGCATGTCGCCAACGAGCAGACCACCGAGAAAGACCGCCTGATGTGCGAGTTTGCGGCGAGCATCGAGATGCCGTTTCTGACGATTCGCGCGGCGGAGCAGCCCGACGCCTATGTGTTTTCCGCGCCGTCGCTGAACGAGAAGTCGATTACGGTCATCGGGCGCGCGCCTGCTGACTGGGCGAACGCGATTCGCCCGTTTGTGGAAGCCGCGCTGGAGACGCTGCGCCTGAACCCGTAGCAGGAATCTCGAGCCTGCCCGCGAACTGCAGCGCGGGAGGATTACTCAAGGATGAGCCTGCTGGGATGGTCGATCGGAGGGTTGTGTTTTGGGGTGGGGCTGGCGGCGGCGCTGATGGCGCGGGCGCGCGCGCCGATGTTCCCCAGTTTCGCGCTGCCGTTGGTGTGGCTGCTTGCGCTGGCGGCGTTTAGCCTGACGCTCCCGTCAGAGCCTGCGCCCTACTTTCGCGAAGGGGGCGTATTGGGCTGGGGTGTGCTGACCGCGACGGGACTGTGGCTGATGGGCGCGTTTGTGGGCAGTCGGCTCGGCTGGGAGTGGCTGGGCGCGCTGCTGCCGATGGGCGCGCCCGTGCTGGCGCTCGCGCTGGCGCGGAACGACCTGCTGCCTGCGCTGTGGGGCGTCGGTATCGCGACGGGGCTAATGTGGACGCTGCTGGGCAGGGCGTGGGCGTCGATGGCGGGCGTGGCGCTGAGCGTGCTGGCGCTGAGTTGGACGACGGGGCTTGCGCCGATTGCGGGCGCGCCGCTCTGGTTCGGCGTGTGTGTGGCGGGGGCGGGGCTGGTAGCGTTCGGGCTGGCGACGCTGCTTGCGCGCACAGGACGCGCAGGCTGGCGCTATAGCTACATCCTGCTGTTTGGCGGCTTCGCGGTGACGGCGGTCGGGTATCGGCTGGCGGGGTCGGACGCGCCGTGGCTGCCGCTCACGCTGATGACGCTGCTTGCGGCGACGCTTGCGCGTGGGCTATCGGGCAGTGAACTCTGGTCGCGCTACGCGCTGCTGGTGTGGGTCGGGCTGCTGGCGTCGGCGTTCGCGACGATGCGCGGGTACGGCGTCGCTGTATGCGCACTGATGGCGTCGCTGCACGCGCTGGTGATGAGCCACCGCGAGTTCACCGCCATAACCGACCACGAGAACGCGCTCTATACGGCGGGCGCGCTGCTGCTGACCAGCGTGCTGGGCTTCCGCCTGTTCACACTCAGCTACCCATTGCAGGTTCCCCGCGCCGATTTGTATCTGTATTTCACGCTGCTGGCGTTCCTGATCGCGTTGGTGGGGCTGGGCGCGTTGGGGCTGTGGTGGTCGCAGCGGGGCGAAGGGTCTCCGCTGTGGCGGTCGCTGCTGGCGGGGTTTTGGGCGATTGCTGCGCCGCTCGCGCTGACGGCGGTGTTTACCGAGCGTGCAGCAGCGGGCTGGAGCGTCGGCGCGCTCAGCGCGTTGCTCAGCGCGTACCTGTACGGCAGTCGGCTGTTTGGGTGGCTTGCGCCGCTGGCGATGCTGGGGCTGATAATCCTGCTGCCGTTGGGCAACCTCGCCGCGACAGTCGCCGATATGCCTCGCGCCGTGCGACTGGGCGTGGCGATTGGGCTGGCGGTCGCCGCCGCGCTCACCGCGCTCGTCATCGCCGTCGCCGACCGCGAGCCGAAAGCGTAGCAGGTACAATTTCCATGCAATGCTCCACGCGCTGCACATCGAGAATCTGGCGATTATCGATCGGCTGGAAGTGGCGTTCGAAGCGGGTTTTAATGCGCTCACGGGCGAAACGGGCGCGGGCAAGTCGATACTGATTGACGCGCTGAACCTCGCGCTGGGCGAACGCGCCGACGCCAGCCTGATTCGCGTGGGCGCAGCCAGGCTGCGCGTGAACGCCGTGTTCGAGTTGCCCGACGACCCCGACCTGCAGGCGCACCTCGCCGAACTGGGCGTCGAGCCAGAGGACGGACTGCTGTACCTCAGCCGCGAGGTGCAGGCGAACGGGCGTTCCCTCGCACGCATCAACGGGCAGCCTGCGCCAACGAGCGCGCTCAAAGCCATCGGCGACCGCCTGATTGACCTGCACGGGCAGCACGAACACCAGTCGCTGCTCAAGCCCAGCAGCCACCTGGAGTTTCTGGATCGCTGGCTGGGCGAGCCTGCGCTGAGCCTGCGCCATCAGGTGCGCCAGACCGTCAGTGCGCTGCGCCAGACCGAGCGCGACCTGCAGGAGCTGACCGCCCGCGAACGCGAGCGCGAGCAGATGCTCGACCTCTACCGCTTCCAAGTGGACGAGATTCGCCAAGCGAACCTGCAGGCGGGCGAGGACGAGCAGCTGGAGACGGAAGCGCGCCGCCTGACGCACGCCGAGAAGCTGATGGCGCTCGCGGGCAACGCCTACGACGCGCTGCTGGGCGAACAGGGCGCGTATGACCAGACCGCCGCCGCCGCGCGCAGCCTGACCGAAATCGCGCGGATTGACCCCAGCGTCGCCCCCTGGGGCGAACTGCTGGAGGGCGCACTCGCGCAACTGGAGGAGGTCGCCCGCAACCTGCGCGCCTACGCCGAAAGTATCGAGTACGACCCCGCACGCTTGGAAGAGGTCATCGAACGGCAGGAACTCCTCAAGCGGCTCAAGCGCAAGTACGGCGACACGATTGAAGCCGTGCTGCAGTACGCGGACGAGGCGGCGGCGAAACTGCACGCGCTGGAGACGCAGACCGAACGGCGCGCTGAACTGGAAGCGGAGCAGGCGCGCCTGCAGGCGGAGGCGCACACGCTGTGCGAGCAGCTCTCCGCGCTGCGGCGCGAGGGGGCGCAACGCTTCGCCGACGCCGTGCAAGCCGCCCTGCGCACGCTGGCGATGGAACGCGCCCAGTTCGTCGTGGAGGCGCGCCCCAAGCCGATGGATACCACAGGCGCGGACAGCGTCGAGTTCCTGTTCAGCGCGAACCCTGGCGAGCCGCCGCGCCCGCTGAGCAAAATCGCCTCTGGCGGCGAGATGTCGCGCGTGATGCTCGCGCTCAAGACCGTGCTGGCGGACGCCGCGCCCGTGCCTACCCTTGTGTTCGACGAAATCGACGCAGGCATCGGCGGACGCACCGCGCACGCCGTCGGCGAACAGATTGCCCAACTCGCACGGCACTGCCAAATCCTGTGTATCACGCACCTGCCCCAAATCGCCTGCCGCGCGGGGCGTCATCTGCTCATCGAGAAGCACACCGACGGCGCGGCGACGCGTGTGTCTGTGCAGCCCTTGACAGGCGAGGCGCGCGTGCAGGAAATCGCCCGCATGCTCGCAGGAACGCCCACCGAGACCGCTCTCCAGCACGCCCGCGAGCTGCTCCATAACGCGCCGACGCAGTAGCAGGGAATCGCCCCCAACGCGCGAACCTTCCCAGCGGAGGCAACCCGATGAAGCGCAAGATTACTATCGACGACCTGTTCCGTATCAAGTTGCTCGCCAGCCCGCAAATCGCGCCCGACGGCGAGCAGGTCGTGTTCGTCTACAAGTGGATTGACACCGAGAAAAACAAATACTTTTCCAACCTGTGGCGCGTGCGGATTGGCGAGGCGCCGCAGCCGTTCACCTACGGCGAGTGGAGCGATTCGCAGCCGCGCTGGTCGCCCGACGGCAAGCAGATTGCCTTCGTCAGCACCCGTCAGAAGCCGAAAGCGCAAATCTATGTGATTCCCGCCGACGGGGGCGAGGCGCACCCAATCACGAACTTGGAGGAGGGGAGCATCGGCAGCTTCGCGTGGTCGCCCGACGGCGCGCGGATTGCGTTCACCTACCGCGAGACTGCCCCCGAATGGCGCGAAGCCGCCCGCAAGGAGCGTCAGGAGAAGGGGCTGTCCACCCCGCCGCGCATCATCCACCGCGCCTACTGGCGACTGGACGGCGACGGCGCGTTCGTCGACCAGCGCTACCACCTCTATGTGGTCGATGTGCGCACAGGCGAGACGAAACAACTCGTCGCCGACCCCGAATTCAGCGAATCGAGCCCCGTGTGGTCGCCTGATGGGACGCAGATTGCCTTCATCAGCAACCGCACGCCCGACCCCGACAACCACCCCGGCTACGACGCCATTTGGGTCGTGCCTGCAGAAGGCGGCGACCTGCGCCGTATTTCTGCGCCCGACGGACCCAAGTACCAACTCGCGTGGTCGCCCGACGGACGCTACCTCGCCTACATCGGCAACCCGTACCCCGACGACTCCTACCCGCGCAACGACCATGTGTGGCTGGTGTCGCTGGAGACGGGCGAGACGGTAGACCTCATCCCGAATCTGGACAACACGGTCGGGGTGGGCACGCTGACCGATGTGCGCGAGTTCGGCGGGGGCGCGCCCCTGCTGTGGAGCGCGGACAGCCAGCACCTGTATTTTCTGGTGAGCGAGCGCGGCGGCGTCTACCCCTACCGCGTGAAGGTAGACGGCACGCACCTGGACAAACTGCTGGACGGCGACTTCGAGATTGCCGACCTCAGCCTGTCGCAGGATGAGCATCGCCTTGCGCTGCTGATGGGCGACGCGACGCGCCCGCACGAGGTGTTTCTGGGCGAGCGCACAGGCAACACGCTGAACCTGCGCCCGCTGACCGCGCTGAACCAGCCCTTGCTCGACGAGGTACACATCGTCGCACCCGAAGAGTTCGAGGTGCAGGCGGACGACGGCGTTGCGATTCACGGCTGGCTGCTGAAACCGCCCGACTTTGACCCCAATCGCCAGTACCCGACGATTCTGATGATTCACGGCGGTCCGCACGCGATGTACGGGCGCGTGTTTTTCCACGAGTTCCAGTTGCACGCGGCGGCGGGCTATGTGGTGGCGTACACGAACCCGCGCGGCAGCGTCGGCTACGGCGAGGCGTTCGCCCGCGCCATCAAAGGCGACTGGGGCAACCGCGACTTCAAAGACCTGATGACCGTCGCCGACTACTTGGAGAGCCTGCCGTTCGTGGACAAAACGCGCATGGGCGTCGCGGGCGGCAGCTACGGCGGCTACATGACCAACTGGATCGTCGGGCACACCAATCGCTTCAAGGCGGCGATTACCGACCGCAGCGTGGTGAACTTGGTGAGCATGGGCGGCACTTCCGATTTCCCGCAGATTCCCAACCGCTACTGGCCGGGCAACTTCTGGGACGAGCCGCAGAAGCTCTGGGAGTGTTCGCCGCTGGCGTATGCGGGGCGCATCCAGACGCCGCTGCTGATTGTGCATAGCGAGGGCGACCTGCGCTGCCCGATTTCGGAGGCGGATCAGCTCTTCGCCGCGCTGGTGCGACAGGGCAAGGAGGTGCTGTATGTGCGCTACCCTGCCGAGTCGAGCCATGGGCTTTCGCGCAGCGGTCCGCCCGACTTGCGCCGCCACCGACTGGAGCAGTATCTGGCGTGGTGGCGGGAGAAGCTGTAGGGAACGCGATGTGGATTGTGGAGTGCGGAAGCGAAGCTTCCGCCCGACGCTGAAGCTGACGCTTCAGCACTCCATAGTGTTGGCGTGTGGCTGTCCCCTCTTCCACAGAGCAGGCTTGAAGGGGTAGGTTTTTTCTCGCGCGATTGGCATGGCGGGCGGGACGCCTGCGTTCCCAGCGTCGCGCGTGCTGGGAGCGCGAGCGTCTCGCTCGCATGGCGGCAGAAACACCCTGCTCGGCAATGCCGCAAGCAGGCACGCCCGCGAAAAGCCTACCCCTTCAAGCTCCTTTAGGTTCCCCCCGCTTCGCGAGGGGAACCGCGCAAGGATTGGTTCCCCCTGCTTGCAGGGGGAACCTACAGGAGGGGGTCATCAACTGTCGTCTCTTTATGAACTTTGGTGTGGCAATCGGTATCACAGTGCGCTTGCAGGCATTCTCAGGTACTCTTTAGGGTCAGCGTGCAGGGCGCGGTTGGGCACTACTTGGTGATGTTTTTGCTCCTGGTGCTGCTGGGGTACGGTTTGCGGCGCGGGGGCGTGTTGACGGACGAGACGACGGCGTGGTTGGCGCGGCTGGTCGCGCTTGCGCCGTTGCCTGCGCTGGTGCTGAGCGCGCTGGCGAAGGCGTCCTTCTCGCCGACGCTGCTGGGGGCGTGGGGCGTCGCGATGCTCTCGGTGTGGCTGGGCATGGGGCTGGCGTGGCTGCTGGGCAACCTACTACCACTGGCGGCGCCGACCCGCGCCTTGCTCGTCGTGCAGGGCAGCATCAGCAACACGGGCTTTCTGGGCACGCCGCTGATTGCCGCGCTCTACAGCCACGAACCCAACATCGTTGCCGCCGCCGTCGCCTACGACATGGGCGTCACCAGCCTGATGATACACTCGGTGGGCGCGCGGATGCTGGCGCGTGCGGGCGCGGCGAAGGGCGTCTCGGATGGGGCGAACGGACTGCGACGGCTGGCGCAGATGCCTGTGTTCTGGGCGGCGATTGCGGGCTACGCGCTGATGCTCGCGGGGCTGCGCCTGCCTGAACCGCTGCTGTTCACGCTGGAGCGGCTGGGGCAGACCACCACGCCGCTGGTGCTGCTGGCAATCGGTGGGATGCTCCACTGGCGCACGCTGGGCGCGCGTTGGCGAGCGGTCGCGCTGATTGTCGCCTTCAAGACGCTGGCGATGCCGCTGCTGATGCTGGGGCTGCTGCGCCTTGTGGGGCTACCCCCCTTCGCGGCGAAGGCGCTGCTGCTGCAGAGCGCGATGCCGACCGTGATGGTCAGCGCGGTCTACGCCGCCGCGTTCCAAGTGGAGCCTGAACTGGCGTCGGCGGTGGTCGTGGCGTCTACTGTGGTTGCGCTCGCGCTGCTGCCCCTGTGGATGAACGCGCTGTGAAAAAAATCGTGGAGCCTTTGCAGGCTCCACCAGAGGGAGGTTGGGTTAACAAGGCTGTGCGGTCTGCTCTGCCACTTGTGCAGTGGCATGGCTATTATAATTCGGTTTTGGGAGAATTGGGGCTGTAAAATTTGCCAGATTTAGCGGAGCGTGCGGAGGGCGACCCGTGCGGGCGCGCCGTCCGCGCCTTCAATCAGCAGCGGCAGACAGAGCAACTCGTACTCGCCCGCATCCACCGCGCTGAGGTTCAGCCCCTCGATGATGATCTTGCCCGCGCCGCAGAGCAGGTGATGCACTTCGGGCGTCGCGCCGTAGCGTTCGATGGAGAGGTAATCCACCCCGACCACATCGACGCAGTGGCGGATGAGCCACTCGGCGGCGTCTGGGGTGAGCGCGACATGCGCCGTGTGGAACTCGTGCGTCTGCGCCCAGAGCGCGCTGTTGTCGGTCTTGAGCAGCAGGCGCGTGGTGTTGGGCGGGATGTTCGCGCGCTCGAGCGCGTCGGCGGTGATGTGCGGGTAGCCGCGCAGGTCAGCGACCCAGCACGCGCCAATCAGCCGCGCGAGCGGAATCTCGTGGATGCGCTTGCCCGCGTCGTTGAAGTGCCACGGGGCGTCGATGTGCGTGCCCGAATGCGTGCCCAGCATCAGGCGCGAGCCGTTGCATACCCCGCCCTCCGCCATCCGCACGACGGGAATCAGTTCGAACGGCGCGTCGCCAGGGTAGGTCGGCATCGGCTGGCGCAACGGCACGCTGACATCGATAATCATCGCGCCTGATTATACCCCTGCAGGAGCGTCAGCACTTGCTGGAAGTCGTCGGGCAGCGGCGCAGTAAACTGCATCCGTTCGCCCGTGAGGGGATGCTCGAACGCCAGCGCGTAGGCGTGCAGCAGTTGCCCCTGCAGGCAGGCGACGGCGTCGGCGAGTTCGGGCGACCAGTCGCGTGGGGGCTTGCGTATGCCGCCGTACAGCGGGTCGCCGACGACGGGATGCCCCACCGCGCTGGCGTGGACGCGCACTTGGTGCGTGCGTCCCGTCTCCAGCCGCGCCGCCAGCAGTGCGCAGTCGCGGAACGCCTCCTGCACGGTGAAGTGCGTGCGTGCAGGGCGCGCCTTGCCCGCCAGAACCGCCGCTGCGTCCAGCGCCGCCATCTTTTTGCGCTGCACGGGGTGGCGTCCAATCGGCAGGTCTACCGTGAAGCGCCTCTCGTGCGGGACGCCCCACACCAGCGCGCGGTACTCGCGCTCGATGGCGTGTCGTTGCAGCGCGCTGCTGAGTCGCGCGTGTGCGCGGTCGGTCTTAGCGACCACCAGCAGCCCTGTGGTGTCCTTGTCCAGCCGATGCACGACGCCGGGGCGGAAGCCCGCGCTGCCCTGCGCGAGGGCGGGGCTGTGCGCCAGCAGCGCGTTGACCAGCGTGCCGTGTGGGTGTCCTGGCGCAGGATGCACGGTCAGCCCGCGCGGCTTGTTCACCACCAGCAGGTGGTCGTCCTCGTAGACGATGGGCACAGGGATGGCTTCGGGCGTGAGGTCGTAGTCGGGCGGGCGGTCGGGCGGCAGCGTGTAGTCCACCGTGTCGCCCGCGCGCAGGCGGTGGGCAGGCTTCGTGACGGGCTGCCCGTTGACGCGCACCTGACCCGCCGTAATCCACTCTTGCCAGCGGGCGCGGCTGATGTCGGGGTGTCGCTCGCTCAGGTAGCGGTCTAACCGTTGCCCAGTCATGGGGCGGTCGGGGCGGCTGGCTGGGCGCGCCGTTGGCAGGTCGGACACAGCGGGCGGTGGAACTTCGCCATGCTGAGGTCGTACTGCGGCTTGCGCAGCGCGCGTCCGCACTCGGCGCAGACCATCGCTTCGGGGGGCGGCTCGGCGGCGCGCTCAGCGCGTCCCGCCTCGTCGCCGCGCAAAGGTTGCGGCGAGTCGGCGTAGGCGACGCGCCCCGTCTCCAAGTCGCCCTCGCTCAGTTCAGGCGCGAACTGCGTGCCGTAGCCGCACATCGCCAGCGCACGCCCAATCGCGCCCGTCTCTGCCTTCTCCACGAAGTCCGCGAAGTCGTCGCGCGTCTCCATCTTGCTCGCCGTCGCGATGACCCGCCCCTGCGCGTCCTTCACCACCGCCTGAAACACCACGCACCCGCCCTCGATGTCCAGATGTAGCGGATGCGTCTCGATGCTCCAGTCGGGGTGGTCTTCGCGGAACCAGACCAACCGCGCGGCGACAGGCAGATATTGCTGCCCCCCGCGCACCCGTATCAGATACCGTCGAACATTAAACGCCATGCTATACGAATGTGTACCCCATCGGGTGGGGGTGATGTCAAGGGCTGACCCAAAGCGGAACTTTTGCCGACAATCATGGTATCTTAAGGTGGGGGTTGAACGCTGTGGAGAACGGCAGACAGGGCTACTGGCTATCGACCGACTCGTGGGACTTGCACCGCCGAGCCGAGAAGGATCGGCTGCGCCATAACGAGAAGGTCAAAGAGGTCATCAAGCAGAACTTGGGCGAGATTATCGGGCAGCAGGACATCATCACCGCCGAAGACGGCAAAATCGTCAAGATTCCGATTCGCGGGCTGGAGCTGCCCCACATCCGCTACGACCCGCACGGCAAAAAGGGCGTCGGGCAAGGTCCTGGCGGCAGCAAGGCGGGCGATGTCATCGGGCGATCGGGGCAACAGGGTCAAGGCGCAGGCAAACAGGCGGGCACGGAACCTGGCGTCGACTTCTACGAGGCGGAGTTCACCATCGAGGAACTCGTGCAGATGGTCTTCGAAGACCTGCACCTGCCCAACCTGCGCGAGAAGGGCACGAAAGACATTCTGGCAGACCAAGTGCGCTTCGACACCCTCGCGCGGCGCGGACCGCAGTCTAACATCGACAAAAAGCGCACGCTCATCAACGCTTGGAAGCGCAACGCCGCCGAGGGCAACCCTGGCTGGGAGATTCGCGAGGAGGACAAGCGGTTCAAAAGCTGGGAGATTGTGCCCGAAAAGCAGCGCAACGCGGTCGTGGTCGCCATGCGCGATGTGTCAGGCAGTATGGGCGAGTTCGAGGCGTACATCGCGCGCAGCTTCTACTACTGGATGACGCGCTTTCTGCGCACCAAATACACCGCCACCGAAATCGTGTTCATCACCTGCCACACGGAGGCGAAGGAGGTCGACGAGCATACCTTCTTCGCGGCGGGCGATTCGGGCGGCACGCGCCTGTCTGCCGCCTACAAACTCGCGCTGGAGATTCTCGAAAAACGCTACAACCCGCGCGAGTGGAACATCTACCCCTTCATGTTCTCCGACGGCTACAACTGGGGCGACCACGAGGTGGTGGAGTATATGCGCAAGCTGGTGGAGTACGCCAACCTCATCGGCTACGGCGAGATTGCCAACGATTTGTGGGGCAGTTCGAACGGGCTTGCGCCGCTGGGTCAGGCGATTACCGAAGCGTTCCAGGACGACCCGCGCGTCGTGGTGGTCAAAATCACCTCCAAAGAGGATGTCTGGCCCGCCCTGAAACGCTTCTTCAGCAAGCACCCTGAGGTCGCTGCCGCCGCGTGGTGAGCGAACCGCGTCTCAGCGCGCGGCGAGGGGCGTCTTGGCATCGTAGAGGATGATGCCCTCCTGAACCGCTTGATGCACAATCGCGGAAGTGCGCTGCACCTGCTCGAACTCGTCAGGCGTGTAGCAGAGAAAGTCCACATGGCGCGGGAAGCGCACCATCCGCAGCGTCATCGGCATGCGTTTGAGGAACGGCGCGCCCTCAAATGCCTGCGCCACGACAATGATATCCAAGTCGGAGTCGCCGCGCGCCTCGCCACGCGCCCGCGAGCCGAACAGAATCACCCGCTCGGGCTGCAGGCGCGCGACAAGCGTCGGCAACGCGCACTGCACAAACTGCTCGACGAGAGGGTCGTTAATCATGGCATCCCCCAGCGCTGCTCGAAATAGGCAAGCACGCTTTCGGCAATCGCTATTTTCGCAGCAGCGATGTCGTCCGAGTAAAGCGTGTAGGGAACCGCGCCTGCAACATCAGGGTAGCGCGCCATAGCGTAATCGCTGGTCAGATCGAGGATGGCATCTTGCAGTTCGTCGGGTAGCCCCAGTTGAGACGCCATCTCGTCCAAGTGATGGGTGCGCGGGACAGGTCTGCCCTCGAGGGCGAACGCCGCCTTCAGCAACTTTTCGACCGCCTGATGCGCCAGGAACGCTGCCACATCGTAGCCTTCCACAGTGAGATTGCGGCGCGCCATCTCCAAGTCGTGAACCGCTTGCTGGTACCAGCGTTGTGCAACCTTTTGGGCGTCCACAACGGTAGTATACCTTTTTAGGGGACGCATGCCAATCGCGGGCGCGCCCCCTGAACGGTCAGAACTGCTCCGCTTCCGTCGAGCCGTGCATCGCGAGGGTGGAGGCTTGCCCGCCCGTGATGGCTTCCTGCACGGCGTCGAAGTATGCCGTGCCGACGAACGCTTGATGCTCCACCGCGCGGAAGCCCTGCTCGCGCGCTTGGAACTCCGCCTCCTGCAGGTCGGCGTAAGCGGTCATGCCCGTCTCGGCGTAGCCGCGCGCCAACTGGAACGAGATGTAGTTCAGCGCGTGGAAGCCCGCCAGCGTGATGAACTGGAACTTGTAGCCCATCGCGCCCAGCTCTTGCTGGAAGCGGGCAATCGTGTCGGCGTCCAGCAGCTTCTTCCAGTTGAACGACGGGGAACAGTTGTACGCCAGCAGTTTGCCAGGGAACTGCTTGTGAATCGCTTCGGCAAACTGGCGCGCCTCGTTGAGGTCGGGCGTGGAGGTTTCGAACCACAGCAGGTCGGCGTAGGGGGCATACGCCAGCCCGCGCGCGATGGCTGCCTCGATGCCGTTGCGCACCACATAGAACCCCTCGTAGGTGCGCTCGCCCGTCAGAAACGGCTGGTCGTAGGGGTCAATATCGTTGGTCAGCAGCGTGGCGTTCAGCGCGTCGGTGCGGGAAATCAGGATGGTCGGGACGCCCATCACATCGGCGGCGAATCGCGCGGCGATGAGTTTCTGGATGAACTCGCGCGTGGGCACGAGTACCTTGCCGCCCAAGTGCCCGCACTTTTTGGCGGAGGCGAGCTGGTCTTCGTAATGGACGCCCGCCGCGCCCGCCTCGATGAGCGCTTTGGTGAGTTCGAAGGTGTGCAGCACGCCGCCGAAGCCCGCCTCGCCATCGGCGACAATCGGCGCGTACCAGTAGATGTCGTTGCGTCCCTGCGCGTGCTGTTTCTCGTCCTCACGGCGGAAGGCGTTGTTGATGCGCTTCACGACGGCGGGCACGCTGTTGACGGGGTACAGGCTCAGGTCGGGGTAGGTCTGCATCGACAGGTTTGCGTCGGCGGCGACCTGCCAGCCGCTGAGGTAGATGGCTTTCAGCCCCGCCTGCACCATCTGCACGGCTTGCGTGCCCGTGAGCGCGCCCAGCGCGGCGACATACGGCTCGGTGTGCATCAGCTCCCATAGCCGTTGCGCGCCCAGCTTCGCCAGCGTGTATTCAATCTGCACTGACCCGCGCAGGCGCACGACATCCGCCGCCGCATACGGGCGCGTAATCCGCTGCCAGCGGGGGTTCTCGCGCCACTCTCGCTCCAACTGCTCGATCACTGCTTGCATGCTTACCTCCTCATCGTTGATAGGTTTGCGCCCCGTAATGTGTGCAAGATTTCTCCCCCCTCCTAACCTCCCCCGTACACGGGGGAGGAACTCCCTCCCCGCATGCGGGGAGGGTTGGGGTGGGGGCTCAGTCAATATACTCATAGGCTACCAGCGTCACGAAGTCGATAAACGGCTCCGACAGCACGACTTGGCGCAGGATGGTCGCGGCGTCGTCCAGTCGGTTGGGCGCGTCGCCGTAGCTGGCGCGGATACTCTCCAGCTCCTCGGTCAGCATCTGCTCGAACAGTTCGGGTGTGATGGCGCGTCCGTCGCTCAGGTGCGCCCCGCGCCGAATCCACTGCCACAGCTGCGAGCGCGAGATCTCGACGGTGGCGGCGTCTTCCATCAGGTAGTTGATGGCAGCCGCGCCGACCCCACGCAGCCACGAATCCAAGTACCGCAGGCTCACATTGATATTCGTGCGCATGCCGCGCTCGGTAATCTCCCCGCGCGGGAAGTTCAGCAGCTCCTGCGCCGTGATTGTGCGGCTGGGCTTGACATGAATCTGGTTGGGCGTGGGCATGTGCGTGTTGAACACCTCCAGCACGATGGGCACAAGTCCAGGGTGGGCGACCCAAGTGCCGTCGTAGCCTTCGCTGACCTCGCGCTGCTTGTCGGCAACGACCTGCGCAATCGCGGCGGCGTTCGCGTCGGGGTCGTCGCGGCGCGGGATGTACGCCGACATGCCGCCAATCGCGTGAATCCCGCGCTTGTGGCAGCTCTGCACCACCAGCTCGGAGTACGCCTTCATAAACGGCACGGTCATCGTCAGCGTCGCGCGGTCGGGCAGCACGATGTCCTCGCGGGCGCGGAACTTGCGGATGATGCTGAATAGGTAGTCCCACCGCCCGCTGTTGAGACCCGCCGAATGCTCGCGCAGCTCGTGGAGGATTTCCTCGCACTCGAACGCGGCGAGGATGTTCTCAATCAGCACGGTGGCGCGGATGGTCCCGCGCGGGACGCCTAACTGCTCCTGCGCGAAGACGAACACCTCGTTCCACAGGCGCGCCTCCAAGTGGCTCTCCAGCTTGGGCAGGTAGAAGTAGGGTCCCGTGCCGCGCTGGATTAGCTCGTGCGCGTTGTGGAAGAAGTAAAGCCCGAAGTCCATCAGCGCGCCAGGCGCAGGCTCGCCGTCCACCCACAGGTGCTTTTCGGGCAGATGCCACCCGCGCGGGCGCACGCACAGCACGGCGGTCTGCTCGTTCAGGCGGTACGGCTTGCCGTCGGGGCTGGTGTACTCAATCGTGCGGCGCACAGCGTCGTACAGGTTCAGCTGCCCCTGCACACAGTTCTCCCAAGTGGGCGCGTTGGCGTCCTCGAAGTCCGCCATGAAGACCTTCGCCCCAGAGTTCAGCGCGTTGATAATCATCTTGCGGTCTACGGGACCCGTGATTTCCACGCGCCTGTCCTGCAGGTCGGCTGGGGGCGGGGCGACCTGCCAGTCGCCGTCGCGGACGGCTTGCGTCTCGGGCAGGAAGTCAGGGGTCTCGCCTGCGTCCAGTCGCGCCTGACGCGCCTCGCGCATCGCCAGCAGCTCCTTGCGCGTCGGGTTGAAACGGCGCGCCAGCGTCGCCACAAACCGTACCGCGTCAGGCGTCAGAATCGTCGTCCACTCAGGGCGCACCGCGCCGCGTATCTCGATGCCCTCGCCTGCCAGTTGGCGGTTCAGCTCCTCTTGGTAGTTCATCGCGTCCCTCCGTTCCCGTCGTTGGGCGATAGACCGACCGTTCAGTCAAAGCGTACCCGCAGTCGGTGTGTGTAAAGGATACCTGATTTGGCGTCCCCAATTTGCCCCCAATCGCCCTGAGAGTCGGCGTAAACCCTGCGTTGCACCCGCCCCCACGAGGGCTGTCTATAAACAAAGATTTTCGACCCGTTCACTGGCGAGTGTGAGCAGCTCGGCAGGGAAGTAGTCGCCGAAGCGTATCCACTGGTCATCCACACGCTGAATGTAGGATTGACTTTGCTCTAGAACCTCTGCCGCAGAGATTGGGCGTTCGAGCGACACGCCTGCCCTGTAGATGAGTAGCGCCAAAAGCAGGGTCAGCGGGTCATACACAACGGGCAACTCCGCCTCGCTGCACAGAACGCTCGATAACCTTGCCGTGTGAGGTCCGTAGTTTGGCTCAATTCCGAAAACAGGTTGTGGCTGAGTCGGATTGTCGCTGGCGAAGGAGAGCATGTTGCCGCCCCACGGGAGAACACGCGCGCTGTGGTCGATGTAGATTAAGGTTCCGACCCAGCCACCCTTGAACGCAACAGCATAGGAGGGGTAGATTGGATGGGGCTGTGGCGTCGCGTGCGTCATGACAAGCGGTTCCGCACGCCACCGCTCGATAACGAATCGACGCCACTGCTCGACGGCGTTTCGTATTGCTGTTTTGCCCGTGATTAGTTCAGTCTTCAGCCAAGGCGTTTCCCACATGCCAGAATGGATACCTACCTGCCCCAGAGCCAGCGCAATCAAAGCCGCTCGCGGGCAATCGTGAGTAGTTCGGCGGGATACCAGTAGCCTGATACACGGATCCAGTTATTTCCGTAATCGTCTTGCTCGCGTTTATTGAACGCCTGCTCGCTGCGCTCTACAATTTCGTGTGCAGTGATTGGCTCGCCTTTTACGAGTCCGTAAAGAGACGAGTCGGCGAGGTGGTAGAACAGTAGCAGTATGGGGTCGTAGATGGCGGGAAGCATCGCCTGAAAGCGTCCGATAGCGGGTCGTTTGTGCGCGTCGGGGTAGGCGTCGGAGAGACCGATTGCCAGTTTTCCGGGCGGCTTGTAGCCATCCTCGAAGCCGACGAGGTTGCAGCCCCAGTAGAGTGGGTAGCGAGCATCGAACCCCGCGTAGTAGAGCCTGCCTGTGTGTCCGCTCAGTTCTACTTGGTGTCCGGGGAAAGAGCTTTCTGGGATGGCTGTTGTGAGGCGTAGTCTGCAAAGATGCCGTTGGCTGGCTCCAGCAAGAAATCGGAAAGAGCTTTCTGGGATGGCTGTTGTGAGGCGTAGGGGTTCGTCGCGCCAGTTGGTAATCAGGTGCTGGCGCCACTCGTGGATGACTTGTCGGATCGCGTCTTCGCCGCGGATAAGTTCTTGCTCACGCATGTAAGAATTGTACCTCGCAGATATGCCTTACTTGCCACTCGATCGGGCATGTACCGTACATTGTCGTGCCGTGCTGACCAACACGGTGACGCATCCCGCGCTGGAACGGGTATACTCCCTCGCGTGATGCGAGTGCGCGCAGGGCTATTGCTTGGATTGGGGCTACTGATTGCGCTCGGTTGGGCGCAGGCGACGCTGCCGAAAGACCTACAGCAACGATTCGAACGGGCGACGCGCTTGGCGGCGCAAGGCAAACTGCGCGAGGCGGAGCCGCTCTTTCGCGACATCGTGCAAAAGCAGCCGAACTTCGCGCCCGCGCACCTGAGCCTCGGGCTGGTCTACCGCCTGCTGAACCAGAACGACAAGGCGCTGACGCACCTGCGCCGCGCGGCGACGCTGAACCCCAAAGACCCCAAACCGCTGGTCGAACTCGCGCGCCTGTGCCTGGACATCAACCGTCTGGACGACGCGCAGGGCTACATCCGCATGCTGCGCGACCGTTTCCCCAGCGAGCCTGAGCTGCCCATACTGGAGGGCGCGCTCGCCTCGCTGCGGGGCGAATGGGGCGTCGCGCTGCAGAAGTTCCAGCAAGCCCTCAAGACGCGCCCGAACGACTTCCGCATCCACTACAACCTCGGCATCGCGGCGTACCAACTCCAACGGTACGATGTGGCGGAGCGGCACTTCAAGCGCACGACCGAACTCAAGCCCGACTACACCACAGGCTGGAAGTCGCTGGGGATGACCTACGAGGCGCGCGGGCTGCCTGAGCATGCCATCCGCGCCTACAGCGAGGCGCTCAAGCGCGAACCCGACGACCTGCCCACCCGCCTCAAACGCGCCTACCTCTATCAGAGGGGCGAGAACTTAGACGCTGCGCTGGCGGACTTTCAGTACCTCGCGAAACGCTACCCGCGCAACCCCGACGCGCACATCGGCGCGGGACTGCTCCTGATGCGCAAGGAACGCTACTCGGAAGCCCTCGTGCATCTTGGCGCGGCACTGCAACTGCTCTCGCCCAGCGAGCCGCTCTATCTGGAGATTCTGACCGAAATCGCGCACTGCAACTTGAACCTGAAGCAGTACGGCAAGGCGCGCGAGCAGTTCGCCCAAGTGCTGAAACTAATGCCCAAGCACGCGCGCGCCTACGAGGGGCAGTATCAAGTGCTCATCGCGCAGGAGCAGGAGACCGAAATCCTGCCGTTCCTGCGCAACTGGGCGACCAACCTGCCCGACGACCCGCGCCCGCTGCTGCACATCGCCCGCATCTACGAGCGCAACCGCAACCCGCGCGCCGCAGAAGAGGAATACAAGCAACTCCTACAGAAGTTCCCGCAGCAGACCGAGTTTGTGCGCGAGTACGCGCAGTTTTTGGCGCGTCAGGGGCGCGAAGACGAAGCCGCCGCGCTCTACGATCAGCTGCTGACGCAGTCGCCCAACGAGGTGTTCGCGTTGTTGGGCAAGGCGCGCCTCGCCGAGAAGCGCGGCAATCATGCCGAGGCGCTGGCACTCTACCAGCGCGTGCTGGAGCAAAGCCCCGACAACGAGATTGCCCTGCTCGGCGCGGCGGCGATGCACCGCAGACTGGAGCAGCCTGAAGCCGCCATCGAGATCTACCGACGGCTCACCCTCGACGCCGAGACGCCGAACCCGCTCGCGTTCTCGGCTCTGCTCGACCTCTACCGCCAAGCGAATCGCACGGACGACCTGCTGGCGTACCTCAAGGACATGGCGCAGCGCCACGGCGCGCGCTTCCTGCCGCTGCTGGCAAGCGAGATGATTCAGGCGGGCAAGGGCGAGGAGGCGGTTGCCCTGTTCCAACAGATGCTGCAACGCGAGCCGAACAACGCCCAACTCCATCGGCTGCTGGGCATCGTGTACGAGACGCTCAAGCGACCCGACGACGCGCTCCGCGCCTATGAACGCGCCCGCCAGCTGGAGCCAAGCGATACATGGACGCTCTACCACATCGCGCAGATCCACATCCAGCAGGGGCGCAAGGAGACCGCATGGGAGACGCTGACGACCGCGCTGCGCACGAACCCCGACGATATTAGCCTCTACCCGCCACTGGAGCAGCTGGCAACCGAACTGGGACGCACGGAGGTGTATCGCGCCCTGCTCCAGACGCTTGCGGAACGGGACACGCCAGGCGAGGAGCCGCTGAAGGCGTATGTCGCCCTGTTGCAGCGCGAGGGTAAGGTAGAAGACGCGCTCGCGCTGGTGAGCCGTCGCCTGCGCACGAAACCCGACGACGCCGCGCTGCTGAACCTGCAGTTGGGGCTGCTCAGCGCACTCGGACGCCACCCGCAGATGCTGGGCGTCTACGCGCAACTCGCGCGGCTGAACCCGAACGACATCAGCCTGCTGCGCAACTGGGTCATGCACGCCGAGCAGTACGGCTCAACAGTGGAAACCATCCTCGCGTTGCAGGCGCTCTACCGCGCCGCGCCCGACGACATCTCCACAGGACTCAAACTCGCCCGCTACTTGGAGATGGCGGGGCAACGCTATCGCGCCATCGAACTGGTGCGCCTGATGCAAGAGAATTTCCCGACGAACCAAGACATCCGCAACGAGCTGGCGCGATTGGAGGGCGCACGGTGAGGCGCGAGTGGCTCGCGCTGTTCGCCATCGTGCTGACGCTGGGGCGCGGGGCAATCCGCGAGGTCGAAAAGAGCGCGGCGCGCGAAATCCGCCAGCGCATTGGCGACGGCGCGTTCACCGTGAAACTCGAACCCGACGGCGTCGACGGGCTCGCGCAGGGGCGGCTCAAAACGCTCACTGTCGACGCACGCGACTTCACGCTGAACGGGCTGCCGTTCACTTTGGAGCCTGAACGCCCCCGCTCTGGGCGCATCAAGCAGTTCATCATGTGCATGACGAACGCGAACCTGCGCGGGCTGCGCGCCGAGCAAGCGGTTGCCATCATCCCCGAAGTCTACTACGACAAGTCGCTCGCTATAAGCAAGCGAATCTTCCGCCTGAGCGCGACGGGTATCGGCGCGTGCGAGATTGTCGTCAACGAGACCGACCTCGCCGCCTACATCCTGCGCAAGTACGCGCCCTACATCCGCGAGGTCGCCGTGCAAATCACCGCCGAGCAGACCATCGTGCAGGGCGTCGCCGCGCTGTTTGTGGGCGAGGTGCGCTTCAAAGCCATCGGCAAGCTCGCCTCGCGCGACGGACGCTACCTCGACCTCGCGGAGGTGCGCATCGAAATCGAGGGCGCGAACCTGCCCGCCGAATCGGCGAACCTGCTGCGCCAGTTCCTGAACCCCATCATCGACATCGAGCGCGACTTGGGGCTGTACGACGGCTTAGCCATCGACACGGTGCTTAGCGAGCTGGGCAAGATGCGCGCGCTCGGCAGGGTGTGGATTCCAGAGAAGCGGGAGTAATAATAAGTGTCTTTGCATAGAGATTTAAACACTGCCCCCACCCCAGCCCTCCCCGCACGCGGGGAGGGAGCCGCAGTTCCTCCCCCGTGTACGGGGGAGGTTAGGAGGGGGGCTGTCGAAAAACTAACGCAAAGACACTTACCAACTGCGCAGGCAAACTTTACGAAGACAAGCGAGATCGAAAACCCCCTCCTTTCGGTTCCCCCAAGCAGGGGGAACCGAACCCACGCGCCCCACGCGGTTCCCCTCGCGAAGCGGGGGAAACCTAAAGGAGGGGGGCAATTGTAAACTCTGCCCTTGCGATTGGTATAATAATCGCCTCTGCGTTGGTTTTTCGATATCCCCCTCCTAACCTCCCCCGTCAACGGGGAGGGTCGGGGTGGGGTAAGCTATGTCGAAATCTCAACGCACAGACACTTACCTGAAGCGTCGTACATCGGCGGCAGGAACCCCGCCAGCCCCAGCGAATAATGCTGCTATGAGTGAGCGTGAAGTGAGCCGCGAGCCGATGGAGGCGTACATTCCGCCCACCGACGACGAGGAGCGCGTCGAAGCCCTGCCCCAGCAGGAAGAGTTCTGGCGACCGCCTGTACGGTTCGGCACAATCCCCGTCGAGAAAGAGCCGCTCGGCTGGGACAAGCGCAAGGGCTTCTACAAACTCTTCCCGCGCGTCAGCCTGCCGTTCCAAATCGTGGAGCGCGTCTCGTTCGGACACCCCGACCTGCCCGCGAACCGACTCATCTGGGGCGACAACCTGCATGTGATGCGCCAACTACCCAGCGAGAGCATCGATCTGATTTACATCGACCCGCCCTTCTTCTCGGGCAGGCAATACAACATCATCTTCGGCGACCAGAACGAGGTGCGCTCGTTCACCGACATTTGGGAAGGCGGGATGCCCGGCTACCTGATTTGGCTCAACGCCCGCCTGTACGAGATGAAACGGCTGCTGAAAAAGACGGGCAGCATCTATGTCCACTGCGACTGGCACGCCAGCCACTATATCAAGGTGGAGATGGATAAGATTTTCGGGTATGAGAACTTTTTGAACGAGGTGGTGTGGCACTACGAAGGTCCCCAATCTCCAAGCCCGAAACGATTTGCCACTAAGCACGATACAATTTTTAGGTATGCTAAAGACAAGTCCCGCGTGAAAGCATGTGAGCTTTACTATATGCAAAAGATAGCTGCGTCTGAAGCGAATTATCAAGTGGATGAGCAAGGACGCTACTTTTACACTTTACCAAAGGGCGACTACACAGAGGAAAGTATTCAGGAATTAGAAAGACAGGGTAGGATATACCGTACTAAGTCAGGCAAGATCAGAATCAAGTACTTCGTAGAGAGGACGCCAGACGGATTCTTTCTGCGCAAGAAAAAACTATCTGATGTGTGGAATGACATTAATTCGCTCGGACTTGCCGCTAACTTACCCGAAGTAATTGGCTATCCCACCCAGAAACCCGAAGCGTTGGTGGAGCGTATCATCAAGGCGTCCACGCAGGAGGGCGATGTGGTGGCGGACTTTTTCTGTGGGGGTGGGACGACGCCTGCGGTGGCGCAGCGGTTGGGGCGGCGGTGGATTGCGTGCGACCAGTCGCGCGTGGCGGTTGCGGTGACGGCGGATCGCCTGATTCGCGGCGCACAGCAGCTGCAGATGGATCTCGCCATCCCCGACTTCACGGTGGAGTATTGGGGCGTGTACGAGGCGCGACGGCTGTCGCAGATGCCTGAGTGCGCGTTCCGCGCCTTCATCGTGCGCTGCTTCGGCGCGACGCCGAACACCGCCCCCAACGAGCCACACATTCACGGCTACAAGGGCAGCGTGCCTGTGTGGGTCTGTCTGCCCGACGCGCGCTACGAGGTGCGCCACACGGATGTGGTCGCCTTCGCGAACGCCGTCCGCCGCTCGATCCGCTACCAGCAGTCCGACTTGCGCGATGGAGTGATGTTGGGCTGGGCGTTCACGCCCGAGGCGCGCGAGGCTGCCGAGCAGTTGCGTCAGCGCGCGGGCGTCGATGTGAACTTCATTCGGCTGGAGCTGATACGCATCGATTCGCCGCGCTTTCGCCAGCATGTGGCGTCGCTCAGCACCAACCACGCCGACTACGAGAACTTCCTGACTTTTATTCAGCCGCCGCGTGTGGAGGTGGGCTACGAGCGCGTCGCGTCGCTCACCTACCGCTTCGATGTGAGCGACACGGTGGTGGTCAACCCCGGCGCGAGGATTATCAATGTGCAGTGGGACTTCGACTACGATGGGCGTCAGTTTCGCAGCACGCAGGGGTACGCGCTTTCGAAGGCGTCCGCGCCTGTGGTCTACAAGTTTCCCCGCGCGGGCAAGTTCACGATTGCCTGCAAGGTGCAAGACGACAAAGGCGGCGAAGGCATGTGGACAGGGGAGATTGAGGTGAGTTAGGTATCCTACAGATGGAGGCGATGTGATGGCGACGGCATCGTGGCTGGAGGACGGCGTTTACTCCTATGCGGAGGCGGCGCGGTTGCTGGGCGTCTCGCGGCAGCGGCTGGCGCGTTGGGCAGATGGCTACTTTTACTCGCGTCGTGCAGGCGAAGCTCTCTCCGCACCTGTGCTGCATGCGCGCGAACATCGTCGGGGCGTGCTGACCTTCCCAGAGCTGATCGAACTGTTTTTCGTGCGCGAGTTCGTCGCGCTGGGCGTCTCGCTGCAGCATATTCGCAAGACCGCCGAGGCGTTGTCGCGCGAGGTCGGCGAGTTCCCCTTCTCGTGCAAGCAGGTACTGGTCGAAGGGCGCAAACTGCTGGTGCGTGAGGCGAAGGGCTTGTTGAAGCGCCCCGATATTGGGCAGTTGGTGGCGGACTTCGCCGAGCAGTTCGCCCAGCAGATTGAGTTTGACGGCGACCTTGCTACGCGCTACTACCCGCCCGGATATGAGAGACAGATTTACTTGGATCGGCGCATTCGCGGGGGCGAACCAGTGGTTTCGGAGCGCGCCATCCCAACGCGCGTGATTTACGCCCTGTGGCAGCGCGAAAAAGACCTGCACTCGGTCGCCGACTACTTCGAAGTGCCCGAATCAGTGGTCTCTGCAGCGGTTCGTTATGAAGGCGAATGGCGTCTGAGCGCGTGAAGCTTCTTTTCGATGAGAACATTCTCTGGGATTACCTGAACCGATGGGAGCGGGCAAAGTGGCTGGTCAATCAAATCGAGCGACTGGTCGCACTCGCCGCCGAGATGCCTACGGGCAGTGTGTATCTTGTGTACAAGTCGGGTCGGTGTAGAAGTTTGTGAAAGGGGTATATAGGCGTGTCAGATCTTCGGACGGGGGAGATTGAGGTGCGTTAGGATGGAACGGAAGTACGAGATTCGCTGCCCCATTCACGGGTTCATCGAACTCAACGGATGGGAGCGGGACATCATCAATCAGCCTGCGTTCCAGCGTCTGCGGCGCATCCGCCAGCTGGGGCTAACGGACTATGTGTACCCAGGCGCGATGCACACGCGCTTCGAGCATTCGCTTGGGGTGATGCATATCGCCACGCGCATGTACGACTCGATTGTGGCGCGTAGTGCAGAGGTGCTGAAGGCGGAGCTTGGCTACAACGACGACGGCTTGCGCCGAGATCGGATGATTGTGCGGCTGGCAGCGCTGTTGCACGATGTGGGACACGCGCCGCTGTCCCACGCCGCCGAGGAGATTATGCCTACAAAGCCAGATGGCACGCGGTACAAGCACGAAGACTATACCGCTGCGATTATTCGGCAGGAACTGCGGGAGGTTATCGATTCCCACCCGTACAATAGGACGAACTACGGGATTACAGCCGAGACCACTGCTCAGCTGATCGAGGGGACAGCGTTGTTGCCACAGGGACTCCTGTTCTGGCAACAGGTTGTTGCCAGTCAGTTGGACGCTGATCGGATGGACTACTTGCTGCGCGATGCGTACCATACGGGGGTGCGCTACGGCGTTTATGACTTGGAACGCCTCCTGCACAGTTTGTGCGCATTCTCCGTGAGCGATGAGCTGGTAATGGGCGTCTCTGAAGATGGATGGCACGCGGTGGAGAGCCTAATTCTGGCACGGTATTACATGTTTACTCAAGTCTATTACCATAAAACGCGCCGCGCTTACGATTTTCACATCGCGCAAGCGTTGAAGAGTGCGCTCGCGGGGCAAGAGCTGCCCTCCCCTGAAGCGATTAGTGAGTTCCTCCAATACGACGATTGGTGGTTCTTGGGTGCGCTCCAGAGAGAGGAAGCGGGTGAGCACGGAAAACGCATCAAAGACCGAGCGCACTACCGCTTGCTGTACGAAACCCCAGAAATTCCCTCCGACGAGCAAGTGAATCGTTTTAATGAAGTATGCGACCACTTACAACAAGTGTTCGGGGATAAACTCCATCGCGACTCGGCGGAAAAGTCGTGGTATAATATCGGTCGTCAGGAGCTGTGGGTTAAGCGGTTTTTTGACGCGCCAATTCCGCTGCGTGAGTATTCGCGCCCTATCCGTGGGATGGAGAGTCTGGGACAGCTTCGAGTGTATGTGGCTCCTGAGGTGCGCGATCACGCGCAGAAAGTGATGGAAAGTGTTGGAGGCGTGCTATGGTGAGTAGCGAGTTGAATGTGCTGGAGCGTGTCGGCGTGCTGGCGGCAATCGTGCATCGGATGGGCAAGGGCGTTGGGCGTATCTTCCTAACAAAGACTGCCTACTTGCTACAAGTTGTCAAGGGCGTGCCGTTCGGATACAGCTTTCGGCTTTATTTGTATGGTCCGTACTCAGCGGAAGTTGTGAACGACATCGGAACAGCGACTTGCTGGAAGGTGCTTCACGAACGGTACTATAGCTACGGTCAGGGCGGCGGCTACGAAATCACCCCAGGCGAGGCAGTAGACACTTTTTTGCAGATGGAACCCGTGCGAGCCATCGTAGAGGAGTACCACGACGCGATCGATTGGGCAGTAGAATCTCTCGAAAACTACTCTGCCGCAGAAATGGAAGCGATAGCAACCCTTGTGTGGGTGGACAGGGAAATGAATAGCAGGGGGATAACACTTTCGACGGAGGAACTTCTTGACATGGCACAGAAAATCAAGCCCCGCTTCCCGCGCGAGCGGTTTCGGCAGCTGGCAGAGAAACTTATCGACGAGGGCGTCTTGAGCCATGTTCAACCGCTTCACTCCGTATGAGCAGGACTTTGAAGCGTGGCGGCGGGAGGGGTATCCCGGCGTGCGGGAGGCGACCTACCGCTACTTGGAGTACCTGACCGACCCGCAGGACGAGCTGTCGCCGCGCGCAGGCACGCTCTGGCGCCACCAGTGGGAGGCGTTCCTGCGCGTCGTCTACTGCCACGAGGTGCTGGGCAAATCTGCGATTGGTAAGCAGGGGCTGCTGCTGAACATCGTGACGGGCGGGGGCAAAACCGCGCTGATGGCGGCGATTATCGCCTGGCTGCGCATCGCGCACGGCGTCACGAAGTTCGTCGTGCTGTGCCCGAACCTGATTGTGCGCGACCGACTGGAGAGCGACTTCGTAGACGGCAAAATCTTCCGCGACCGCGCCCTCATCCCCGACTGGGCAGAGTGCCACCCGCAGGATTTTATCTTAACCACGCTGGGCGGCGGCAAAGGCGGCGGCTGGGCGAACCTGTTCAGCTCGAACATCATTCTGGGCAACATCCACCAGTTCTACACGAGCAACACGAGCGGGCAGAGCAATCTGTCTGCGCTGCTGAACGGACCCTACTTCGTGCTGTTCAACGACGAGGCGCACAACTCGCCCGCGCCCGAATGGGACGCCACCCTGCAACGCCTCGCCCCCAAGACGCTGCTGCGGATTGACCTCACAGCGACGCCCGAACGCGCCGACGGGCAGACCCCCGACAGCGACTTGGTCTATGAGTATTCTATCCAAGACGCGCTTGCCGACGGGCTGGTCAAGACGCCCGTGGTGTACCAGCCGAGCATCCAGACCGTCGAGCTGACCTACACGGACGCCCGCACAGGCGAACGGCGCAGGGTGGAAGAGATCGACTGGGACGAGGTAGACCGTCTGGGGCTGACCGCTACGCAGTGGGTGACTGACGACGAGCCGATGCGCCAGCAGATGGCAATCGCTCTCAAGCGTCTGGAGGAGCAGGAGCGGCGCGCCAACGGACGCTATCAGCCCATCCTGTTCGTGGTGGCGGTGTGCAAGGCGGACGCCGAAAAAGCCGCGCAGACGCTGAACCACTACTTCAAAGTCAAAACACTGCTGGTCACCGAAGACAGCGACGAGGAAGACCGCCGCAAGGCGCAGGAGCTGGGCAAGGCGTTGCAGGCGGGCAAGCCCTACAAGGCGGTCGTGAGCGTGCTGATGCTGCGCGAGGGCTGGGATGTGCCCGAAGTGGGCGTGATCCTGCTGCTGCGCAAGTTCAGCAGCAGGGTCTACGGGCAGCAGGTGATTGGGCGCGGGCTGCGCCGCGTGCGCACGCACGGCGTTGACCCCGACGAACCCCAAATCTGCGCCATCGTCGACCACCCGAAACTGGAGCATCAGTGGCTGTGGGACATCTTCAACGCCAAAAAGCGCGAGAATGTCTCCATCGATGACCTGTTCGACGAGACGGAAGACCTGCCCCCACCGCCGCCGAAGCAGACGCTGGCGAAACCGCACTTGGTGATCCGCATCCCCGACGAGCTGCCCGACTATCAGGACGACGGCGAGTTCACGGTGGAGATTACCGTGCGCACCGCCGAGCCGCGCCGCGACTGGAAAGCGCTGCTGGACGCGATCGAGTACGAACCCGTCGCCGTCGAAATCACGCGCGTGGACATCGAGAGCGTCGTCGGGCGCGAGCTGGGCAGCGAGCCGTGGCGCACTATCCAGTCGCCGCCCGAAATCCGCGAGAAGGGCGAGCCGTACACACCCCGCTGGAGCGATGAGGAGCTGCGCGAAGCCATCAAAACGCGCCTGCTCGAAATCGCCGAGGAGCTGCTCGACGAGGCGGGCTACGCCGTGCTGGACAACAAGGGCAAGGTCTACAGCGCACTGCTACACCATATCCGCGCCAAGTTCCTCAACGGCAAATCGCTGGGCATGAGCGCACGCCCAGACCTGGAGTATGTCTGGAAGATGCTGCCCCAAATCAAGGAGCGCGTGCGCGCGATTCCAGGACTGATCGGGGGGATTGTGAAGTATGGCGATTAGCAAGCGCGGGATTTACGAGAACCCAACGAAAAGCCCTTGGAACCTCGAGCGCTACGAGAGCGACTTGGAGCGGCGGATGATGGATCGTCTGGAGCGCGACCCGACCGTCGCGAAGTGGATGAAACGGCACGATGTGACCATTCACTGGGTAGACCGTCAGGGGCGCATGCGACGCTACAAGCCCGACTTTCTGGTGGAGTATACCGATGGGCGCATTGCGGTGATTGAGGTGAAAGACCCCAGCCGCGTCGATTCGGACGATGTGCAGCGCAAGCGCAGCGCGGCGGAACTCTGGTGCAAAAAGCGGGGCATCGAGTACCAGATTGCCACGCTGGGCTGACCTACCCATCACCCCTCGCGCAGGTAGTCCAGCACCTGCTGGGCGAGTTTGCGCGTCATCGTCGGCACGGACGCCAACTCGTCCACGCTCGCCGCGCGGATGCGGTCGATGGAGCCGAACAGGCGCAGCAGCATCTTTTTACGGCGCGGTCCGACGCCTGGAATCTCGTCCAGCGGCGATTTGACGGCGCGCTGGTCGCGCAGCTTGCGGTGGTAGCTGAGCGCGAAGCGGTGCGCCTCGTCGCGGATGCGCTGCAGCAGTTGCAGCCCCTTGCTGTGGCGGGGCAGCTCCAGCGGCTCGTCGGCGTCGGGCAGGATAATCAGCTCGTGTCGCTTGGCAAGCCCGACCGCGGGGATTTGCAGCCCCAGCGCGCGCATCGCCTCCAGCGCGGCGTTCAGCTGACCCTTGCCCCCGTCGATGAGCATCAGGTCGGGCAGCGTGCGCCACTTCTCGTCGCCTGCGAGCGCCTCGCGCAGACGGCGCGTAATCACCTCGCGCATCATCGCGAAGTCGTCGGGGCTTTCGGGATGCCAACGGATGCGGAACCGCCGATAGTCCGACTTTTTGGGCTGCCCGTTCTCCATGACCACCATGCTGCCGACGGGCGCCGTGCCCTGAATGTTGGAGATGTCGTATGCCTCGATGCGCAGGGGCGGGTTCGGCAGCCCCAGCGCGTCTTGCAGCTCCTGCAGCGCGCCTTCCAGCCACTCGGTCTGGTGCGCCAGTTCCTCGCGCAGGCTCTGCAGGGCGAGTTCGGCGTTGTGCGCGGCGAGTTCGAGCAGTTGCGCGTCCTCGCCGCGATGGGGCACGCGAATCTCCACCCCGCGCCCGCGCTTCTGACGCAGCCACTGCGCGATAATCTGCGCCTCGGTCACCTCGTAGGGCAACAGGATACGGTCAGGCACTTCGGGCGCGTCTTGGTAATACTGCTTCAGGAACTCGTTCATAATCGCGTTAGGGTTCTCTTCCGCGCCTTCGGAGAGGAAGTAGGCGCGTTGCCCCAGCAGTTTGCCGTTGCGGATGAAAAACATCTGCACGCACGCGCCGCGCTCGTCTTTCACGAGGGCAATCACATCTTCGTTCACGCCGTCGGGCTGCACGACTTTTTGGCGTTGCAGCACTTCCTGCAGGGCGCGGATTTGGTCGCGCAGGGCAGCGGCGCGCTCGAACTCCAAGTTCTCTGCTGCCTGCTCCATCTGCGCCGTGAGTTGGCGCAGCAGGTCGTCGCCCTTACCCTCCAGAAACAGCGCGACCTGCTGCACAATCTGGCGGTACTGCTCGGCGTCTGCCAGCCCCGCGCAGGGCGCAAGGCAACGCCCCATGTGATGATACAGGCACGGGCGCTGCTTGGGCGTGCCGTCCCACACCTTGCCGCACGGGATTAGCGGGAAGGTGCGGTGCAGCAGGCGGTGCGTCTCCCACACCGCGCCTGAGTTCGCGAACGGACCGAAGTAGCGGTTGCCGTCTTGGCGCACGCGGCGCGTCACCAGCAGGCGCGGGAACCGCTCGCGTACCGTCAGGCACAGATACGGGTACGACTTGTCGTCGCGCATCAGCACATTGTACGGGGGGCGGTGCTTTTTGATGAGATTGCACTCCAGAATCAGCGCCTCCAGCTCGCTGTCGGTGACAATCCACTCCAGGTCGGCGATTTTGCGCACCATGCGGGCGGTTTTGGGGGTGTGCTGCGCCGACTTTTGGAAGTAGGAGCGCACGCGCTGGCGCAGGTTGACCGCCTTGCCGACATACAGCACCGCGCCCTGCGCGTCCTTGAAGATATAGCACCCCGACTGCTTCGGCAGCGTCTTGAGTTTCGCCTGCAGGCTCTCGGACATCGCATGAATTGTACCTTTGGGCTGGTACAATAGTAGCGGCGAGGTGAGGCGATGGGACAGGTCAAGTGCGGTTGGGCGCGTCGGCGCAAGTGGCGGTACTTAGACGGCACGCTGCCCGCGCCGCAGAAGCGTCAGGTCGAGGCGCACCTGCAGGTGTGTATCCCGTGCCGTGTGGAGTTTACGCAGGCGCAGGAGGCGTTGAACGCGCTGGCGGCGGGCAAGCCGCTGACCCCAGAGCAGCAGCGCGCGCTGCAACGCCCGAAGCCCGCGCTAACGCCCAGCCGTGCGGCGGCGGTCGCAATCCTTGCGCTGCTGCTGGGCGTGGGGGTGTATCTCTGGCGCGTGCAAGGCGACGCGCTTCTGGAGCGATTGACAGCGCGGGGGACACCCCCACCAGCCGCTGCCGTCGCCGAGAGCGCGGTCGCCGAATCGTCTCCTGCGCCCAGCGAGCCAGAGCCTGTCGTGCGTCCAGAACCCGCGCCGATTGAGCCGCCCGCCGTCGAGCCGAAGCCCGCCGAAGCTGCGCCGAAGCCCGTCGAGGCGCCCTCACCCGCAGCGTCGCCCACTCCACCTCGACGCCCCGCCACAGCGCCCACGCGCCCCGCCCCACCAAAACGCGCCAGCCAGCCCCCCAAACAACCCGCCCCGCCCGCCACTACGCCCCCCGAAGGTACGGTGGAGGTCTACGACGCCGAGGGGAACCTGATTCAACGCAAGCAATTGCAGGAGAAGCGATGATGTTCCGACGGCAAGAGACGCTGATTACGCTGGAATCGCGCGGGAAGGACGCCCGCGAGGTGTTCGCGGAGCTGTTTGCGCAGGCGAAGGTGGACTTCGTGCTGCAGGTGGACATCGCGCGCCCTGTGTATCTGACGCTGCGCGAGACGCCGTTTCTGCGTGCGCTGCAACTGCTGTGCGAGGCGACCAACACGCGCTACAGCATACGCGACGGGGTCTACTACATCGCGCCGCTTGCCGCTGCCCCGCCGCCCCCGCCCGTGCAGGCGACGGAGCGACCGCGCACGGTGCGACTGGTCGGCAGCGGGCTGACCCTGCGCGGGATTGCCGCCGAAATTAGCAAGCAGGCGGGCGTGAAGGTGACCGTTAGCCCCGACGCGCCCGACCTGCGCTTCAACTTGAACCTGCCGAGCGTGTCGGTGGAAGCCGCGCTGGACGCCCTGTGCGACGGCACGGGACTGCGCTGGCAGAAGCAGGGCGACGGGTATGTGATTGCGCCCAGTGGCACGCCCCAAGCGCGCCCTGCCGCCGCGCCGACCGCGCAGACGCCCCCTGCGCGTTCCGCGCCCGCCAACCCGCGCACTGCGCCCAGCCGACCTGTCGCGCCCGACCAGCCCCTGCGCTGCCCCAAGTGCCGCTACGCGCTGCAACTCGACTGGCGCTACTGCCCCATCTGCGGCGCGTATGTCAAGCACCTGACCGACCGCGCCAAGCGCGAACAGGAGGCGCAACCGCCGCGATGACCTGCTACCTGCACCCGCACACGCCCGCCGTTGCGGAATGCACCGAGTGCCAGCGTCCTGTGTGTGAAGTGTGCCTCGTGCGGGTGAACGCGCAACCGTACTGCGAACACTGCGCCGTGAACCGCCACACCCAAAGTCCCTTCTGGGCGGGCGTGTTTAGCCTGTTCGTGCCTGGACTGGGGCAGTTCTACAACGGCGACTGGCTCAAGGGCGTGTTGATTCTGCTGACGGGGTGGCTGATTCTGCCGTGGGTGTACGGGGTTATCGACGCCGCGCTGACGGCGCAGGCGATTGCGCAGGGCGAGCGCACGGCAACCACCATACCGCAGGGCTACATCATTCTCGCGCTGAAAATCGGCATGCTGGGGCTGAGCTGCCTCTACATCGGGCTGGTATGGAGCCTGATCAGTTTCGGGCTGGCACTGGCAGGGATACAGGATCTCGGAAACCCGTAGTGGTGAGCCGGGTGGGGGTCGAACCCACGACCCACGGATTAAAAGTCCGTTGCTCTACCGCTGAGCTACCGGCTCACGGCAAGGAGTATACCCAACGCGAAGGCGAGATTGCAAGTGAGGGTACCGTGAGTAAGAACAGATAGACAGAAAATGCAGATCGGGTATCCAAGACCTGCGTCTTTATGCTATACTACGACACATAGACGCTGGCAGGATTGATATTGCACCGTTTCAAAATCCTAATAGCGCTTTGAACCACTTGGGGAGCACTACCATGAGTACGGGTAAGCCACGCTCCCAGCAGCGTATATCGCCTTTGATTGACCACGGTTGAACCCACTGGTAAGATAATCGGCGGTATCCCTTTCTGAGGAATTAGATTTTGATTGCTCAAAAACAAAACAACTTCTCTGATTATTTCGTTGAAATATCTAATTGGGATTGGATTATAATTTTGTGGAAAATAAATTGCAGAAGGTCTGAACGACTTGTTGCGCGACATTAACTGCGGTAAATTGCTTAGTGGAATCGCATTTGAGGGGGGCACATTCACTATTATTGGTACACTTGCTGCACTGTTGATTGCGCTTGTAGGAGCAGACGCTCCTGCAGCGAATATAAACGGCGGTTGCGATACTCCCGCGCAAACAACAGGTTTCCATAGAGTGAGCAAAGTTTGCCCAATCACAGGAGCAGAATCTTTTGAAAAGAACAGCTGGGAGGTGCGCGCACTCGCCATAGGCTTGTTTAGATCGTATATCTCCCAGTTGTCTCCGTCTGTACATACAAGCAACGACGCCCCTAATGCGTGGCAATATGCAAATCCTTGATTGACGGCAAATTGATCGAGTTTACGCAAAGCCTTAGCCTCAATCACCGCAAGCACTTTACCCTGATGCCTCAGGAGATAGTCTGCTCTGCCAGAAACCCGTGTATCGGTATTTACCTTTACATCATGATCCACCTGCACCTCCTCAGGGTTCGAGATGTCCCACTCCAGTGCACGCAGAATGGGATCAATTAGTCCGTAGCGTGTCTGCAGCTCGCTATTCGCGTAGATTGATCCGTGCGCTTGAATCCGAACCTGAACCGTCGCTATCGCCTGAAGCAGTGCCTGCATTTCTCGCCATCTCCTTACGCGGTGCTATTATACCCAAAAGATGGTGATAGTGCGCGCAAGTGCGGGGCACGGCATGCCGCGCCCCTTGTAAGCAATTCGCGGAAGCTCCGCTTCCGCACTCCACACGCGCTTAGGCGATTGTCAACACCCCTCGCCAAACGCGAACAGCACCTGCAGCAGGTCGGCGTCGTCGACGGTGGCGTCGCCGTTGAGGTCGGCAGCGAGGTCGGCGCCCTGCTGCCCAAACGCGAACAGTACCTGCAGCAGGTCAGCGTCATCGACGCAGCCGTTGCCGTCCACATCGCCCGACAAGCGGTACAGGGGATAGCGCACCCGAATCTGCGCCGTATCGTAGCGAACCAAGATGAAGGAGCGGTTATCGGGCGTGAACGCGATACGGGCGACCCCAGAGGTGGTCTCTTCAGTGGTCGCGAACCGCTCTTGTCCTGTGTAAGCACTGACAATCGCCAGGCGGTTGCTACGATAACCGCCGATGACCAGAGCGCGCTCGTCTTGGCTGAAAGCGAGGGCGAGTGGTGAAGTGTGCCCACTGGGGAACTGGCTCTCGAATCGGAGTTGCATACTGAACGGCTGATAGACGCGATACCTGCCGCCAGGCAGGCTGAGCGCGAGGTGTTGTCCTGTCCGCGACAGAACGACGCGGTTGGCAATCTCGGGCAACGGGTCGGTTTGTGCAACGGGTTGCAGGTCGGCAGCTCGGAACAGGCGCACGCGCCGATCCTGTCCAGCGACGGCGACCCACTGGCGATCCGCCGAGACATCCGCCGCGTGGATTTGCTGCCCAATAGCGCGGCTTTGCAGTTGCTGTCCGCTGGCTATGTCCCACCGACGCAAAGTGCCATCCGCGCTCACCGAGAGCAGGGTAGTATTGTCCAGAAAGGCGACTCGTCGCAGCGCGCCCAGATGCCCTGTAAGGGTGCGTACCCACGCGCCGCTGGCAGCGTTCCATACGACAATACGGTTATCCGAGCCGCCCGTTGCTATCCATTGCTCATCGGGCGAGATTGCTATTGCATTCGGCGTGTTGATGTGGAACCCGTCGGGGGAGCGGTAGACGCGCTGCCCTGTCGCTGCGTCACGGCGGGTCATCCAGCGCAGCGAGTCGGCAGTGGCGTACCACGCGCCCGACGGCGCAATCGCAAGGTCATACGCCGTGTCAATATACTCGACAGGCACGCTTGCCGTGCGTGTGGGGATGTGAACCACTTCCAGCGGCACGGCGCGCCCAAGCGCAGCGTAGACGCCATCAGGACTGACGGCTATCTTGTTGACGGTACTGTAGCCCGAATATGCTGTGCCGACAATCCTTAGGTTGGCGACTTCGAGGATACGGAACGGGTACACGGTTGTGTTGTTTCTCGAAGCGGTTCCGCCTGCGCCGTACAGGAATTGACTATCGGGGCTAAACGCAAGCGCCTTATACCCACTCGTCTGTTCAACATCGATAGCAGTACGCACTACGCGCCAAGTGTCTGTACGGACTAAGTAAGTTATGTTGCGATCGGTGAAGGCGAGCCACTGCCCGTTAGGAGAAAATGCAATCGCGTCCAGCTGCGAAAAGTATTGCGGCGAAATCGTTGCCGCAACCTGCTGTGCGTCGACATCGTATATGACAACAGCGCTCGGGCTGTCCGCACGAGCCGCCACATAACGCCCATCAGGCGAGAAGGCGAACAGAAAGCCCGACACGCTTGGCGACTCGAACAGCAACTGCCCCGTCTGGAAATCCCAAACGCGCACGAAGTATCCCAGTACCGCTATCCGCCGACCCGACTGATCGAAGGCAACATCAAAGGTATGCCCCGTCGGGAAGGTGAATGTTGATACGACCTGCCAGGTCTGGGTATCCACCACATGGGTAGTGCGTTCGACATCGACCACTGCCAGATACCGACCGCTGGGATGGAAACTCATGCCGCGAATTAGGTGCGGCGACACAGTCAGTGAACGGAGCGGCTGCCAATCGCCCACACGACGAATATAGACCGTCCCCGCTTGCGCCGTCGCAAGCCAGTTGCCGTCGGGCGAAAATGCGGGTGCAGCCGAGTAGTTCGGGTACAGACGCCACTCGACTTCCAGCGTGTTTTGCGCATATACGCCGTAGCTTAGCGACCAGACAAGAGCCAGAGATGCCCAGCCTTGTAGACGACCTCTCTTCATGGTTGGTGCCTCCTATGCAGCGATTGTTTACTGTCGTCGCGTGCGCCGATACACCAGCAGCCCGACTCCTGCACCCAGCGCAAGCAACGACGACGGTTCAGGAATCGTGTCCAGTAGGAACCCTTCCTGAATTCGCGTATCGGGGTTCAGCCCATATCCGACGATGTAGCGCCCGTCTGGGGTGATGGCGGTTGCGCGGTACAGCACTGCGCCCCCAGCCAAAAGCGACGCATATTTCTGGTTCAGGTCAACAAGCCCCTCCTGCTCTGTCCACAAGAAGGCGCGTTCTCCTTGAGGCGTTGTGATGGAACCGACGATTTTCGTGCCGTCTCGATTGGCGCTGAGCGCGCTTCCTCGCGCTGTGGCGCTAAGCACTTCAAGGACGCCGTTGCGCCAGCGGGCAGGGATATTCAGCACAGTATCGGTCTCGATGCGTCCCACGACGACCATGCCATCCGCCGAGACTCCAAAGGCTGCCCCGCCCCGCGGCACGGGAAGCGTCTCGACCACGCCGTCGCGCCAACGGAATGGAAGAAAACTTGGCGAATCGGCATTTCGGTAAAACCCCACAATCACGGTTCCATCAGGCGTGATGCCGCGCGCGTTGCTGTTGAGCACAGTCTCGGGAAACCCTGTGAGCGGTTCGTAGCCACGCAGCGCTGTCCACCGATAGGCTACCAAACGCTGATTGATGTTCAAGCTGGCAACAATCACCGAACCGTCGCCAGACACATCGTAGCTAACGCCTGGAATGTCTCCCAGCGGCTGCATCCCTGTTTCCGATTGCCAGCGGAACGGGCGGGAGAAGCCCGCCTGCGCGGTTGCCGAGATGCCGACAATCACCCGACCGTTCAGGGAGATTGCGTAGGCTTCACTGGTGTTGCCGCCAAGCGTGCCAAGATCCTCGATACCGTTCTCGCGTGTCCAGCGGAAGGCGCGGCGTTGCCCTGACGCCGTGAAGGTCCACCCAGCGACAATCGAGCCGTCCCCCGAAACGCCACGCGCTTCACTCGATTGACCACCAAAGGTTCCTGTCCAGTAAAGTCGAGGCGTGTCGGAGCCAGTCTGAGCGTACAGTCCCACAAACGCGAACAAGCCAAGCCAGATACCCCCAATCCAGCGGTACCTCTCTACCCTTCGCATGGTTGTATCCCCCGTGATTGTAGTATACCCCACTTGACGGTAAATTCAAGGGGGGATTGCCCTGCTTTGCGGGTTTTCTGCGCTGTCAGGCGGATTAGTCAGTCGATAGCGTCCACTTCGCGATAAGCATGGCATTCTTGTCGGTGCAATCTATCCCTTCGCCCTCTCCCCTTGAGCAAAGGGGAGAGGGTCAGGGGTAACGGAGATCTGCGCACCGAGTTCAACACCCCTCGCCAAAGGCGAACAGCACCTGTAGCAGGTCGGCGTCGTCGACGAGGGCGTCGCCGTTGAGGTCGGCGGCGAGGTCTGCGCCTTGCTGTCCGAACGCGAACAGCACGCCCAACAGATCAGCGTCGTCGACGCAGCCGTTGCCGTCAAGGTCGCCATTCGGCGCGTACCGAACCGCCACGACGCGGCGGTAGTACGGTGTGGGGAAGCCCTGCCCCTCAAAGACCTGCGAACCAACCGCCAACAGGCTGCCGTCAGGCTCGGCGAACAGCGCGTTGTACTCGATGTCGCTCGGCAGCCGCCACAGGAACCGCCCGCTCGCGTCCACACGCGCCAGCAGCGAGACGCCCTGCGGCGCGTCGGGAAGCACTGCGCCCGACACTGCCACATACCGCTGCCCCGCGTCGTTGATGCGCACCAAGCCCGACAGAAACGGACGCCCATTCTCTATCAGCTCCGCGTCCGACAGCAGCCTGCCGTTCTCGGAGAAGCGTACCAGACGCATCGTGCGCCGCTCATACGGCTCGCCGCGCCACAGCACCGACTTCACCAACAGCGAGGCGTTGCCCTGCGCGTCTACCGCGAGGTCTTCGGCGTAGTCGTCGTGCCACTGATTCGTGTAGCGGTAGCCCCATACGACATCCACCCACGCTGAATGCCGAATCAGCACCACATCCTCGCCCGTGCGGCTATCCTCCGACTGAATCCCAACATAGTAGCCGTCGGCGTTCGACAAGTTCAGCGCGATGTCCGCCACGACGGGAATATCCACTCCCCGCGAGGCACTGGAGTACCGATAGGGAAACGAGTCCACTGCGCGGAAGATGGCATCGACGGAGTGGGCGGCGGAGGCTACCGTACCGTACACGATACCGCGTTGAATGTAGTCCACGCCTCCTGGGATTACGCCCCACGGACGCAGATTCGCAAAAAGCAGAAGCGAATAGCCCATCCACTGCGGCTCATACAGCGCCAGCTGACTTGTGTTGCCGTTGGTAGCGTCAGCGGCAATGTAGAGTTCGCCCTCAAAGTAAAGGAACCGTAGCGGGCGCAGATGCGTGTTCGGCATGCGGCTAAGCGTGAACACCCCAACGGGCTGCCCAGCGGGGGTGAGGCGATGCACTTGCGCGGCGAGGTAGCCGTCGGCGTCGGTGAACTGCCCCAGCAGGCGCAGCTCATTCGCGCTTTCTACAGCATCGACGAAGGCGTCGTCGAAGCCCGCGCCGTCCACTTGGTAGACCCACGCTTCCGCGCCGCTCGGTAGCAGGCGAATCGCAAGCGCATCGCGCCCGTTCAGCGGCGTCTCCACCCAGCCCAGCAGCATTAGCCCGCCGTCCGACAGGCGCACGGCGCGCTCCAGGTGCGCGGCGAGGTCATCCTGCGGCGGAGTGTAGACATAGCGCCACACCTCGCGCACCTGCGCCGACGCCAGCGTCAGCAAACTTGCCAGCAGACCTGATACAATCGTCGCTCGCATGGCAATCCCTCCTTATCGCGGGGCGAACAGCGGCAGGATTCCGCAGGCGTCGGTACGGGCGACGCTGGGAATGCCCTGCGCGTTGTAGCCGTCAAACGGGTCGATGGCGGGGTTCGTGCTGTTCGGGGCAATTCGCGCGCCCAGCCGTCGGGTCTGCAGCGACAAGTCCAGCGTGATGAAGTGAACCCCGCTCTTGTGAATCCACATGGACTGCTGGGGCAGGCGTACCTCGCCCAGCGGGTAGGTCGTGTTCGGGTCTTGGCACGGGGTGAATTGGCACAGCTTATCGGGACGGTCGCAGCGCAGAATCGGGTTCACAGGCGCGAAGCCCACCCAGTGTTCGCGTCCCAGCCCTTCCCAGAAGGTCGGCAGCAGGCTGGGATCGCTCACAAGCGGTTGCGGATAGGTGTGCAGGTAGCCGTTGTAGGCATAGCTTACGGGCGCAGGCGACTTCACGCGCTGGGTGTAGTCGACGCCTGGTAGCTTATGCGGCAGGGTCGCAGGGCAGCTCAGTTGACTGATGGGTTGCCCATACCAACGCAGGTACGGCAGCAGCGAGTTCGCCCAAGTCTCGCCGCCGTGCGGGCTGCCCGTCTGCCAGTTGCGCGGCACGGCAACGGGCTGATTCCACCCCCACGGCTGCGTGTTCGAGAAGCGTTCGTAAGCCATCGGAAACACTTCGTCCCAGTCTGCCAGATACATCCGCAGCGCCAGCCCCAGTCGGTACATGTTCTGGGCGCAGCGCTTCTCGGCAGGGTCGAAGTTGTCGGCAATCGCGCGCATCAGGGAGACGCTCCCCAGCGCGCTCAGCAGAATTAGCCCTAAAGAGACGAGTCTCCTTTGCATGGCGCGCCTCCAGCAAGATTATACACCATTTGGGGGATGGCGTGTGCGGCGGTGAGAGACCATCGGTGATATGGCGGTGTCCACCCAAGCAGGCAATTCAGTAGACCCAACTGCTGCTGCCCAGATTGCGCTGGAGATTGAGGATTTCGCCTGCTGCCGCGTGCGCTGGGCGGGTTGGGCGTGGGTATACTTTCGGCGGTGAGAGCATGGCGCGAACCATAGAGATCGACGACGCCATCTGGGAGCAACTGTGCGAACAAGCACGGCAGCTCGGCTGCGACGCCAACGCGCTGGCGCAGAACCTGCTGGCAGACTCGCTCCAACAGAAACACGCACTGACCCAACAACTCTGGGACGAGGCGTGCCGCCTTCTGAATGAGATGAGTAGCGCGCAGGCACACCCGACAGCCTCAGAGGCGCGCCCCATCCTAACGCCACAGCTGCTAAACCAGTGGCACTCGCTGATGGACCGGCTGATACGGGAACTGGACATCGCACCAGAGTCCATCGAAGCTGACATTACTGCCGCCTTTGACGAGTATCGCCGCGAATGCTCGTCGTAGTCGACACGAATGTTTGGGTTTCCGCACTGTTGAACCCACGCGGGTTTCCTGCACGACTGCTTCGGGCGTTTCTCGAAGGGCAGTTCACGCCTGTAGTCAGCCGCGAGCTTCTCCAAGAGTTGACAGATGTCCTCTCACGCCCGCGCCTTTGGCGAAGCTTTACCCGCCGATTGTCTCGTCTGGATATACAGCTCGCGCTCAATGTGCTTCGGATTTACCAGTGGGTTGCCGCGTTGCTTTTGCACACGCTCAGTCAAGCAGGGCACTGGGTTGTCCTGCAAGGCGATAGTGAGGGGTGTCGAGACCCGCGCGACAATATGTTTTTGGAGGCTGCTGTGCGCGGCAACGCACGCTACTTGGTGAGCCGCGATGACGACCTCAAGCGCGACCTTGAGTTAGCAGCGCAGATGGAAAGTCGCGGTATTCAGGTGATATCCGTTCAGCAGTTACTGGACATTCTCAGCGGCAGCGTTGATGGCTAAGTTGTTTCGGTTTTGTACCCTATCGGTGGTATACTACGCTTAGCTTGGCGCCAGCGCGGGTGCGCGTTTCCTTGCGGGCTTGAACGCGCTGGGTCGCCTGCTGTCGGTCGGCAGTGAGTGGGGCAGTTATGCCTCGCCGATTGGCGGTGCTGCTGGGCGCGGACTGGCGCGTGAGGTCGCCGAAGAAGCCAGCGAGACCATCGGCAAACAGTTCGCACGGCAAGCCAGCCGTGAGCTGAAACCCGTGGTGATAGGAGAGAATATGAAAACACGGGTGGAACCGTATGCGCGGAGAATTGGCGCGGAAACGATAGATGACTGGTTGGCAGGGCGTAAGTGGACACTAGAACTCAACGCGGTGTGGGTACAAGAGATGATGAAACAAGGACGAAGGGTGATTGACATCGGACCCGACTTCGCGCGGCGAGCGAAGGGAGTCGCTCCCTCCACAGCTTATGGGCTAGAGCGCAAACTTTTGAAGGGCTACCCGAACTACGAGCGTCGGTTTCTGCGTTGGCGCAAGCTTAGGGGAGGCAACCCCGAAATAGACCGCCACGAACCGTGGCATTATATACTTGATGAGTTCTAGTCGTTTTGTAGGGCGGGGAGTAATCTCCCCACCCTTTCAATCTGTGTGGAGGTTGTAGATGGAAGACAAGGATTCGATCGACATTTTTTTTGAGGAATACACGGCATCGTTGAACTTCCTCGTGACAGACGGTTCGTACGAACCGCCTCTGATTGATAGACAGTCTACTTGGGGATCTATAATCTACAAGGTAAGCGACCTCGATATTGCGCTTGAGCTAAGCCTTGATGCGAGGGATTTTGTGGTTTCCACTTACATCATCTTGTTTTCTGAGGCGAGCAAGCCGGAAGTTGGCTATGTCAGTCTTGGCAAGGTAGTTCGCCTATTTCTCGAGGAAGTTCTAGAGAGACTAATCGCAAAATTTCCAAGTGTGCAAGAAGACTTGAAACAGTGGAAAGCGAGTGTCGAGAGGCACCACAAAAGAGTGCGTCGATCTCTGAAGGCGCTCAAGATGCCTGATACCGAAGTAGTGCGCGAACTGTTTCGCACGGACGCACAGTGGGTTGCCCATTTCTTGCGCCAGTACAGGGAGGAGATTATTCGGTACGCCCGAAACTACTGGGGGCTTTGAAGGTTTTGAGCTTGCGGCATACCGTGTCGATAGTTGCTAACGGGCGTGTTGCTTTGCGATAACCCTCTTCTGCGCCCGAGGGCTTAGCGTTCCTCAAAGCCCTTGAAGCCAGCGCAGGCGTTGCCCAGATTGCACTGGAGATAGAGGGCTTTGCCTCGCTGCCGCGCGCGCTGGGCGGGCTGGGCGTGGGTATACTGAATGCCGCCGACGCCCTCGTAGGCGGCGGAGCGGCGGTTGCATAGGGCGCACGGCAAGCCAGCCGTCCGTGTCCCAAGTTGCCCGTCCTGCTATAGCCCCAGCTCGTCCCAAATCGCGTCGATCTTCGCCTTCACTTCGGGCGACATCCGAATCACATCGGGCCATTCGCGCGTGAAGCCCTCTTCCTTCCACTTGGTGGTCGCATCGAAGCCGATTTTGCTGCCGTAGCCGACATAGGGGCTGGCATGATCCAACACATCGACGGGACCCTTGACAATCAGCGTGTCGCGTTCGGGGTCGACATTCGCGCCTAGCCGCCAGATGACCTCGCCGAGGTCGTGGACATTCACATCCTCGTCGAAGACCACGATGAACTTGCTGAACATCAGTTGCCCCAGCCCCCAGATGGCGTTCATCACCTTGAAGGCGTGCCCAGGGTAGCGTTTGCGGATGCTCACGAAGCAGAAGTTGTGGAACACGCCCTCGACGGGCAGGTTCATGTCCACGATTTCGGGCACGGTCAGGCGCACCAGGGGCAGGAAGATGCGCTCCACCGCTTTGCCCATCCAGCCGTCCTCCATCGGCGGGATGCCCACAATCGTGGCGGGGTAGACGGGCTTGGCGCGGTGCGTGATTGCCGTCACATGAAACACGGGGTAGTAGTCGGCGAGGCTGTAGTAGCCCGTGTGGTCGCCGAAGGGTCCCTCCAAGCACCGCTCGCCGGGGTTGATGTAGCCCTCAATCACGATCTCGGCGTTGGCAGGCACTTTGATGTCCACCGTCTTGGCGGGCACGAGTTCGACGGGCTTTTTGCGCAGGAAGCCCGCGAACATCAGCTCGTCGATGGCGGGCGGTAGGGGCGCGATTGCGCTGAAGGTCAGCGCGGGGTCGTCGCCCAGCACGACGGCGACCTGTATCGGCTCGCCTTGCTTCTCCGCGTGCTGGTAATGCTCTGCGCCGACTTTGTGAATCTGCCAGTGCATGCCTGTGGTGCGCTTGTCCAGCACTTGAATGCGGTACATGCCGACATTGCGCTTGCCCGTGTTGGGGTCGTGCGTGAACACCAGCGGCAGGGTGATGTACCGTCCGCCGTCTTGCGGCCAGCAGTGTAAGATGGGAAACTCGAACAGGTCAACCTGGTCGCCTGTTTTGACCACCTCTTGCGAGACGCCCTCTTTGACGGTGGTGGGCGGGACGCTGCGGGCGACCTGCAGCAGCCTACCGAGTTGGGGCATCACTTCGGGCAGGGCGCGCAGCTTGCCCAGCAGCCCGCCGCCCATCTGCGGCAGTTCGGGCTTGAGCAGCGCGTCGATCTCTTGGGCAATCGTCTCGTAGTCCTCCACGCCCAACGCGAGGCTCATCCGCCGCTTGGAACCCATCGTGTTGATGGCGACGGCGATGTCGTAGCCTTTGGGACGCTCAATCAAAAGCCCCGGACCGCCCGACTTCATCACGCGGTCGGCGACTTCGGTAATCTCCAAGTAGGGGTCTAACGGGTAGCGGATACGCTTCAGCTCGCCCTCTTGCTCCAGGCGCAGCAAAAACTCCTGAAAGTCGCGGTATGCCATAGCGTTGCCTCCATAGTTCGGTAAAACCTGCGTTAAGATACGGTGAAAGTATACCCGTTCGGGCGAAACTCGCGCAATTAGCAGGTAGGAATCGGGCGAAGGAAGCGTATTTAAGGATGGGGTTGCCCTCGCCTTCAGTCCTTCTCCCGCAAGCGGGCGAGGGGTATGGAAGCGGAGCTTCCGCCTTTTGCTGAAGCTGACGCTTCAGCACTCCAAAGCGTTTGGGTAGGTGACATTTGGTGCGACTAACGCTGCTGCTGATTGGTCTTCTCGGATCGCTTGTGTATCAGGGATATTGGCGTGAGCCGACGCTGTTGTCGGCGCATGCGGCGTCGCTGAAACAAGTTTCGGGCAACTCGGTGCAGTTGCTCTACCGCAAGGTGAACGGTATCCCCGTGCGCTATGTGGTCGCCGATTTGAACAACCCGTATGTGCGGGTGGGGGTCGTGACGGCGCGGCGGCTGGGTCGCGACGAATCGATCTGGGACTTGCTGGCGCGTTCGCAGCCGACCGCCGCCGTCACGGGCACTTACTTCAGCACCACCAGCAAGCTGCCTGTGGGCGACATCGTGATTGAGGGCGAGCGGGTGCATTTCGGCGGGGTGGGTACCGCGCTGTGCATTACGCACGACAACCAAGTGCGCTTCATCCGCCAGAAACTACACCGCCAGCGCGACTGGAGCAACTATCGGCTGGTGCTGGGCGCGGGACCGCGCCTGCTGCAGGGGGGCAAGGTCGCGCTGTATCCGCCTGGGGAGGGCTTCCGCGACAAGCGTGTCTACGCGCGGGGCAAGCGCGTGGCGGTCGGCGTCACTAAGCACAACAAACTGCTGCTGGTCGTGGTGGAACAGCCGATTACGCTGCGCCAGTTGGCGTGGGTGCTGCGTGCGCTGGGCGCAACGGACGCGATTGCGCTCGACGGCGGCGGCTCGTCGTTCCTCTACTACCGCCGCGAGGTCAAGGTGCTGCCCAAGCGCAAGCTCACGAACCTGCTGGTGGTCTACGAAGACCACACCGTGTACGACCATCGCGTTGCACGGCTCAAACCGCAGAATCGGTTGGCGCAGCGGTAGCCTCTGCTTCCAGCCAGGCGCGCGCCTGCCGCAGTAGGTCGGTCATCATCTCGCGCGTAAGCAGTTTCGTGTAGGTGTTGCGTGCGCTGGGGTGGTAGCTCGCGGCGAGGAACCGCCCGTCTGCAAGAGGGTAGATTGCGCCGTGCCGAAACTGGGGGCGCGCGCCGTCGGGCAGCAGATTCTCTTCACGCGCGAGGCGCACGCAGGCGTCGAACGCCAACTGCCCCAGCGCGAGTAGCCCGCGCAGGTTCGGCATCAGCCGATAGGTCGCCTGCAAATAAGGGAAGCATGCTCGCTGCTCGTCGGGGGTCGGCTTGTTGTCGGGCGGGGCGCAGTGGACGGCGGCGGTTATCGCCGCATCGTACAACTGTAGCCCGTCGTCGCAGTGCGTCGAGGTCGGCTGGTTGCAGAAGCCTGTACGGTACAGCGCGTCGAACAGGAAGTCGCCTGAAGCGTCGCCTGTGAAGATACGCCCTGTGCGGTTGCCCCCGTGCGCGGCGGGCGCAAGCCCCACAATCAGCAGCCGTGCGGTCGGCTCGCCGAAGTTCGGCACAGGCTTGCCCCAATACTCCCAGTCGCGGAACTGCGCCCGCTTCCGCTGGGCGACCTGTTCACGGTAGGCGACCAGGCGCGGGCACTGGGCGCAGCCGATAATCTGCGCGTTCAGCGCGTCCCAACTGAGCTGAGACGCGCCCGCGTGCAGGTCGGACGCCCGCTCTCGCACCATCATTCGGGCGAGAGGATACCCTGTGTGGTGCGCCTCTCCAGCTCCGTCGCAGGCGCAGCAGGTATCCTATTCCCCGATGACGAGCTATCGGCTTTCCCAGTTGGCGGAGTTGACGCAGGGCGTGGTGCGGGGCGACCCCGACTTGACGGTTAGCGCGGTAGGCGGGCTGGGCGATGTGCCCCCAGGCGGGCTGACCTTCGCGGAAGACCAACGCCGTCTGCAGGAGGCTCTCCAGACGCCCGCCGCCGCGATTCTGACCAAGCCGACGCTGGAGTTGCCCAGCGGCACGGGCAAGGCGTTCCTGCTGCATCCGCACCCGCGCCTCGCGTGGGCGAAACTCCTCGCGCTCTACAGCCCGTTCCAGCATCCTACGCCTGGCGTCCACCCGACGGTCGTGATGGGCGACGGGTGCGACCTCGGCGACGAGGTGTGCCTGATGCCCTATGTCGTGCTGGGCAACGGCGTCAAAATCGGGCATCGCGTGCGCGTCTACCCGTTTTGCTACATCGGCGACGAGTGCGAAATCGGCGACGACAGCGTGCTGTACCCGCATGTGGCGCTGATGCCGCGCGTGCAGGTCGGCAAACGGGTGACCATCCACCCTGGCGCGGTCATTGGCGGCGACGGCTACGGCTATGTGCAGCACGAAGGCGCGCACCACAAAATCCCCCAAATCGGGCGCGTGGTCGTTGAAGACGATGTGGAAATCGGCTGCAACACGACGATTGACCGCGCCACCACAGGCGAGACGCGCATCGGCAAAGGCACGAAGATCGACAACCTCGTGCAGGTGGCGCACAATGTGCAGGTCGGCGAACACTGCCTGCTGGTCTCGCAGGTAGGGATTGCAGGCAGCTCCACGCTGGGGCATCATGTGATTCTGGCGGGTCAGGTGGGCGTCAAAGACCATGTGCAGATTGGCGACAATGTGGTGGTGGGGGCGCAGGGGGGCGTTTCTAAAAACCTGCCCCCCAACGGCGTCTACTGGGGCACGCCTGCCATCCCGCATCGCGAGTGGCTGCAGGCGCTGGCGCACCTCTACAAGCTGCCCGAACTCGCCAAGCGCGTCGACGAGTTAGAGAAGCGACTGCGCGAGCGGTAGCAGGCTTACCACCACTCCCAGCCTTTGCGGTACGGTCTGCGGATAAACTCGTCCGCCTTGCGCGTGTTGGTCACCCGCCCCTCCTTGCCGTCCCAGAAGAGCTTCTCGCCCGCGCGGAACGCCGCGTTGCCCAGCAGCACTGCCTCCGTGAGCGTCGTCGCGTACTCGAAGTTGCTGTAGGTCGGGCTGCCCGTCTTGCACGCCTGTAGCCACTCTTCGTAGTGTCCTGGCGAAGTGGGCAGCGTGCGCGTCTTTAGCTCGAAGCCCTCGAGCTGCTCTTTGGGGTGCAGGCGGTACTCGCGGGCGTGGATGAAGTAGAACGCGCCCTTCTCGCCGACGCAGATGACGCCGTTCGGCGCGAGGCTCCGCTCGCCGACCAGCGCGGGGTCAGGCTTGAGACCGCCATCGTACCAGAAGAGCTTCACGGGTGGCTGGTTGCCCCGCGCGGGGAACTCGTATATCGCGCGACTGGCTTTCGGGCCCGATTCGGGCATGCGCGGCGAGCCTTCCATCTCCACGCTGATAGGCAGCCCCAAGTCCAGCGCCCAGTACGCGGTGTCGATAATATGGCAGCCCATGTCGCCCAGTGCGCCTGTGCCAAAGTCCCACCATCCGCGCCATGCGAATGGGTGATAGCCGTCGTAGTAGGGTCGCTCAGGCGCGGGTCCCAGCCACAAGTCCCAGAACAGGTACGGCGGCGTGGGCTTGGAATCGGCGGGTCGCTCAATGCCCTGCGGCCAAATCGGGCGGTCGCTCCACGCATGCACCTCGCGCACCGCGCCGATGACGCCTGACCGCAGCACCTCCACGGCGATGCGCAGCGGCTCGCTGGAGTGAGCCTGGTTGCCCATCTGCGTCGCGACTTTCGCCTTGCGCGCCGCCTCGCGCACCTGACGCGCCTCCCACGGGGTATGCACCAGCGGTTTCTCGCAATACACATGCTTGCCCATCTGCAGCGCAAGCATCATCGGCAGTGCATGCGTGTGGTCGGGCGTGCTGATGACCACCGCGTCGATGTTCTTTTGCCGATCCAGCATCCGCCGATAGTCCGTCCACAGTTGCGCGTCGGGAAACACCTTCGCCGCGTTCGCCAAGTGGTTCAAGTCCACATCGCACAGGGCGACGATGTTCTCGCTGGCGACGCCGCGCAGGTTATCCCACCCGCGCCCGCCAACGCCAATCGCCGCAATATTCAACTTGTCGTTGGGCGATTGCCCTTTGCCCCAGCTCCTTAAAAACAGCAGCCCAGCGCCTGCGCTCAGGCTCTGCTTCAAAAACTCACGCCGCGTCGTCTTCCGTGCCATAGCATAGAGAATATTCGCCGTGCGCGGGGCGATTCCTGCAAGGTATACTCTGAACCTGAGGCGTTGCGACCTGCGAAATCGCTTTGGCTATGGACGGCGCTGTTTGGGCTGGCGCTCGGCGCGCGACTGGTGGGCATCGGATGGAGCCTGCCGAACGCGGAACGCCATTACTCCTATCACCCCGACGAGTGGCTGGTGTTGCTGGCGAGCTACTTCGTGATTAACCCCTACGCAGGCGAGTTCCTGCCAGGCTTTTACAACTACGGCACACTGCCGATGTACCTGTGGAGTGTGTGGCTGCACTGGCTTAGCGCGGTGGGCGTGATTGACCGCCTGCCCGAAAACGCGACTCCCGCGCAGATTGCCGAGTTGCGGGCGCAGTTCTATTTGTGGGCGCGTGTGTTGGTCGCGCTGATGGGCGCGGGCACGGCGGTTGTCGTCGGGCGCACCCTCGCGCAGGTTGCAGGGTTAGGGGCGGGTATGGTCGCTGCGCTGGCGATGGCGTTCGCGCCTGCCTTCGTGGTGCATAGCCGTTTTATGACCGTCGATGTGCCGACGACCTTTTTCGTCACGCTGGCGTTCCATCAGGCGGTCGCGCTGCATGCGTCGCCGCGCCCGATGCGCACGCTGCTATGGGGCGCGTTCTGGGCAGGGTGCGCGGCTGGCGCTAAGTATAACGCGGGGCTGGCGCTGCTTGCGCCGTTGGTGGGGCTGTGGCTGCTGCCGAATTTGCCCGCGCCGAAGCGTCTACTGGGCGGCGCGGCGGCAGTGGGCGTGGCGGGGCTGACCTTCCTGATTGCGTGCCCAGGCATCTGGGCGGACTCCGCGCGGTTCTGGGCGAACTTCTGGTACGAGGTGCGCCATGTGGGTCAGGGGCACGGCGAGATTTTCACCGACACGGGGCTGGGCTGGCTGTATCACCTCAAGCCGAACCTGAGTACGGGCTTTGGCGCGGTGGGGCTACTTGCCAGCGCGGTCGGCTGGGCGTTGCACGCGCGGAATCGCGTCTGGTGGGGCGTGCTGGCAGCGTCGCTGGCGTACTACCTGCTGATTGGCGCGGCGGAGGTGCGCTTCTTGCGCTACACCTTCCCGCTGCTGCCGATGCTGGCGATGGGGGTGGGACTGTTGTGGGCAGGCGCGCGACTGAGTTTACCCCCCTCCTTCAGGTTCCCCCCGCTTCGCGAGGGGAACCGAACGCAAGGGCAGGCTTCCCCGCGTCGTGAGGGGAACCGAACGCGGGGGCGCGAACTTGGTTCCCCCTGCTTGCAAGGGGAACCTACAGGAGGGGGTCTGCTCCCTGCGCTAACACGCCTACTTGTCATCGCTGCGCTTGCTTGGCAGCTACTCAGCACGGCGTCGCTCACGGCTTGTATGGTGCGCTCCGACGCGCGCGACCAAGCGGCGCAGTGGGCGCGGGCGAATTTGCCCGAAGGCGCGCAGATTGGCTTTCCCACCGTGCCGTGGTTCTACACGCCGCCGCTCTTTGCGGAAATCGGCGAGTTGCGCTGGCAAGACAGGCTGGCAGCGGCGCAGCAGGCGACCCGCTATCGGCTTATCCCGCTCGCCCCGCCCGAATGGAACGCCGAAGCCCTACAGGCGACGCTACCCGAATACCTCATCATCAGCGAGTTCGAGTCGCGCGATGTCGCCCGCATCGGACGCGCCGACTACCAAGCCTTCATGCGCATCGTAGAGGCACGCTACACCCTGCTGCGCACCTTCGAGAACGAACCGCCCCTGCTGGGACGACAAGCAGGTATGCCGCACGATTTGTTGTATGTGTGTCCGAAGGTGTATGTCTACCGCCTGCGCGAGAACTGAGGGTATACTTGCGACACTTGCTCCCTGCCGTGAGCGGTGAATCACACATGATGAAATGGACAGAAGTCATCGAGGCAATCATGGCTGAAAACAAAGGCGTTGCCTCGCTGGAGCTGCTCTACCAGCAGGCGTCGCGGTACCGCTCGCTGCCGCCAGGCGACTGGCAGAAGACCCTGCGCGGCGTGCTGTACCGCGAGGTGCGTCGCGGGCGGTATGTCAAGGTCGGTCTCGGCGTCTACGCCCTGCCCAGCGCCCAGCCGCCAACCAGCGCGTATGCTCAAGCGGTGCAGGGGGTCAGCCCTAACGCCTACCTGCAGCAGATGAAGAATGTGCATAGCGCGGTGGAGGGCATGCTCATCGAGATTGGCAACTATCTGGAGTACCAGACCTACACCAGCGACCGCAACCGCACGTTTGACGGCAAGCGGCTGGGAAACCTCTGCCGCCTGCAGCAAGTGCCGCCGTTCACCTACTCCGAACTCACGAAGGTAGCGGCGCGCTGCGATGTTATCTGGTTCAGCAACGCCAACCACCCCTTTCCAAAATATATCTACGAAGTGGAAAACACCACAAACTTTGTCAACTCGATGCACAAGATGTACCAACTCAGAAATATCGACGCGCGTTTTGTGCTGGTCGCGCCCGAAAAACGGCGCAAAATCTTCGAGCAAATGCTCAAGAATGCACCTTTTGACAGTGTTGCATCCCGCTACACCTTCCGTTCGTTCGAGCAGGTCGCCGAATTCTACTTCAACTGCGCCCAGCACTACGAACTGCGCGAGGCGTTTTTGAACCAGTGAGTGCTTCAGCCTCGCTGCGCTGCCGAGAGCGCAACAGCCAACAGGTATACTTCCCCCTATGAGCGACATGCGCAAGTTGCGGCTGGGGCTGCCCAAAGGAAGCCTGCAGGAGGCGACCTTCGCGCTGTTCCGCAAGGCAGGCTGGGACTTCCGTATCCCGTCGGGGCGCTCCTACGAACCCATCTCGGACGACGCCGAACTGGACGCCATCCTGCTGCGCCCGCAAGAGATCCCTCTCTATGTGCAGGACGGCATCCTCGACGCGGGCATCACGGGCTACGACTGGGTGCAAGACTGCAACGCCGATGTGTATGAGGTGCTGGAGCTGCAATACTCCAAAAACACGCGCAACCCGATTCGCGTGGTGGTCGCCGTCCACAACGACGCGCCGTTCCAGAGCATACGCGACCTGCACGGCAAGCGCATCGCCACTGAGTATGTGCGCCTGACGGAGCGCTACCTACAGCAGCACGGCGTACAGGCGCATGTGGAGTTCTCGTGGGGCGCGTGCGAGGTGAAAGTGCCCAGCCTCGTGGACGCAATTGTGGTCAACACCGAGACGGGCAGTTCGCTACGGGCGCACAACCTGCGCATTCTGGAGGTCATCCTGCACTCCACCACGCGCCTGATTGCCAACCACCAAGCGTGGCAAGACCCGTTCAAGCGCGACAAGCTCGAGAGCCTCGCGCTGATGTTGCAGGGCGCGCTGAACGCGGGGCGATTGGTCGGGCTGAAGATGAATGTCCACGAGTCGTGCTTGGACGCCGTGCTGGGCGAGCTACCCGCCTTGCGCAAGCCGACGCTGTCGCCGCTGAGCGACAAGGGCTGGTACGCCATCGAGACCATCCTCGACGAGAGCCAAGTGCGCGAGATAATTCCTCGCCTGCGCAAAGCGGGTGCAGAGGGGCTGGTGGAGTACCCGCTGAACAAGGTAATTCCCTAAGTGCGCCCCCTCGCTAACTCGGCGTCCACCCAGCGGAATCCTGGGCTATAATAGGTGTATGAAACCGTCGCTGGAGTGGTCACAGCATGCGCACGACGCGCAGCACACGGGCTACACCTCGCAGGTGGTACCGCCTCCGTGGCGCTTGCGCTGGATTTGGAACGGCGTCGATAGTCAAGGGCGCGTCGCCAAGGTCACCACAGGCGGGAGCCTGCCACGCGGGGTACAACCCGTCACGGGCGGCGGGCGCGTCTATGTCGCGGCAGGCGTCGACGGCGTGTTCGCCCTAAGCGAACTCGACGGACGCACCCTGTGGCGCAGGGGCAACCTCGGCGATGTGCGCTCGACCGTCGCCTACGATGCGCACACACAATCGGTGTTTGTCGTCTCTTCCAACGGGAACCTGTATCGCTTGGACGCCAAGTCAGGCACTGTGCGAAATGTGTTCCGCACGAACCAAAGCAGCACGCTGCCCCTGCCGCCCGCCGTGTTCGGCAGTCGCGTCTGGTTCTCGATGGGCAACTCGGTCTACTGTGTGAACAAGTTCAGCATGCGTCAGGCGTGGCGGTACACCACTGGCAGCACTGTCGCAACCCCGCCCGCCTATTCAACGACGCGCGACCTCGTGGTGGTCGCCTGCGACGACCTGTCGGTTCACGGCATCGACGCTGCAACAGGAACTCGCCGCTGGCGCACCGTGATCCCGAACTACTTTCCAGGCGAGACGGTGGAGTTCCGCTACGGCTGGCCTGTGATCGCCGACGGCGCGGGCGTCGTGCTGGTCAAACTGCGCTTGCCTTGGAGCACGCTGTGGGTGGACTGGCCGCAGACCAACGCCGCCGTCCGCCAGTTCCTCACGCAGAACCCGCAGCATCAGGCGTTGTATGTGCTGCGCCTCAGCGACGGCGTCTCGCCCTACATTGCGCTTGTGGGGCACGGCGGCTACGGCGACGGCGACTATATGCCGATGGGTCCTCAGCCCGTCGTGAAACGCTTCCCCAACGGCAAGGAGGTCGTCTACACCGTCGTGCGGGCAAAGCATGTGTATGACCCGCGCTGGGACTCGCACTTCGGCGAGATGATGCTCGACGACACGACCATACCGGGGCTACAAGGCGGCGACATCCGCTTTATCGACTACGACCACCCACCTGGCAATCCCAACCCGTTCCTGCTGACCGACGAGCAGCCGAATGTGTCGATGGCGGGCGACTACCTGTTCGGCGGGCACTGGGAAGCGGGTTTCGCGCTGAGAATCCTCGATCGTTCCAACGCGCGGGGCAGTTTCACGAACAAAATCACTTCCGAGCGGCTGGACACGATTGCAAGTTCGCAAGACAACACCGCATGCCCCTTCTCCGCGTCGCACTACTGCCCCAGCAATTTGGAGAACACGCGGATTTACGATCGTGGGTTCTACATCTACTACGGCGCGGGCGCAGTGTACGACCAGTATTGGAGCGAGTACGCCTGCCATGTGGTCAGCAACGGCAACCTGTATTTTCGCAGTTGCGACGGGGCGATTATCGCGCTGACCTCTGGGCAGCCGACCGCCGCTGTGCGCTGGCGTCCCGAAGTGGCGCACGCGCCGAAGCCGACGCCGCGCGAGGCGCCGCCCGTAATCTCGCACCTACAGGCGCGCGAGTACGCAGGCTGCACGACGCGCGTTGAGGGCGAGCTGCGCCACATCGTCAACAACGGCAAGCAGGTGCTGCTGGGCTTCCACAGCCCGCACCAAGGCTACTTCAAGGTGCTGATTCCCAAAGCGCACTGGGCGCAGTTCGGCGGCGCGCCCGACAGACGCTACCGCATCGGGCAGCGCGTGCGCGTCAACGGCGCAATCGCCTGGTATCAGGGCGACCCTGCCGTCTACGCCAGCGCACCTGAGCAGATTGAGGTAGGATAGACAACGCGCCCCGACCTGCATAGGTCGGGGCATCTCTCCTCCGCAGCGCGGGATTATATCTGCTCCCACTCCTCGACCGAGATGCCCGCCGCTTTGACGATTGCGCGGAGCGTGCCCAGCGGCAAGTCGCGGTTGGCGTGCATCGGCACAGAGATCTTTGTGCCCGTTTCGGGATGGCGCATGACCGCGTGCTTGCCACCGCCGAAAGGACCTTCGTAGCCAATCTGACGGAGCTTGCGAACAACCTCGCGAGGGGGTATCGGCGTCAGCTTGGGCATTCGTGGGACGCTGTGTAAGCCAGGCGAAGTCCGCCCAGCTCAGGTATAGGGTCGCCGAACTTGACGGCTGTCAGCACCCACGCTTCCACCGCATCGCGTAGGTTCGCCAATGCCTCTTCAGGGGTGTCGCCGTAGCTGATGCACCCCAACAGTTCTGGAACCGTTGCCGTGCAGCCATCCGATTCGCAGGTCACTACCCCGCGGCGTAGGGCTTCCTCCACATACTCCGCAAGCGACACCAGCAGCTTAGTTTGAGACTCCAGTGCCATCAAGTAGGATTATACCGCACCCTGCCATGTTCATGCTAATACTTCGCGTTAGCGCGGACGCCCCGACCTGCACAGGTCGGGGCGTACAGGCTCATAGCTCCGCGATGAAGTCGGCAATCGCGTTGGGCGCAGCGGTGTCGAACCCGACGACATCGAGCATGCCCGCGTCGTTCGGGTCCGCAATCGAGAAGCCCGTAGACGCCATGCCGACCACCACGAGCTTGGCAGGGATGCCCATCCGCTCGCGGTACTGCCACAGCGCCTCGACGGGATGCACATCGCCCGCCCAAGTCTCGTTGTCGGTGTAGACGACGAACGCATCCGCCTCAACGCGGTGGCGCATCGCCCACAGCATCGGCTGTGCGCAGTCGGTCGCGCCGAACTGCACCGTGCGGTACAGCTCCAGCGCGCGCTCGAGGTTCCTGAAGTGTCGGCGCGGCGCTTCGCGCAGCTTCTCCGTGAACAGCACGATGCGCACATTCTGCTCGACGGCGTTCGTGACGGTCGCCATCGCGGCGGCGGCGAACGCGCATGTCAAGCCCGCGATGCCCGACACATTCCAGTAGCCCATCGAGCCCGACACATCCAGCGCCAGCACGAGGCGCTTGCCCGTCGTCGGCACATTCCCGAAGGTGATACGGTACGCCTCCTCCAGCGCGTCGACGACGGCTGGGATTGGCGTCCAGGCGGTCTTGGCGCGTGCGCCCGACCCGCTGCGGTAGGTCACCAGCGCTGCCAGCACGCCCAGCGGGTGGATGCGCGCCTTCTGCAGTCGCTCGGCGTCTGTGAGCCGCTCGATCACCATGCGCGCCCACTCATCGGGCTTGTTGCCCCGCGCACCGATGGCTCCAAGGCGCGTCATCGTCGCCAAGTTGCGCAGCATCGCGGTCATCGGCATCTCTTCCAGCAGCGCGCGCCAGACCTCCGCCGAGCGCAGGTACTCGGTCGGCACGACCTCGCGCGGGAGCCGATGCTCGCGAATCAGGCGCGCGGCGTCCGCCTCGCTCAGCTGACGGCTGCGCAGATGCCCGATTGCCTCAAGGTACTCGGACACCTCAGCGGGCAGCAGGTCGGCGTCGAGCGTGCGCTGCGTGATGTAGCGGAACAGCGCGCTGCGCTCGGGCGTGCTGGGCTTTGGGTGCGCCACGCGCAGGATGTCGCGATGTGTCCAGCCCCTGCGGTTCTGGTACTTGGTCAGCTGGTACGCCAGCTCGCGCAGGTCGCGCCTGTCGTACCACTGCCCGACCAGTCGGCGCAGCCCGCGTCCCCAGCCGCGCAGCTCCGACGCATAGTCCACGAACGCCAGCAGGTGCGAACCCGTGCGCACGATGCGGTCGAAGTATTCGGGCACGAGTTGGCGCACCTCGCGGCTGCCGTAGCTGGCAGCGATTGCCAGCAGGAAAATCGCGGGGTCGTTCTTGTAGGCGCGCCCGCTCCAGCTGATCTCCGCCGCGCGCGCAAGCACATCACGCGGCTCCTGCGTCAGCAGGTCAATCGCGTTCACCGCGTTCTCCAGCGTCAGGCGCGGCTCGCCCACATAGTAGGTTCCCCCCTCCGTGCCGAGTATCAGGAACCGATCCAGCTGCTGCTTCGGATCAATCAGGTAGGCGTAGCCCCCTGCGTTGTTGCGCACCTGTCCGTCCAGCCGTCGTGTCATCTGTCCTGGCAGTGAGACCCTTCGGATTCGCATGA